>Ga0070746_10000128_pt1 | contig 39672 bp, 68 predicted proteins | sample VirMetDEL_Mar_21_FD_77016 | JGI IMG/M metagenome (GOLD analysis project Ga0070746, IMG submission 77016) | Aqueous microbial communities from the Delaware River and Bay under freshwater to marine salinity gradient to study organic matter... | ecosystem: Environmental > Aquatic > Marine >...
TGTTCGTCGGCCTCGTATTCCTCGACAGACTCCATCGTGTCGGCGCGCTGGGGGCCGTATTCGGACAGCGAGACCTCGATCCGAGGTGTGATCGTGTCGATTGTCGGCTCGTAGCGCACACGGACGATTCCCCTCCCGGGCAGCAGCATGTCCAGCACGGCAAGAGAGGCGGTGTGGTCGAAATCGTAACCGGGCTGGTCAGTGGTGTAAGAGAGCGCGCGTTCGATGACCTCGGCCAAGGCCCGGCCCACGGGGTCGGCGTCCTTGAAACGGCGCGAGACGATGGGGGTCGGGGTCTGGGCATAAAGCGACGGCTTCATCACCTGGACGTTGGACCAGAGGATATTGAAGACGTTCTTTTTCTTGCCCTTCTCGTCCCGATACCGCTCGACGGCCTTCTTGGCGTCCTCCTCCCGCCATGTCTTTTCCGTCTTCGACGCGGACTCGATCTCGGCCAGCCAACGGGCCACGCGGCCCTTGTCGCCCTTGCCCGCGTCTTCCGGCGTTTCGAGGGTCGAGACCTCCAATTCGCTCACGCTAGAGTTCCCATTCCTCGACGGAATCGGAGATATCCCTGCGCTTCACCCACGCCTTGTTGACGGGCTGGCCCTTGCGGATACGCACCATGCCCATACGGGAGCAGGCGGCCCATTCAGGGCGCTCGGTGCGGGGGGTCTGCTTGCGATTGGGGTTATAGTCCTTGGCGTATTTGAGGCGCGCGATCTTCACCCGTTCCTTGACCTCGACCCCGTCCACATTGGCCGTGACTTCCTCGACCTCGACCTCTTCCTCGATCCGGCGCTTGAAGTCGTCACGCGCCCATTTGCCATGCCAACCCATCGGGGAAGCGTTCGAGAGGGTCGTCGCGGTCTCGGGGGCGATGACGACGTATCGGGGGGTGTCGCCCTTCTTCGCCAGACGGATCTTCGACGGGTCTTTCTCGTCAATGACCGCCGTGTAACCGACCCGGTCTTCGCCCTTGGGGTTGCCGTCCGCCCATTCGTTCATCCAGGCATGGTCAGCGCCACCGCCAGTGAATGAACCGTCGCAAGTGGCCTCGCCCGCACCAGTGACCTTGAAGATCGCATCCGCGCCGTCGTTCACCTTCGACAGAATCGCGTTGAAGGCTGCATTCGCAGCGCGGCGGATGATCTGGTCGATAGAGTTGCCGGTATAGGATGCGTTGTTGTTGTAGATGCGGATCGCGGCGTCGCTGGAACTCGTGGTCTGCGAATTGAACTGCGCGCCCGAGTTCGTCGTCGTGGAGCCGAGGCGGCCCTCGAACGTGGTGTCGTTCGGGACCGTCCCGCCCAGGAATGTCGCGGCCCTTAGCATCAGACGCCCTGCCCGGTCGTGGCGTAGAGCGTGGCGGTCTTCCCGCTCGCGCAAATCGCCCCCAGATAGGCCGCCGACTCCGGCATGTCGAAGATCTCGACCGTGCCCGGCAGAATCGGCATGTCGGTGGTGACGGCGGTGGGGGTGGTCGCGGTGAAGCGGATGAAAGCGGTATTCGGCCCCGCGTTCACGATGCGAACACTGGCGCTACGGCCGGGTCCGGTGAGGGCAACGCTTGCGCTCGTGCCCGAAGCACTCAGGCTCTTGGTTGCGCCGGACGGAATGAAGGGAAGGGTCATCGCATCTCCTTGCGCCGCCGGGATACGGCTTTGCGCATTTCATCGAAGGTTCGGTCTACCGGGAAACGCGGGGCCACCGTCTCCGGGGCCTTGCGCACATAGGGGCGGGACATGCAGGCATAACGCCATTCGTCCGCCGCGTGGTCTTCCTGTTCCGTGTCCAGATCCTCGGCCCTGTCGGGGTCGTGCTGGAGCAGGGGGATCGTTCGTATGCTGTCCGTGCAGGTGTGGAAGCAGACGATCATGGGGCCGTCTTCCTCGCCCCTCATGCGCGCCCGCATCTGGTCCCAGCCGCCCAAGGCGCCCAGCCTCGCTATGCGGGCGTTGTCCGCCGGCCGCCAGTTGACGCCTGCGGCAATCATCCTCTCACCGATCGAAGGCCCGCCGTCCTGGCGGAAGATCGAGGGGTCTGCAACGCCGTATTGGATCGTCGGCCCGCCACCGTTGGGCTTGTGATGTTCTCCGGCCTTTCTCTCGCGGTCCAAGATGCCCCTGGCGACGGATTCGGCATCCATCCTCAAGCCCACATTCGCCTTCTCCGCCCCGTACCATTCGCGGTAGCGGACCAGACACCCCCGAGGGTAGACCCGGCCATCGGGCAGTTCGTCGCCGTCGCTCACGGCCCACCACCCAACGGAGAACGGGGCCGCATAACCCCAGTCGAAGGCCCGGAAGCGCAGCCAGTGGTCGGGTATCTCGAACGGGTCGATGATGTGCTTCGAAGGCCTCCATCCATCGAAGAACGCGCCCTCGATGGCGTCCCAATCGCCTTCAAGCCAAGCCCTCACCAATTCGGCCGAGCCGGCCATCTGCAGGTTGGCGACGTAGTCAGGCCCCAGATAGCGGTTGTCTTGAAGACGAGAAGGGATGAACACCCGCTCCCGCGTCACGACCTCATGCGACCACGGGTTCTCGAATTCCTCGGCAATCACTTCCCAGCCCTGGGGGTTGGGTTCGATATACCGCTCTCTCACCCACTGGTGCCCAGCGCCGCCGGGGTTGCCCGTGGCCCTGAAGCCGCAGGGGACGCCCTTTCCCGAACGCAGGGTCGCCATCAGCTTCAGAACCGGCCCCGGATTGGGGAAGTTCGTCAATTCCTCGATGTAGACCCGCGTGTAGCTGTGGCCCTGGTACGCCTCTGCGTCCGCGTCACGGTCGAGATAGGCGAAGCGCAACCGCGCCCCGTTGGGGAACCGCCAGAGCTTGTCCTGCTCGCTGAACTTCGCACCCAGGGGCGTGAAGATGGCCTTGGACCGCTCGATGGCCTCGACCAACTGCGTCCGCTCCCGGCGCAGCATCAATCCGATGGCGTGTTCGCCGTAGAGGTCCGAATGACTGAGCCAATCGCCCAGCATCCCATCGGTCTTCCCACCACCTCGAGCGCCGCCGAAGAAAACCTCGAAGACCGGGCAGCGGAGGAGGGCGGTCTGCGGGCCTTTCTGCGGCTCCCAAACGACCGTTAATGTGTCGTCGGCGCGTGCTGTTTGCGCCATTCGTCCGTGTCTTCAGCGGGCATGGGAAGGCGCGCGACGTAACTGTGGGCCATCTCACCGCTGACCTGTAGCTTCTCGCTCCAGCCCATACGGGTTTTGGTCCACCATATTGCTGCCGTGGTGTCGCCGTTGATCGCCTTGTTGAACAGCGTCCCGCCGATCTTGGCGTTGGCCCTTGTTGAAGCCGTGTCCAGTTCCTCGCGGAAATGCTTGCGGAGCGTCTTGGGGTCGATCCCACCCCGGATGACCCGCGCAACGCTCTCCTGCGGAATTCCCACGGCGATCATCTGCTCAACCATCTTCCGCTCGTCGTCGGTTGGCTTGAATGTGGGGCAGGTGATCTTTTTAGGCGGCATCGGCTTTTATAGTCGGGAATGTCTCCCCGCTTCCTTCCAGTGTCGCCTGCTCGCCGGTGAAGGCTTCCCAGCGTTTCACGGCGACGTCCACATAGGCGGGGCTGAGTTCCATTGCGTAGATCGCTCGTCCTGTCATCTCGCCGGCGATGATCGTCGTGCCTGAACCGCTGAACGGTTCGTAGACCGCTTGGCCGGGGCTGCTGTTGTTTTCAATGGGGCGCTTCATGCACTCGACGGGCTTCTGGGTGCTGTGGCCTGTCTCGGACTTGCGGGGCTTGTCTATGTTCCAGACGGTCGATTGCTTCCTACCGCCGCCGTAGTGGCCCTTCTTGCCCTTGCGTACTGCATACCAGCAGGGTTCGTGCTGCGGGTGATAGTCGCCGCGCCCGATCACAAACTGATTCTTGGCCCAGATGATCTGCGCTCGGATGTTCAGGCCGTTTGCTTCCATGCTGTCGGCTACCGTGTGCGCCTTGTTCCCAGCGTGCCACACATACGCCACGTCGCCGGGAAACAGCGCATAGGCTTCGGACCAGTCAGAGCGGTCGTCGTTCATTACCGCTCCGGTAGCCCTACCGGAGCCTGTTTTCCATCGGTTGGGGTCGTTCTTCTCCGGCATTGCCTCATTCCGCCATCCGGCGCTGTACTCCACCCCATAAGGCGGGTCCGTGACCATGAGGTGCGGCGCTACGCCTGCCAGCAACCTCTCAACGTCCGTGGCGACCGTGCTGTCCCCGCACATGAGACGGTGCTTGCCCAGCAGCCAGATATCGCCCGGCTTCGTTACCGGGTCGTCTGTCAACTCAGGCACTTCGTCGGGGTCCGTCAGGCCCTCGGTCTTAACCGCCAGGATCGTTGCAAGTTCGTCCTCACCGAATCCGATCAGGGACAGATCGAAACCCTCGTCTCTCAAGCCCACCATTTCGACCGAGAGCAGGTCCATGTCCCAGCCTGCGTTCAGGGCCAGTTTGTTGTCCGCGATGATGTAAGCGCGGCGCTGGGCGGGCGTGAGGTGCGACAACTCGATGGTCGGAACCGTTTCCATGCCGAGTTTGCGGGCTGCCATGAGCCTGCCGTGGCCTGCGATGATGCCGTTGTCCCCGTCCGTGAGGATGGGGTTGGTAAAGCCGAATTCCTTGATGCTCGCCGCGATCTGGGCGACCTGCTGCTCGCTGTGAGTCCTAGCGTTCGCCGCGTAGGGCACAAGGTCGCTCACGCTGCGGTCAACGATTGCTGACATTGATCCTCGTGTTCTATCGGGGCCGCGCTGTCCGGTCCTCTGGGTTAAGCCGTGATGTGGCCGCGCGCTGTCACCCCGAAGGGGGTGTGCGCCAGTCGTTCTCGATGCAGATCGCGACGGCGCGGCGTATGTAGTCGGGTTCGTGGCCCGCAAAAACACAGACCAAGTTGAAGTCGGGCGAGGACGACAGAAGCCAGCGTCTCGCCTCCGCTTGTTCTCGATCCTGTAGCCGGTAAACGTCCTTAGCCGACTTGAACGATGATGGGTTGGGGTATCGTTCTTCGGTCGGCCTGGTCAGGATCCGTGTCGCGTCTTCGAACATCTGATTGATGACGGCTTTCCAGAGGCTCCGGCAGGCGTCCTCGTTGGGTTCGGCATAGGTTGCTTGGAGCATCGCACCGTCAGGCATAAGGAGCCGCCCGCGCTACAGGCCGGGACGCGGGAAAGGCTGCGCGCTCAGGGCTTTCGCCGGAGAGAGCCAAGCGGCGGGCGGTTTCTGAATGTGGGAAATTGGGCGCAAATCGCCTGATTAACGATATCTATGCCGAAGTTGTCCCGGTCTGTCAACATGTAGTTGGCCAGCCTCTCAACCGGCAATACAGGCGGAGGCCGTCGATCAGGTTCTCCCTTGCCCAGCCGTTGCGCTTGCGGCGCATGGAATCTACTTCCCGCAAGCCCTTTCCCTCGGCCACAACGTCGAGAACAGCGGGAACGTTGATGCGGTCCTTCTGCGCCCGGATCGACCATTGCCAAAAGCGATCGACCATCTCGACCCGGCGGTCCAATGCGTGGTCCCTGCCGGGGTCTTGGCGCTCGTAACTCTGGACCTTGTAGCCGACGGGGCCGGTGAGGGCGGTGTATCCGGCATAGATTTGGCCCGCCGCGTCCTGCTCGTAGTTCGAGAGGGAGTCGATCAAACGAGCATCGGTCTTCCTCCGCCGGCAGAGGATCGTGGTCCGCTCTTTCGACAGCTTGACCTCGACAAACTCGGTCGGGCTATGGCCTTCCTGCCAGTCGTGGGGTTGGAGTTCGGCTGCCTTCATCATCCAACCTCTCTCGCCTTGGTCTCGGGGGGATCGGGGAGGGGCATCCAGTGGCTCGCCCAAATGGCTTTCCCTGTATGATCCATGCATTGAAGGAGGCTGCCGCCCCAACGGTCAGGGGTCTCGTTGCAATACCAAGCCGAGATGACGCGGTGTTTCTTCCCGCTCGGCCGGTAGGCAAGGAACGGTGTCCCATCCCTCGGCGCCGTCTTGATGTCCTGCCACTCGCTCATGCCGCTTTCTCCTGCCGTCTCAGGTCGCCATGCGCTTGATCGGAATATCGACCGCGCGTCGTTCTGGTGGTTTCTCGCCCAGGCACTTGCGGATGACCTCGCGTTCTGCCCGGAGGTTGCGAATCGCCATCTGGCAGGCGTGGCGGAGTTCGGACGGCATGGGCCTCTTCGTCTGCCGCCGCCGCCAGTTCTCACAGGCGCGATCGATCGCCCAACCCGGGAATTCACCCAGATCCGCGATCCAATCCCGGGTCACGCTCGCCCACACGGCCTCGCCCATTTTCGGCGTCCAGTAATGCGCCATCAGGCCGACGATCTTGGCCGCAACGTCCCTGTCCTCGGCCGGCGCAAGATAGGCATCCAGCGCCTCCGCGTGTCGCACGGCCTCCACCCGGTCCAAGTCGCTCAAAACCGGCGGCTCCCAATCCCGGCGCACCACGGAATAGGCGTTGCCATCCTCGGGGAACCGAAGGTCAAGCCCGCCGCTGACCAACGGCCGCAGCCGCTCCGGCAAGCATGGCTTCGTGAGGGCTTCGGTCTTTGTCGCTATCGCCTGTCCAGTGGTCATAACCGCCTTCCATCAGCTTCGTGAATTTGGATTCCTTGAGGAGAAAATCGAAATCGGCTCGCCAGCCTTCATGGCCGCTGCTATTCGCTTGACCCAGCAGGCCGGGGATGGCCTCGACCTTGTCGAGCGCTGCCTGCCAGCCATCCAAGCCGCCGCAATCGGCCAGCCGCCGAACCAGTGACCGCCGCCGAGCGGTCGTGAGTTTCTGAACGCTCGCCAAGCCCGTTCGTTCGGCCATCGCGTTCCATGCCCGCACGGCCCTGCCGCAATCGGTGACATCGAACTTGATCGGGAGGATGTCGGCTTCGTCTGGTGGGTCGGATTCGCCGTCAGGCGAAACGACCAAAGATGCGTTAGCATCTTCCTCATGTTCCCTTCCCTGTTCCCTGTTCCCTGTTCCCTGTTCAGGGGGTGATGGATCAGTGATTTGTCCGTGATCGTTCCATGCAATCTGTAAAGGCTTGATTTTGCTGGCCTTTGGTCGGTTGACCACTTGGTGCGTCAGGAAGGTGGGGATTCGCCCATACCGCCTGCCATCCTCGCCGGTTCCGACCTCGATGAACCCGGCGCTTGCAAGGTCCGTGAGGCTGTCCTGAACCGTCACTGATAGATCACGGAGCGGAAAACATTCGGCCTGAACGAGTTTGGGATTGGCGTTGAAGTAGCCTTCGTCGTCGGCGTAGTTCAGCAAAGCGGCCGCGAGCATGTGCGTTTCCGCCGGCAACTCGCTCAGCGCCTCGTGCCGCCAGAATTCCGGCTTTATGGTCCTGATCCGGCCCATCCTATTCGCCTCCCTCGGCAATGCTTGAAAGGGCCGTCATCACGCCCTCGGGGTCCGTCCAGGCCATGGCGCAGAGCTTCTCCCTGAGCCTGTTGGTCGTCAGGACAACGGTGTCGATCAGGGCCAGCCTCGCGCCCATCTGAGACGGTATGTCGCGCTTGATGGCGGCGACGGCGAAGTCCAGATCCTCGTCCCTGGTAATCAGGGCCTCGACCTTGCCGATCGCATGAAGAACGGTCGTATGGTCCCGGTTGAATGCCTTGCCTATCGAGGTCGCCGTCTCTCTGGTCATCTTGAAGGCGAGGTACATCGCCACATGGCGGGGGCGGACGATCTCTTGGTTCCGCTTCCGGCCTGTCAGATGGTCGGGGGAGACGCCGAACTCGCGGGCGGTTCTGGCGATGATGGCCTGCATGGCGCGGTCGCTCATATCCCCTCCCGACCCTGCGGGTTGAACATGCGGTATTCGACGGGTCTGCCCGCCGTCTTCGCGCGCTCTATTCCGTCGCGCATTCCAGGCGTGATGCCGTAGTCGGCGTAAACGACGGTCTTTTCGGCCTTCGCGCCCCAGAGCAAACCGGCCTCGATGCCGAGCCTCCGTTCCTCTGGGTTGTCGTCCCTCAACACACCCTCTTGCGTGTAGAGAAGGTGGCTGGCAAAGGGTGCCTCGCCTTTCTGGAAGCAGTCGTGCATGGCCGCTCGCGCATAGGCGACGTTGCGCTCTATGTCCCCGGCATAGGGGCTTTCCAAGAGAACGAGAGTCAGTGCATCCACCTTCTCCCGGGTCGTCACCGTGCGCGCGGTCATGCCGGTTTGTCCGGGTCCAGAATGAAGCAGGCAATGTGCCTACCTGTACCCTTCCCGGCCTCACCGTCTTCCGTTGCAAGCCAGCGAACATCACCGAGATTCCGCACCTCCGCCCCGGCTGCGAGCAGCATCAAAATCCACTTGTCGATGGGGTAGACCATCACCACGCGCTTGCCCTTCGCCTGCTCTGCTAGAGCCTTGCGCGCCCAAGCCGTCGGGCCTTTCTTCTTGCCTTCATGGAGAATGGATCCGAAGGGTGGGTTGACGTAGTTGGACTCACCCCACTCGCATGTCAGGCCGTCGAAACCCTCGGGCAGCGGATAGGGGCAGGGGTCAAAGGTGAAGTTGAACTCGGCGTCCAGTCCCTCATACAGCGCAGGCGGCGTGAGCCAGTAATGCTTGCCGTTGTCACCGTTCCCGCGATGGAACTTGTTGTCTGCTGGTGCGAGATTCTTCATGCGCCCCTCCTCTTCGCCCTGTTTTCCATCTCCATGAGACGATGCAGCCACGCCCGTACCTCGCCCTGCTTCCTGAGCATGTCTTTCCCGGGCTTGGCATTGCGGGAGCGTTTGAAGGCATCGGCCCATTTGCGGGCAACCTGGGCGCGGGTCATGGCGTCCCCGCGTGTTGGACTGTGCCGACTCTTGTGCCGGGAAAATCCGCTTTCGTTTCCGTGAATTCGGACGTTTCCGAGGCTGTCAGGCGCGGATTGCTTGGGTTTCCGCCAAAAACGGGGAGGGCGCGCAGCGGATTGCTAATCCGTCCACCTCTAAAGGGTGGCGTGGGTTCGAATCCCACACCCTCCGCCACTTTCAGACGGTTAGCCATTGTGCGAATCCGTTGCATCTGTGCCGGTTTTTGTGCCGACCCTCGCAAGGTCGTCGTGCAGATCGGCCGTCGAGAGATGGGCATATTTCAGGGTCTGCTCCAGGCGCTTGTGGCCTAGCACCTCTTTCAGCCGCTCCAATCGGCCGCCGCGCTGCAAATACCAGCTTGCGAAAGTGTGCCGGAAATCGTGCGGGCGAAAATCGGACACCCCGGCCTTCCTGATAACCCTCGACAACCGATTCGACATGGCTGAGACGGCGTGCGGGTGGCCTGGGGCGGTGAAGAACAGATGTTGGCAGTGAAGGTGCCGGGGCAGCTTCTTGATCGTCTGCACGGCCGTTTCCGAGAGCGGCACGACCCTTGGCGCCCCGGTCTTGGTCACGTGCAGATAGATTTCCTTCCGGTCGAGGTCGATATCGGCCCATGTCAGGGCCAGCATCTCGCCCAGGCGCATTCCGGTTTCCACCAGAAGAACGCAGGCGGGCAGGACGGCCCCGGCCTTGGCCTGGATCGCCGTCCATTCCTTCGGCCGCAGCCAGCGGACACGGGGTTTCGATTCCTTGATCGATCGCTTGGGCAGGGACTTGACGATGTTGTGATCCAGCCAATCCCTCTCGACCGCGAGGGACAGAGCGGAGGACAGGCAGGCCAGATCCCGGCGGATCGTCGCATCGGAAACCACCTTGCGGCGCTCGGTCACGAACTCCGCGATGGTTGCCTTGCCGATCTCGTCCAGATAGGTCGCGTCTCCGATGCCAGCACGCAAAGCCTTTGCGCTCACCCGGTAACGGCGGGCGGCGCCTTCCTTCAGGCTCGGCATGTGTTCGGCTGCGAACATTCCCATCAATTCCTTCAACGTCCTGCGGGGCCGGCCGCCCCTGTGAATCTCCGCGTGGCGTTCTCTCAACGCCCGCTCGTGCTTTACGGCGACGGGCCTAGAAGTTGATCGGCTAGATTCTCGTACTTCCGTCCCGTTGATCTCGAATCGAACCCACCAAATCCTGCCGCGCTTGTAGACGGACATGCTCTTTTCTCCCGCTGGCGTTTCCATTTGCGGAGAAGGTCGGCATCGAAGCGCCATGCACCTCGTTCGACATACTGGACCGCACCGGGAATGTTGCCCGCCTTCGCTTGGTTCGTCACCCAGCGAGGGCACATGCCCAACAGATCGGCGGCTTGTTGGGCAGTTAGCGGTTCGCTCACGCCGCCACCTTCAACAAAGCCCGCTCGATCACGGGCGCGCAGTCGAATTCCAGCCGTCCAGTGTGGCCTTCGTCCCTCAACTTCAGCAGGCGGCGCTTCTCGGATCTGTAGAATTGGAGCATGTCGGCCCGGTCCTGCTTCCTGAATCTTGGGATAATCAGGGACATGCGGCGGAGGTCATCGAGTGCCAGCGCACCGTGCGCGGCCTTAAACCACTCGACATGCTCCAGAGGACGCCCGCCCAGATAACTGTGGCAACCCATGCAGTGGGCGCTCGCGTTGAGAGGGTGGACGCGGAGAATCGGGATGGATCGGGAGAAGAAGTGCGAGCAGTGCAGGCCCTGCCTGTCGCCTTCGGGGAAGGTGTTGAAGCATCTCTCACAGGTCCAGTCCGCGCGCTCCCGCACGAGGAAGCTGAAAACATCGTCTAGGGGGGTGCGCTTCACCTACACCTCACGAATAAAGAGGCCCGGCCCCGGGAAGGGGATTCGGGACCGGGCCAGGATGCGCGCTGGCTGGGGATGGCCGCGCGCTGGGGAGAGGGTGCGGGGCGCAAACGCGAGGGAGGGTCGCTGCGCCCCGCTGTCCGGCGGCAGTGGACTTTCGCCGGATTGAATAAGGGTGAGCGCGGCTGGGGTGTGGCCTACACGTGTGCGGGGGCAACCCCATATCGGCCCCGCTATTCCGCTAGGCTTTACGATCAGCCTGTTACCAAGCACCGCGCTCACATCCCCCGTCGGGGATAGGGTGGGGACGAGTGGCCTCACCCGCCCCCGTCCGGCCGACAGTCCACGGGCATGTCCTGGCATGGAACCACGCTCGGCTGTGTCGGTCGGGTTGTTCATGCCGCTTCCGCCTCTTTCAGCAGAAGGCGGAGCTGGTTCATGGCAAGCTGCGCCGCGTGTTTGATCTGGGCGCGCTCGACCTCGCTGATTTTGTCGTCTTCCAAGGCCGTGTGGACCTCTCGCGCAACTCCGCCGACCTCGGCGCAAAGCTGGGTGACGCGGGTTCTCATGCAACGGGTCTGGGGCTTGGTGTTCCGCATTTCCCGGCGCGCGTTGTAGGCGTCCCAAAGCGGGGTCTCGCCCGTCTCGGCTTCCATCGCCGCGTCCAGTATCTCGGCTTGCAGGATGGTGGGCAGGGAATCGGTGTCCTGATCGGCCCACTTGCGGATGCAGGAATCGGAACGGTTCACCAAGGCTCCGGCCCCGGCATCGCTGAATTGTCCCATGATCCGCTGTATGGCGTGTTCGTAGGACAACGGGTTGCGAAGTTTGGTCATTGCAAAATCTCCCCTCTATTGCCTTTCACATCGTCGCCGCCGTCCCGCACCCTCTCCCCATGGACGAATGGAAAAGGCTCGGAGACGTGGCGGGGGTGGTGGTGGAGAGGACGGGCCATCAAGCGGCCTCCTCCGAAGGGATGAAATCGGCGTCTTCGATTTCGATGCCTTCCTTCGCCGCCGCCGCCTTGACCGCGCTCCAGCGCCTCAGAGGAATCACCCCGCGCTCCTTCCATCCCTGGACGGTCGTTGGGTTCTTATGGCCGAGCGCGCGGGCCAGGGCCGACAGGCCGCCGAATTGATCTATGATGCGTTCTGCTGGTGTCATACGGGAATCTTACGCATCGACCGTAAGTATGTCAACGCACAAAACGTATGGCGCTGCGTTTACGCAGACACCATTGTCCCGCACCATGACTAGAGCCGGACCCTTGGCGCGCGAGCTGAAGCGCATTCGAGAATCGGCCGGGCTTTCCATGCGGGAAGTCGCGGAGGCCCTGGGCCTTTCGATAACCGGATATCAGCACTACGAGGACCGATATAAGAAAGACTACCTGCCGCCTGAGATCGCGGATCATCTACAGAAAATTTTACGCGGTCGCGGGTTGACGGACGAAGATCTTTCAACTCTTAATTTCGGGAAGGCGCCCGTGCCCAGACGACCATCACACCCCTTGGGTGAACGCGATCTGCCAGTCTTAGGCGGCGCGCAAGGTGGGATGCAGGGTGTTTTAACGCTCGCGGGGGAAGCTGTGGACTGGGTTCATCGTCCGGCTGAACTGAACGGGGTTCGAGACGCCTTCGCCGTATTTATGGCTGGCGAGTCGATGGAGCCGAAATATCAGGCCGGCGACACGCTGTTCATTCATCCCCATATCCAGCCCCGGCCAGGCGATCATATTCTCATCCAATTGCGATCCGGCGAGGCCCTGGTTAAACGCCTCGAACGGCGGACCGAAGCCATCGTATACATACAGCAGTATAACCCGGCCGCGATTCTTGAAATCGCCACGGAATCAATCGAGCGCATCCAGCTCGTGATCGGCTCGATGGACCGCCGCTAAACTCCCCGCCATTTTTTTTGCCCATCTGTTACGCAAAATGCGTTGACACGTTAAACGCACTATGCGTAATATCTCCTCACACCAAGCGAACGGTGCGGCCATACCCCCGGCCTAGAGGGGTGGGATGGGAGAGGGCAGATGAACCTTTTTACGACGACAGCATTAGCCGGGGGCCTTCTGGCTCTCACGGCCTGCGGAATGAGCCTGGAGCATCTGGGCGATAACTTGGCCGGTCGGGCCTACATGGACGGCGAGCCCGCTCCGGGATACGCGCTGGTCAATGGCGAGTATGTCCCGGTCGAGACGCTGGTTGCCAGCGAGCCTTCGGCCCTCAGCGGCATCACCGGCCGCCCCTGCGACAGCGACCTTGCGATGGGCGTCCGCCCCGAGGGGCAGGGCACCTATTGCGTGTTTGTGGAGGGCGACAAGACGGTCGTCGTCCATGACGGGACCAACCCACCGATCGTGAAGGCCGGGTTCGACACGCGCGGATACGCCAAGTGGAACGGCGACAAGTCGCTTTGCGAGGTCTGGCTGGCGAATCACGCCCGACCCGGCGACTTCGCCCATGAGGTGAAGCACTGCTTCGACGGAGGGTTTCACTCGTGATTGACGAGATGACCCCGGTAGACCGGATGCGCGTGGCCGCTTGCGTCGAAGCCTGCAAGGGCGTCCCGACCGAGAAGCTGCGCCCCGGCCTGCTGGCGGAGTTGCTGGAAAAAACCGCCTGACGAGTCGGTGAAACCCGACGAAACGGGCTTCGGCCCGTCGCGGTAGCTGCGAGTTACGCGGCCACAGACCCCGGCCATGAGGGGGTGGGATGGAGAGAGACGGATGAGCCTTCACACAGACCGAGCCTTTAAGAAGGCGCAGGCCAAGGGTGCGGCGGCGGCAGTCAACTCCACTACATGGAACGCGCTTATGGACATGACCAAGCGGGAACTCGCGGAGGTCTCCATGCACTTGGCCGCTGTAGCCACTGGAAATTACGACGAAGCGATTTCCGGCGGCAGCTTCGGGGTCCCCAGCGCCTTTGACCGTCTGATGGAAGAAGTCTGCGCGCTTCGTGACAACAAGCTGATTTAGCCGCCGCCTGACCGAATCGCCCGCAAGGGTGATGGAGAAGCGCCCTGCCTAGTGGGTCGCACGACCAAGGAGAAGTGTCTGTAGCGGGTCCAGAGGGGCGGGTTGTAAGAGGCCCGCCCCATCACCGGAGGATGATGGAATGGAATACCTATCGACATACCACGCCCGGACGGTAGCCCAGAGCCTCCAGAGGCTCGCGGAAGCCGCCAAGGAGGCCCAGGCCGCGCTCGACGCCGCCCGCCTTCATCGCTGGTGCGAGGGGACGGCTGATGAGTGGATCGGCCACAGCCTTCAAGACATTCAGACACTGGCTGCCGACGCGATTTCCGACGCGGCGGTCATAGCAGCGAGGGACGCGGCATGAGCAAAGAACTCTACATGCAGGCCCACGAAGACCTGATGGCCGAATACCTGGGCAGGCATCCGAACGCCAGCGAGGGCGAAGCCTACGAGAAGACGGCGGATCTGGCCTACGACCGGATGATCGACCGTATTGCCGACATGGCAGACGACCTGAAAACGCGAAGGAGGGAAGGGCTGTGAGCGATCGCGAATCCCGCCGCGCCGATGCGCTGGAAGAAGCCTATTGGGAGAGACGCCGCCGCCGCCTGACGAGTGGCTGCCTGTGCGGCTGGCCCGACATGCCGGGATCGTGCCCCGGCCCGATGAACTGTCCGATGCACGGCGAAGACATTGGTGAGGAGGAAGACCAGTGACCCGAGACGAATTTCATAACGGGATGCGGATTCTGATGAACATCGACAAATACGAGTTCGTTGATGCGCTGAAGGGCGCGCGCCGGGAGCCATGGGATATGCCAGACCGACACTGGCCGAGGTTCAGAACGGAGCCGTGGGTTTGGTTCATCCAGGCGTCCGACGCCGATGCCGATGCCGTGTGGGCAATTGTTGAGAAGCGCATGAACAGGAACGCGGCATGACCCTCAACGAATTCCGCGCCATCGAGCGCAGCATCTGGAAGCTATCGGAACCCGAGGTCGCCCGCATTCTCAGCCCGTTCTACGAGAACGCGGCGGATTGGGACGACCAAGTGAGCCTGTTCCTTCGCGCCCCCTCGGTCTGGCTGGCAACGGCCCCGGAGGATCAGGCGAGGGCTGTTTGGCGGCTGGTCGAGGTGCCTAAGGAGGTGGCGGCGTGAGCCAGTATCTCGATGAAGCGCCTTACGAGGAGGCAATGAGCGTTTTCTACGGCGGGGCAGAGACGCCCCCCATCAAGGGCCACACCATCTGGACCGGCGATTTCATGGGCATGGGCAAGCACGATATTCCATGTCCGGTCTGCTTCGACGCGCCCGCGATGATCGAGCGCAACGTGACCCCCGGCCAATGGAGGCAGGAAATGCAGCCGTGCTCGGCTTGCCAGCGCGAAGGATGGCGCGTTCGGCGGAGGAGCCGCATGACCCGCCTCCGCATCGAACGCTGGGTTGCCACCCTCATGGTCGCAACCGCCTTTGCAATGGCTTGGGGGGAGATAGGGCTGTGACGAAGCGAGACGATGGCGGGCCTGCGTTCCCGGTGCCCGATGGAGAGAGGGAGTAGGCCCGATGCACAGTGAGAAACAGGCGAAGGAACTTTGGTGCCCACACGCGGTCGCCAGTCACACGAACCCCCGGCAGCGGCTCGGCAACCCCGAAAACTGGCTGCACCACTGCATCGCCTCCCGCTGTGCGGCTTGGCGGTGGGAGCCTGACCGCGATCCAGCCCTGGAAACCATCGAAGGGCGCGGCTGGTGCGGACTTTCCGGGAGGCCCGAATGACCAGCCCCGCCCTGGACCGCCCCTGTAGGACGGTGGAGCAAGTGCTGGCTGATCTGGTCAAAGAGCGCGAGCAATGGAAGGGCTGTCCAACTTGCTACAAGCGCATCACCAAGCAGATCAAGGGCTTGCGCGCGACACTGCGTTCCACGGGGGAGGGCAACCAATGATCTTCCAACCCTGGCACCGCCGCTGGCTTTTGTTCTTCCGCGCCGTTCTTCGGCTGTTTGGCGTGGTGCCGTGCTGCCTGTTCCGAGAGGTCCGGCAGTGGATTCGCTGGCAACGCTTTCAATGGAGGAAGTCATGTTCCTAGGAGCGGTATTCGCCTGTCACCTCTGGCTTGGATGCACGGCGTTTTACACCGGGACATATGCCGATCCCAACGAATGCTGGGCAGAGGCTAGAGCCCTTGCCGTGGCGCTCAAGATAGACGGCAACAACGATGTTCGGATGACGCAGTGCGGGAGGGTCGAGTGAGCGATATTGCTGCTGTCGAAGCCGTGGTTTTCAAGCCTGCGGGCTGGCACGAAGCGCGATCCAAGGGCGTCGGGTCCAGTGACGTTGCCAAGATCATGTCGGGCAACTGGTTCGGCCTTTGGGAGCAGAAGACCGGCCGCGCCGAGCCGGAGGATTTGAGCGACGTTCTGCCCGTCATCATCGGGGCCTGGACCGAGCCGCTGAACGCCTGGATCTACCAGCGCCGCATGGGTGTCGATCTTACCCCATGCGCGCGGCAGACGCACCCGGAGCATCCGCTCCTTGTGGCCGAGGGCGACTATTACGAATGGGACACGACGGTCGGCGTCGAGTGCAAGCATGTCAACGCCTTCGCCAAGGATGATGAAGTCGTCTCCCGCTACTGGTGGCAATGCCAGCACCAGATGGCCGTCTATGGCTGGTCCAAGGTCTATCTCAGCGTGATTTTCGGCACCCAGAAGTGGGAGCGGTTCGAAGTCACACGCGACGATGACGCCATCACGGAGATGATCGAGACATGCCGAAAATTCTGGAGCCATGTGGAGACGGACACGCCGCCCCAGAACTTCGAGGGCGAGACGGTGACGGTGAGCCTGGACGACATGCGGGAACAAGACATGGCTGGCAGCAACACATGGTGCGCCTTCGCCGTCGATTGGCTGGAAAACCGAAAGCCCGCGAAGACGTTCAAGACGGCGGAGACGGAGTTGAAGGCCCTGGTTGAGCCCGATGTGAAGCGGGCTTACGGCGCGGGAATCGAGATCAAACGGAGCAAGGCCGGAGCCTTGTCAATTCGAGAGGAGAAGTGATGAAACCCGATGTAGCGAAGGCGCTCATCGAAGCGCAGAAGGTGCTGGACAACGTTGCGAAGGATTCCGATAACCCGCACTTCAAGAGCAAGTATGTAAGCCTCGCCGCCGTGCGCGATGTGGTCTATCCGGCCTTCAACGATGCCGGGTTCTCGATCATGCAATACGCCGTGACTCTGGAAAACGGCGGGCTTCAAGTCGTCACGAAACTCACCCATGAATCGGGCGAGGAAATCGTGTTCGAAGGCCCGGCCGTTACCTTGGCGAAATCAGACGCGCAGGGCGTCGGGTCGGCCATCACCTATCTCCGCCGCTACAACCTTCTCGCCATCGCCGGGATCGCCCCGGAGGACGACGACGGCAACAGCGCGTCGGACACCGACAAGAAGGGCGATATCAAGGGCACGGCGGCGGGCCGCAACGTCACCGCCAAGCGCGCGTCGGATGCACCGAAAGAGACGACCCACGAACAACAGGTCCGGGAATTTCTCAAACTCGAGAACCCGGTGTTTTCCGACAAGCTGAACGACGGCGATTTCTGCCAGCGGATGCAGGATGCCGCGCATCTCGCCCCGGACCTGGAAACCATCAACCGGCTTGTGAAGAGCAACCGCGCCCGCATCGACAAGTTGGACGGTGCAACCACCGAGGCCCTGCGGGCGACGATTGGAAACGCCCGCGAGCAGATCACCAACATGGAAGGATTGGCAGCATGAGCCAGCAACGCGACAACAGCGGAGCCTTGTTCCGAAACGACCGCAAGGAGAAGGACACGCACCCTGACTACAGCGGGCCGTGCATGGTGGAAGGAAAGCCCATGCGGATCGCAGCTTGGATCAAGCGGGATAAGCAGAACCGGCAATATCTGTCGCTGGATTTCAGCGAACCGCGACCGGCGACGAACGACGGCCCGGCAACCTCCAACAGGGAATCGGAAGATCCGGGCGCGGGCCTGGACGACGATCTGCCTTTTTAGGGGGCGGCGATGAAGATTGCAGACCAACTCCGCGCTGGTGTCAGTGGCCCTCATGAGCGCGGCGCGCGATACACGATCAACCACAACCTCGACCCTATCGCCGTTCTCAAGGCGGCCGATTTGCTCGACGCGCTGATGAACGGTGCGTGATGGAAGTCCTGCTCGAAAAACAGATCAACGGCAGCCTTCGCCCGGCCAACGGCGAGGCGTGGGACAAGTTGCGCCAGATCAAGGCCGGGACGCAGTTGGTTGCCGATGTGAAAGACCCGAGGCGGAGAAGCGGCCAGCAGCACCGCTTCTTCTTCGCCCTGGCCCATGTGCTGTTCGAGAACCAGGAACGATACCCGGACTTCGATGAATTCCGGGCGCGGCTGCTCGTGTATCTCGGCTATTTCGAGGCCGTGAAAACCCAGGAAGGCGAAACCATTGCCATGCCCAAGAGCCTGAGATTCGGGAAGATGCCGGCCGATGAATTCACGGCGCTTGTGGATTCGGTTCTTCGGTTTGCGGAGGAGCAGGGCTTCGACAGGGCCGAGTTGCTGGCGCAGACGCAAGAGGCCGCCGCATGATCCCGAAACGCCGAAAGCGCGAACCCCTGGGCTTGAGAGAGGCCCCGCAGATCCGGTGTCGGGGTCATTTGCAATGGGTCAGGGGCCACGAATGCGTGGTTTCCAACAGCATGTGCGCCGGGAATATCGAGGCTTGCCATGTGAGAAGCGGGACCGATGGCGGCATGGGCGTGAAGCCGAGCGATCGCTACGTCTTCCCCGGCTGCACTGTCCACCATGCCGAGCAGCATCGCATCGGAGAGCAACAGTTCGCCCGGAAGTACTCGATCAACCTCAGACAGATAGCGGACGGGCTTTGGTTGAAGTCCCCGCATGGGAAGAAGTGGAGGATGGAGCAGTGACGACAGACGAATGGCTTCGAACTGTGCGCGGCTGGCTTTGCTACGCCGTCGTGATCCACCTGCAAATGCGCTGGTGGTGGCCGGGCGGCGCAATGGTCTTGGTGCCCTACGCCGGAGATTGGGAATACCGGAAAGAGCGCCGAGAACTCACCAGAGAGCAGAGAAAGGCACAGCCATGACGGACACCACCACGGACAAAAATACATTCATCCTTCAACAGTGCGACGTCGCCGACCCGGAGGCCGTCAGAGAGGGCGAGTGGCGAGAGGATGGCCCGGTGATGGGTTGGACCCCACGCCTAGGAAAATACCGGGTTACGGACCCAGAAACTGGACGGTGCCTGTTCGCAACGGCGGATCGCGCGATGGAGGCGGCAAAGGCATTTCAAGCCAAATGCGCGGACAAGCTTCTCGGAATGGACAAGCCGCTCCCGCCCGGCTGGACGTGGGTCCACCGCGACATAGGGATGCCGGTGACGCACATCACATCGTCCGCCTGCTGGTGCAACCCGGTTGCGACCGGCCCGGAGGATGAAGTCGAAGAAGGGGGAGACGAAAGGCAATGACGGTTGGATTCGACTACCCCCACGACATTGACCGGATGCGCAACACATCGAACTGGCTGGTCGCGTGTGGCGGCGATGAACACTTGGCGACGGCACACCTCCTTTGGAAGGCGGCGAACGAGATAGACCGCCTGATGGGCGAGATCGATCGGCGTGACCACGCGCTCGACCCGCTGGGCGATGCGCTTAATTCTGGTGACGGGAGTTACAAGCCATGACGGACACCACCAAAACGATGGACCCGATGGAAGCGCGGGAGATCGTCGCGCAGGGCGGTCAGATTTTACTACCATTCGACGCGGGTGATGCCGAAGTCAAATTCTCGTCGCGCAAGCATCTTGCAAACCTGATCGCCCAAGCCCTCGCGGCACGGGACGCTGTAGGCGGTGCGGAAGTTGGCGGGGGAGGGTGACAATGGCTGACGACCAGCCGATGCGCTCAATCTGGTATGACTGGGGCAACTTCGTCACGAGGTTGGATATTTGGCATGAGAACGGCCTGAAATATTCTCAGACGTTTACAGCCGCCAAGCAGATGCCGACAGGAGATAACAATGCCGAGTGACGACCTGGACCCGGTGGCGCCGGGGGCGGCTGTGTCTGCTTTCGTCGCGTTTGAGAGCGGCGACCCAATTGCGGCAGCTATCCGCGCCTACCTCAAGGCCCTGTGGAGGCCGATAGAGGAAGCGCCGAAGCGGTCTCGTTCAGAAGGTATGGTGCCCGTGTTGCTCGCCGGGCACTACCCGAGCAACAAGCAGCCTACCGACATCATCGAATCTTGGTGGAACCCGCACGATGAAGAATGGGCGCGCTGGACACACGCATTCCCGCCCACCTATTTCATGCTGCGCCCGCATCCGCCGGAGCCCTCCGATGACCGATAGAGCGACAGAGGGTTTGAGGCATTACGCGCACAAGACGGCTTTAGGCGACGTTGAAATCGTGGACCGTGAAACGGGATTCGCGCGGTCCGTTCTTAACTACGATTATCGCTTCACATGCAACGCCGATATACACGACCATGCAGAGCGCATTTGCCAAGCCCTAGAGGGACCGATGGCGTCTCAGGGCGTGGCCCGAGCCATGATCGCGGCTGAGGAGTAGGAGAGAGGCTTGGACGAAAGCTGGGATAGGGGGGGCGTTGGAAGCCTTACGGGGCTGGATAGACCGGCATTGATTTCGGAGCGTAGGCGTAGGAAATCGGCCCAACCTCGCAATTGGTGGCGTTGTTCCGGTGAACGATGATGTCGTGGGTCAATGAGGTGCTGGACCCAGACGATTTGATGCCTTCCAGGCGATTGCCCTTGGAACTGGTTTCGACACACCACCTGGCCCCGTTCGTGCCGAAGGTGTGACTCGTGCCGGAGACGACAAGCCCGTTCGCGTCCGTGTCCAGAAGCAAATCGGCCGACCCGGTTTGATTCCCGCAGTTGTCTTCGAAATGCAGGGACCGCGCGCTACCGGACGCCTTTCTGACGACCATGCCGTTCAGAAAGTTCTCGATGCCGGATATCTCCCACCCGGCAAGGTCCACCATATAGGCCGCGATATACGCCCCACCTCTTGCCTTGGCCGCGCTCGTCACCTGCTGGCCGGCGTGGTTGGCGAAGCAGTTTCTTGCGATCACGGAATCGAGGGCGCGGGTCCGGCCGATGTCGAAGGCTTCCGCCCCCGTCCACCTGACGGCCACGCGGTTCAATTCAAGCTGCTGGGCAATGAGGGTCGTCGACCCCGAGGGCGGCTTGTCCGCGACGATTCCCCGTCCGCCCATGTTCTGGATCAGGAAATCCTCGACCGTGACCATGAGGGAGTTGCCGATTTCCACCCCGATGGAATCGTCCGTCGCCGTATCCGTTCCACCGGAGCCTTCGATGCGGAATCGGTGGACCTTGGAATACTCGGCCCGGTCTGATGCCGTGGTGCGATCGGCAATCTGCATCACCGTTCCGTTGAACCCATCGGCGTCGAGAAGCGACCATTGCCCATCGACCTCGACATAGCTGGCGGCCTCCCCGATCTCGATGGTTTCCGAGATGGGGAATGTCCCCCGGCCCGTCACCTTCGTCGCCCCGTACTGCACGGCCTTGGCGATGGCTTCGTTCCAGTCGTTCCCGAAATCAGCGACGTTCAAGGTCATTGGACTAGGTGTCCTTTTGTGTTAGGGTTTTGGTTGGCTTGTCGAGAGCCAGCCCGGCAGGGCGGCGGCGGACTCCTATCAGAAATGGTAGGGGTCCGCGCTTTTATGGCGCAGCCTGTTGTGATAGAATTACGTCGTGCTGTGGCAGCGGGGACGAACCCGTGCCGGGAATTGCGCCAAGGACGCCCTCTGGCAACGATGCAGGTCGGCCAGCCTACAGAGGGTATAGCGAACTTGGACGCGGCCTCTGGGCCGACGACAGAGATGCCGGTAATCTCAATCCGGCCCGCAGCCATCACCACCCGCACACTTCCTGCCCGACTCTACGCCCTATCCCAGCCCTCACGCGCGCTGTCATAGCGGGAACGAGCCTCGGCCAGTATTTCCCTCGCCTCGACTTCATTGCCGTTGTTCGCCGCTTCCAGGGCCTTCGCGCCGGCATCGACAAGGGCGGTCCCGATCCGAATCGCGGGCAGGATTTCAGATATCGGGATCATGTCGCTTCTCCGAAGACGGCGTTGACGAGAGTGATGGCGGATTTGACCGTGCCCACGGCTTCCGCAGGGTCGAGGGTCGAATCGCTGGAACACGCGGGGTCTGCGATCTGGTTCGCCGCATCCACCCGCCCGATCTGGCTTTCGGTCAGGTCGGGTTTGTACGGGGTCAACTGCTCAAGGGCCGTCGCGTAGGTGTTGCAGGCGATGGCGAGGGCGTTGATGGCGCGGGTTTCCGTTGTCCCGGCACAGGCGCCCAGGACGAACAGAAGCAGGATAGCGAATTTACGCATCGCCCTTCCCCTTGATCGACGTCTTGGTGGTGAGGCGGAGAACGATATTGACGACCGCGAGAATCCCAGCAACGAGGCTGGCCTGTTCCTCACCCGTCATTCCAAGGTCAACGCCTGCCACGGTGCCAATCGTGGCAACGGCGGCGATCAGGTTGGCCCAGATGGTACGAGAGGCGTACCAGGGCTTTGAGGGCTCCATTGGCTGTTCCTTTCAGTCAGTAGGTCCAGAGCCGGGGCCGGGGGTGGTCCCCATCCGCCAGCATGTCGATATGGATAAAGCGGCCATCCCAAGGGCCGTGTTGCTTCGGGCCGACGCCCTGGGCGCCTCTGGTGATGGCGAGGGAGAGAAGATAGAAGGCAGGCTCACCGGCAACGCCGATATCGGCCGCCTTGCCTGTCGTGTGCGGCCCGTCCCGCCCGGTCTTGGAGACCCGCGCGTTGTGATCCGGGCAGCGGAAGCCCGAGGAAATCACGATGGGCCGCTTGAACGCATTCCGCAGGCCCTGAAGCCATGCGAGGAAGTTCGGGTCCATGTCCGCGCGCCCGCAGCCGCAGTGACAGGTGAATTCCCGTTCGGAGAAGTTGGGGTAGAGGGACCAGTCGATCATGCCTCGATCACCTTGCCTCTGAATGAAACCAGCCCGTCGTCGAAGACCTCGGCCAGTTCGGGCGCCAATAAACGCCCCTGCCAATAGGTCAGGACGGCGAATCCGCTGCACCAGTTCTTGGGATTGTCTTCGGTATAGTCCGCGAATTGCGGGCCGTCGGGTTCGGCCATCGTCCCCGTGTCAACGCCATATCTTCGGCCGTTGTAATCGGCGATGGGGTTCCACTTGAGGGAATGAAGATGCCCCGTGACCATGCTCTTGCCGGACCAGAGGGCATTATTGTGGGTGGCGTGCATCCCGCCCTTGAACCGGTGTTTGACCACGGTGTTGTCGTTGATCCAGGTGGACCAGCACGGCTCCCAATCCGGGAAATGGTCTTGAAGGTGGACGCCGTGAACCTTGGCGTATTCGGGGGCGACCTGGGCCAGCCGGGTTTCGAAGCGGGCATCGTGATTGCCCAGGGGCCATATCAGCCGGCAATCCTTTCCCGCCGCGTCGGATATTTCCTCGAGGCGTTCCTTGCAGGTCTCGATTTCCTGTATGACCGTTGGCCGGGATTCCCAGCCGATCGGGGGGTGGCGGGATATACTCGCCCCGTCCATCACATCGCCGTTCATGATGACGGCCTTGGGCTTTATTTCCTTGATGAGCTTGACGAAGGCACGGTGGGCGGTTGAGACGATGCCGGGCCAGTAATGGGCGTCGGAACCGACCAGAACCTCCCCGTTGGGGATTGCGATTTCGATCCGCCCCGCGTGCTTGATCCCGTGTCGGTATCTCCCCCCTCCCGCGTGATAGGGCGGGGTCAACTGCCTGCCGTATTTCTTCTCCATCTTGACCCGTCTGTCATAGACCCGGCGGACGTTGATGTTCAGTCGTCGCGCCGTTTCATGCGGCCCATAGGCTTCGAACAGGTCTATGAAGTCCTGGTCGGCGCTCCGGGCGTTGGGATGGGTCACTTAAACAGCCCCACAAAGCCCTTCCAAAAGGTCGTCAACACGCCGCCCACGATCAGCGCCACCATGAGCATTGCCGCCTTGCTCCCGGCCTGCTCGCATCGCTGCCGGGTTGATCTTAGGAACTGCGCGTCTGCTTGGGCTTCCAGGGGGTGTGACGGGTCGAAGCCAATCGAAACCAATGTTTCGCGCACAGCAATGCTCACGACTTTCCGCGCGGCGCGTTCCGCCGCCTCATCCGCTATTCTGCGGATTTCTTGCTCGCTCAGGCTCACATCGGTTCTCCAACCCACCTATCCCAAACGACATTGGGAAGGCCGCCCATCTCCACGATGCAATCGTCCCGGACGAGGAAGATGACCACCGCCGGTTGGCGGGGCACGGCGTAGACGATGATCGTGTCCGCGACGTAATCGCTTTCAGGGGGTGTGGAATTGTAGAGAGAGACGATGCGCTGGGCGTTCTCGCCGCCGATACTCCCATCGGGAATCAGGGGTGCCCCTCTCAACGCCTGCACACGCTGCCACGGCGCGAGATCGTTGACCGAAACGCACACTCCCCCTCCGCCATTGGCGAAGGCGGGAATCCCGTAAAGACACAGGAAAGCAAATACTGCTAGGACTCGCAGAACCATGATCGGCCCTCCTATCGGGCTGTGATTGGTAGCTCCCGGGGCTTGTGTCCGCAGGCTCCGGGGGCGCTCGTTTAGACGAAGGCGAGAAACTTGATCGTCCAACTGGAATTCGTGATGTTGCCGACTCCGCCCGTGCCCTTGTTCAAGAGAGAGAAGGCGGAGGAATCAGAACCGAAGCGGATGTTGAGATTCGTCGCATCGGGAACGACCGATACGCCCCGGCTGCTGTCGTTGGCGAGCGGGCCGAAATCGACGCAGACCTCGTCACTGACCGAATAACCGAGATCCGTTGTCCCGCAGACCAATCGGGCCTGGATGATCTTGGGAACCGCCCCCAGGCCATGAGCGAGGGTCAGGGCTCCGGCCGAGGTGATGGTCTGGCCGGTGGATGTGTAGGACGCGGAGAGAGGGGCGACAACGGCTTTGCCGCTCGCCCGCGTGTAGGCGAGAACGTCCACAGTGTTCGCGGCCGTCGCAAACCCGATCAGCCGGTCCCCGGCGACCGTCGTGATATTGGCCGCGCCAGGGAGTGTGATCCCCGAACCGTGCGTGATGGTAAGCGCCCCGTCGAATTGAAGCATGAACAGCGTTCCGGCGGCCACGGTGATCGCCGAGAATCCGGTCGTGCCGGTCACATCGAAATAGTTGCCATCCGTTCCGAGAACGAGAGGCGAGGCGCTGGCGACATCCGCACCCTTGGAGAATGCCTGCGTGGCGGTGAAGGTGTTGGCGACATCGTTCTTGGTCGTGTCGGCGTCGTATGCCTGTACCGTGCTGCCGATCGCGGAAACAGGGATGGCGTTGCGAGACAGCCGCGACACCTGAAACGCCGTGCCGTCGTACAGGGCCTTGTAGTACTTGTTTGCCTCGATCACGACGGATGCGGAGAAGGCGGCGTCGTCCATCTCTCCGGCCTTCGCGGTCAGACCGGAAACGGCGATGGTCACGGCGTCGTCGGAGGCGGTCGATCCGGCCTGGAACACGAACTCCTGTCCCGCCGCATAGGCTGCAATGGCAGGGGTCGGGGTGAGGGTCAGAGCGTTTTTCGATCCGCCTGCGGTGCCGCACCAGATGAAGGCGCTGTCCTGGACCTGGCCGGCGGCCGCGTAATGATTCCGGGCGGTGCCGTCATCGACGTTGGTATGCTTGTTCCCGCCCATCGGGAGGTCGGCCGTCGCTGCGTTCTCACCGTTCTTCGTGAGGCAGGCGTTGATGCCGGTCGCGAGATCGGCGTCATGGGTGTCGTGATTGTCCGCGCGGATCTTCGTCCCCGCGTCCCGGTCATTGGCCCAGACATTGGAACCGCTAAACGTGCCGTTGGTGCGGGTATAGGTGCCGCTGCCGTTCCAGGCCATGGGCATTTCCTCTTTGATTTTGCAGTTTTACGGGGCGGGCGGTTGCGCTACCGTCCGGGGATGAACTCAGAGAAAGTCGTCTCCGCCCTTCTCATCATTCTGAATCTCGTCGTGATCGGCGTCATGGCGCTGATCGCCTGGGCGCTTGACGGGCTGGGGCCGGACTTCGTGTTCGGCGGTATTTCCGGCGCGGTCCTGGTTGGCCTCTATTTGCGCCTGAAACTCGGCTACTGGCCTTAGCGTGTCCCCGAGGCCAGCCCGCCGCTCGTTATCATGGTCGCCAACTTCCGCCTCGCCTCCGGTGTCACGTTGGCCCACAAATTCGCGGCCGGGGTTGCCACGGCGTCGTTCAGAAAGCCGGTCTGGCGGGCGCGGTCGGTCGTCAAAAGAATGTCGGCAAGGCTTGTCGCCGTCTTTTCGCTGGGCCGGGTCAGCGCCTGGAAGGGGGCCTTGATTGCTGGCCCAAGCATACCGAGTGTCTTGCCCGCGAGACTGTCGCCTTGCCGCGCACCCTGTAGCGATTCGAGCGCCCAGGACGGCATCCGCGACAGTTCGTCAATGTCCTGCTTCATGGGCGTCGTGTGGGAGCCTGCGCGCGGGCCGACCATGCGCTCGGTCTGCATCTTCTGCTGTTCAAGGCCGATGTCTCGCTTGAACGCCGCGAACCGCTCGGGGGGAAAGATGGCTTCCAGCCTCGTCCAGAGATCCGCCTTTTTGCCGGCGAATTTACCCGGCGCGCTTTGCGTATCGCTCTGAATGGTCTTGGACAATTCACGGCGGACGCCGAACTGAAACGCTTCCTGTTCCGCAGGTGTCATATTGGCGAAGGTCTTGCGCGTGATTTCCTCATCGCCTCGGAGGAACCGGCGGCCCATCCAAGTCGCGTCCTTGATCGCGGCCGGCCCGGCATAGGCGGCGCGGGCCTCCTTATATGCGGATCGGCCCGTCACCGAATCGGTGGTGATGTCGTCCAGTTTGGCGACAAGGGACTTGCGGACGGAATTGATGGCGCGGCCCATCTCGTCGAGGTTCAGCTTTCCCGTGACAGGGTCGCGGTAGCCCTCAAGAATGTCGTCCATGCCGCGCTTGGCCGCATCCATGGCGCGGAGATTGGGCGTCCCTTCGATGATGACCTTCCCCGCGTCGTCAAAGCCCTTGACCGCGTATTCCTGGAAATTGAAGGGGCGGCCTTCCGCGAGAGCTTCCAACTGCTGAATGCGGATGCCCTTGTTCATCCCCTGTTGGACGATGGGGTCGTCAAGGAACTGCTGAAGGCGGTCATCCCACTGAGCGAAGACCTTGCCCGCCTTGTCTGATACGGGGGCGAACGCCTCGTCGTATAGCGGCCCCGCCTTGCCTCGCTGGGCGGCCGACAATTCGTCCAGGCTCTCATAGAACCGATTGGGAGCGAGATTGTCCGCCGCCTTCTCCATGCGCCCCGCGCGCCCCGCCATGCGGTTGGCGACGAAATCATCCGCGATCTGCGTGGACTTGCCGGGGACATTGGCGGCGGCGCGAGCCATGCGCTGGGCGTTGATCCCCCCGACATCAGCGATTGCGACATCGTCACCGCTTTCGGCTAGGGCCTTCCGCACGGTTTCGACGGCAGCCTTGATATCGCCGCCGTTGCCCCTTGCGATGGCCTCCACGGCCTTGCGCTGGCCTTTGTCGGTATTACCGAATTGGTTGAGTATCCGGGCGACGACAGGCCGCGCCGCCGCGACCACGCCATCGACCACAGGCACCAGCAGCCCGCCGGTTCCGGCGCCCACCCCGGCCCCGGCCAAGCCTTGGGACAGGCGGTTTTCCCACCCGCCTTCGGCGTTGCCTGAGCCGTAGACACCACCAAGAGCGCCGCCGCCGAGGGCAGCCTTGCCCATGCGCGGCAGCAACCCTGCCCCAGCCTTCGCGGCGGTCGCACCCATCACAGCCTTCGTCGCCGGGGACGCGATTGCGCCGCCGACCTCTCCAACGAAAGACGATACAGGGTATTCTTCCGCAAACTGCTCGCGGTCTTTCCGGTAGCCAGCGAGGCGGTCGTCATAGGCTTTGCCCATGTCGAACGGCTGACCGTCCACGAGCGCCCGCTTGCCAGCGACGAAGGGGGAATCCAGACCCGCCGCGATTTCGTCCATATAACCGCCAGCAGCGCCGGACGCGACGGCCTGGGCACCTTTGTTCAAATACCCCACAACATCCTCAAGGGGCGAACGACGGACCTCTTGGCCGGCGAAGGGGTCGGCAGCCTGGCCCGCATTCTTTTGGACATAGGCCATGACATCCTGCTCGGACGCACCTTCTGGTGCGTTGACCTCGTAGGTCTGGCCGTCGGGGCCGGTGACGCGGTATTTCGCCATTATTCGACCTTTTGGATGGACCAGCCGGGAGGATTGTCGTTCATGGGTGCCGCGCCGGGACGGTTGCCGGGGCCGTGGATGATGTCGAGATAGACGTTCTCAAGCCGGTCAAGGTTCCGGTTGAACTGCTCCTTGCTCTGCGACTGCGCGAGGCTGCCGTAGACCGACTGCAACAAGTCCATTTCCTGATTGTTGACTGCCCCCAAGGCCCCGCCTGTAGGCGAAGAGTCGCGCATCTGCTGCAAGCGATCGAAGCCGATATTGGCTTTGATCGTGTCCAGGGTCGAGGAGAGGTCGGCGGCCGCCGAGCCGGGAATAACCGAAAGAAACGACCCTGCCCCGGTGGTGGGGATTGTCGATTCATTCGCCAGTTTCCTCGCACGGCGGATGTCTTCGACCACGATATTCGCGCTGGTCTTCTTCCGTGCGTCCTTCTCCGCCGCAGCCGCTTGCGCGCCCGCTTGCTCGGTCGCTGCCGGGCTGCCGGGAATCGGTTCCATGCTCATCGAGCCGTCCGGTCCGGGAACAAGGCGATAGCCGGGGGGGATGGTCCCCATGTTGCGGGCGTCGATGGATGTCTGGGCGCGGCTTGCCTCACCCTTGGCCTTCACATAGTCGAGATAGCTGCCGGGGAAGCCGTTCTGCTTGGCAAAATTGTACTCCGCCACCAGCGCCGGGTCGGATTGGGGCTTGGCATCGACGCCCGCAATCGGGTTGCCGTTGGCATCAAATCGCTGCTCGCCGGGGCCGAGGGTGAATCCCTGGGCCTCGGGAGACGCGATGCGCTTCATCAGGAGGCTGGACGCCATTTCCGCTGCCTGCGGGTTGTCCTTCTGCCCCAACAGCGCCGCCATCGCGCCTTCATAGCCCCCGGTCGGGTTCTGGTTGGGGGCGACCGACCCGGTGTCGGGGTCAACCCAAGGTTTGGCACTGGACCCGCCGACCAATGCTTGAACCATGGCCTTGAATTTTTCGTCCTTGTCTTCGTCCTGTCGGCGCAGGGAACCGGCGGTAAGCCCCGCAAGCGCACCTTGGCCGAGCCGCGCGAAACCCTCTCCGAGCGACTGCACCGGGGCCGTCGAAGCACCCTGCGCCAGAAGTTGGGCGAGGATGTCGCGCTGGCGCGGGTTCTGCTGAACGAAGGTCTGAGGCATCGTCTACTCCTAGAAGCCGAACAGCTTGCCGAAACCGCCGGCCGCGCCCGCGCCGCCCAGCGCGGAACCTCCGAGACCGAAGATCCCGCCCATCAAGGCGTTGTTCGACTGGCGCTGCTGGTTGTAATTGTTCAACTGCCCGGCATAGGCCGTGTTGATCGCCCCCATCACATCCGGCGCGGCCATTTGATACTGCGAAACCGGGGCCGCCTGGGGGGACTGGAGGGCCGGAGACCCCTGCAGGAAGGCAGCGAGTTCATTGAACGGCTGCGCGCGTAGGGTTTGGGCCTCGTTGATGCCCTGTTGCCGCGCGCTCTGACCCAGGCCGAAGAGGCGGGACTGTTCCGCGCCTCCGGCCTGAATCGCTGCCAGGGATGCATCCGTGAGCGCCCGATTCTGGCTGTCTCCGAGCCGGTCCATTTCCGAGGCGTAGGCTTCCGAAGCCCCGCCTGCGGGACCGGCACCGGGAAGCCCCCTGGTGATGAGGTCCGTCTCCGTGCGGCGGCGCTGGCGGTCGAATTCCGGCCGCATCAGGTTCAAGGCGCGGTCGTATGTAGCCTGCTCGACCTTCTGGCGGTCGCCGGAGAAATCCCCGACCCCCGGAGCCTGGGGAATGCCATCGAAGGACAGGGGATCGGTCGCAATCTGCCCCGTGCGCTGATTCGCCAGATTGCCCAAGGCAATGGCGATCTGATTTTGAAGGTCGAGTTGCTGCTGCTGCGCCGGGGCAAGGTTGATGTTCTGTGTCCGGTCGGGCGAACCGATCTCGCCCGTGAAATTCACGGAGCCATAGGGCGTGTTCTGGTTGATCTGGTTGACCCGCGCGGATTCGTAGATCGCGTCCTTGTTCGCGGCGGCCTGGGCATTCACCGAGGCGGACGGATCAGGCGGCGGAGGCGCTTTGCTGCTTTTGCCCATGGTTCCTCGCAAACTTTCTGTCTTCGGAGAGAAGGCCGTAAATCATCGCGTCCTGGCGGCCGAAGCCCCTGCGGGCCACGCCTTCCATTTTGAAACCGATGCCTTCGAGCAGCTTTCGGACGCGCTTGTTCTTCCGCTCGCACAAGGCCGTGACGCGGGAACAGCCGATTGAGAACGGGTAATCGAGAATGCCGGCGATGTTGGATCGCGTGGCCCATCTCGCGCTTTCAGCCGCGAAGCTGATCTGGATATCCGGCCCCGAATAGGCGTGAAACACCGCCCCGGCGATCAGGCGGCGGCCCTCCGCCACGCCGATTGCCCGGAACGGCCGCCATCCTTCTGAAGTCCCAACCGCCGGTATTCGCCTCGCCACCCACTCCCCAACCAAGTCATCGAGGCCGTGAACGAGTTCAGACATAGCCGCCCGGCTCGTAGAGAATGTCGGTCGAGTACCAGCGCACCTGCTGGACGTTGGTCGAGGTGCGAATCCGAACCGAGGCCGAATAGCCGATATTCGCGGCGGTCTGCCACGGCTTCTGGATTTCCAGACCCTCGGCCCAGGGGTCAACGTCCCATGTCGCATCGTCCCAGACCGCGCCTTCGGTCGTGATCGAAGACGCTTCGAAGGTCGGGATATCGGCGTCGAAATCCACACCCAGGCCCAGGCGGATGGGCAAATTGCCATCGGCGGCCACGACAGGGCGATACATGGTAAACCGCTTCAACCGGCCCCTGGCGCGCATGTAATCGTAAGCGGTCTGGGCATCGCCCTCGATGTTCGAGCCTTCGTCACCGAATCCGGTGTCGGCCTTCTTGACCTTGCCGTCGATGCCGCCGAAATACAGATCATCGCCGTAGACCGCCCAGCAGATGCCGTTGAGGCCCTTGAACCGGCACCACGCCCCCGTGGCCGTGTTCACCACGTATTGGTGGTAGAGGGTCGAGGCCACGACGGGCACGTTGAACAGCGCCATGGTCCCCTTGGGATAGAGGATGGGCTGCCAACCGAACGTGGACTTGTAATCGCGCACGGCGTCGTTGACCGCGCCGACGATGGCGTCCGAAAGCGCCGCGCTCTTCGCCCCCCTCCCGAACCGGAGAAAGGGGGAAAGAGGGACGAATCCATCGGCGGTGATAACCGCGAGCTCCGCCCCCAGGCGCAGAAGACAGCGCCGGCCAACGGGAGCGCCGATATAGAAGGTTCCGATCAGGGACCACGCCGTCGCGTCTCCGGGGTCTGTCCCCGCATAAACGATGACGCTTCCCGTCTCCATAACGAAGACGATGCGGTCGTCCGGGCCATCGCCACCGTCTCCGGTCATCGTCCCGATCGCCATGAGGTCGCCGCCCTGGCTGTGGACGTTGGCGAGGTTGAATTCGGTCAAAGTTCCCGAGATCGAATTCAGGCCCCCGTACCAGAAGGAGGCGCTGTTGTTCTCGGCAAAGAACAGGCGGTTCTTGAAGGCCGCGACATTGACCAGATCCGTCGCCGTCAACCCGCTTCCGGTAAAGGTCGTGGTCGAGAGCGTGCCGTTGTATTTCCTCGGCGTGTCGGCCCCGTTGACCATGATGAGATAGGAGTTGAAATTGACGCCCTGCCAGCGGTTATTGGTCAGGGACGAAGCGAGCGCCGCCCCCACCGCACCCGAAGACGAGGCGTCGTAAATCGCGTCATTGCCGAAGGCGAGCAGCTTTTCCGTGCCGCCGCTGTTGTAAACCAGCAGCGATTCCACATCGCCCGAACCGATTCCCGTTGCATGAACGGCGGAACCCTTGCGAAGCCCGACATAGCCCTCTTGGGGGAAGTAGTTGTCGAGAACCACCGCATAGCCGGGGTCCATCCCGTCCAGGCCGTCGCGGGCGTTCCAGCCCTTCACAGGGGCGCGGATCGAATGCCCTCGCGCCGTCGCTTGGGCGGCGGTGTTCTTACGGAGAGGGGCGAGCATCTAGTATTTGTCCTGCTGACCGGAACCAACGACAGACGCGCCCAACAGACCGGCCCCGGCTACCCCGGCGAGGAGGTCGGCGCTGCCCTTCTTGGAGGGGTCGAACTTGGCGAACTTGGAGCGGATGTTGGCGGGGTTGAGAACGGCGATCTGATCGCTCGGGCCGATTCCCCGCAGACCCTCATCAACGCGCTTAAATCGAATTGTGTCGTAACCCTGTTCCTTCGCCTCACGGATGATCGCGGAAAACAGATCGGAGTTGTAAAAGGGAACTGTGACGACCTTCTGCTTGCCGGGCTTAATGAGAGCTGGGACCACGTTGGCCCCGTTAAATACGCTGCCCACAACATCATCCGCAGACGCTATATCTGCGAAGTGGCTCGCCAAGGCAGGGTCCGGCGTAAACCACGACGCAGCCTCGTTATCGCCACCTGCGGCGCGCTTGGGCGGGGTCGGAGAGAACTCGGCAAAGTCTGTCCCTCTCCCGCTATACATCGTCTCGTTTAGGTCGAACCCCATCCCCTTCGCCCTCGCCATACGGGAGGCTTCGTCTAGGGGGAGGGGGTCTACAAACCGCGACTGGATGTTCTCGGGATTCCCGACAACTCTCACCAGATGCTCGCCATCCGATCCTGCATTGGGGTGGTAGAACTCGACATAATCCAACCCCTCGTCCTTCATTATTTGCGCGGCAACAGCATCCGGGGCCATGTCATCCATCAGGGCGTCGATAATTTCCTCATCAATGCTTCGCCCCTTCATATCCTTGGCCATCTTGGCGGGCATTACGTTCGCGGCCTCGCCCGTGTTTGTCAGCGCAGACCCCTGCGAATAACGCCCCGCCTGGTTCGGGTCTGTTGTCCACATGGTATTCTCGCGCAATGGGTGGTCGCCGGAGACGCCCCGATACCACTCATCGCTGCCAAATGCCTTCCCAACCGCCCGCCCCGCCTTCGCCACGTTCTCCGTCCCAAGGGCCATCGCAAGCGGGTTGTCGGCCTTCGCCATCAACTGATCGACCAGCGGCGCGCCCTGTTGGCGCAGCGCATCCACTTGACGCTCGTTCGCCATGATCTGACGGTCGGCGGGCTGCATCCCCAATAGCCCCGCAAGGCCGCCCTGCTGGTAGAAATCGGACACCGCGCCGCCCGCCTGCTTGGCCTTGTCCATCATGGCTTGGGCGAGGCGGTCCACAGCAGACGGCTCCGGCGGCATGGTCGGGACAGCCGCGCCGAATGCATTTCCCCGGCGCAGCATCAGAGGCTCCAACTGCCCTCGGGAACGCGCACGGTCGGGCGGATATCCGTCACGCTGGAATCGGTGTGGAGGGTCTGCCTCGGAACGTCCCGCGACAGCGCGTCATGGACCCGGTATTCGTATTCCCGGAACGGCTCGCTGTAGTCCAGACCTCGGGATTGGAGATAGCGCCAGCGCAGGCCCAATTCCAACAGGCTTTCGTCCAATATCCCGGTGTCGTCATCCGCCGCCCAGGCCGTCTGACCCACAGACCCCGAGGATTGGCACCATTCCGTGGACTGGTACTCGAGGGCGATGGTTTCACCCGCAGGGGGGACGGGGCTGAGAAGCAGATTGCCGCCTCTGATCCTGAAATCGTAGTACGGGCCGGCCACGATCTGCGCCTTGCGCGCCTGCCACTGCTGCGGCCCGATATCGCCCCCCAACGAGTCCTGCTGGGTGCGGTTCCAGGGTGTGGCAGAGATGATCCAGGCCACATCGTCGCCGATGATGGAAGAGACGGCACCCTGGTTCTCCACTGCCGTCGTGGTATGCGTGGCCTCTTTCGTCAGGACTTGCCACCGGCCCCGCCTTGCGAGGGACTTGCCGTCCATGTTCGAGAGCGCAAGCAGGGTTCTCACGGTCTGATCCGTCGAGGACACGACGGCGGAGGGGCGGGGCAGGCCCACCACATCCGCGACGTTCTGAACAACCGTGAGAAGGGTCATTTACGCGGCTTTCTTTCGGGTGCGCTTGCGCGAGGTCTCGGCCAGGACATCGGGGTCTTGGTCGTTCAACTGCGCGCGCAGGGATTCGATGGTGCGGTCCTTCTGCTCCATCTCGTCTTTCAGGGTCTCGACAAGACGTTCGAGCTTGTTCAGCTTTTCCGTGGCCTTGCCCGAGCCGTCTGCCGTGGTGAGCCAGGTCTGCGCCTTCTGCTGCAACGCCCTCGCCCCCATGCCGATGCGTTCCAGAGCCGAATCGGAACAGGTCGCGAGGTCTTCGACGGTGCGGATTTCGGCCCGCAGGCACATCTCGGCCTGAGCGGGGGAGATGGGCGGCCAATCCTTGATCGGAGTGCCTTCCAGCGGCGCTTCCCGGCCTTCGAGGAAAGCGTCATAAGCGCCCTTGTAGTGGCCGTAGAAATTGTCGGTGCGCTTCTTCCGCAGCCATTCCTCGGCCACGGCCTCGATGACGAGATTGCCGCCCGGCGGCGTCACGACGACGTAGACCACATCCTTCGCGACGTAATGCCCGGCCTCGATGGACGCTTCGCGATCCTCGACGGCTCGGGTCTGGAATTCGATATAGACCGGGCGTTCGTCTTCGACGGGGTTCAGCATGAAATCTCCTTGTTTTTCCACATCCAGGGCAAAAGCCCGTCACCGTGGGCCTCGACCCGGCAGCCCTGGGCTTCAAGCCCGAGAGCCGCGTCCATGAAATGCCGGGCCTGCCAAGCCAGCGGCCAATTGGTCAGAAACCCCCGCCCCGCGTGAGCGACCGTGAAGGCGTCGTCTGGGGTCGATTTCCCGCTGGCATGTGTCCGCCCTTCGGAGAAGGACGAATCGCAGCCATATAGGTGCATTTCCCGGTATCCGAGCCTGTAGCCCACGCTCATCGCCCTCAAAGCGGCGGTGGAACCGCCTCTGAGCAAGGTGGCCGTGGGGTAGTGCTTTAAAACCACAGGCGCGATATCGACTTCCGGCGTCGAGCAATGCCAGAGCCACACCCCATAGCCCTTGAGGCTATCGAACAAGCCGGGGTCGCATTGCGAGGCCAGGAAATACGAAACCCTTGCCTGGGGCGTCAGAACCGTTGTGGGCCGGGCGTCCATGCAGACGCAGGCATCGAAACCGATGCCGTGATTAACCAAGAGATCGTGGGCGCCTTTGATTGCGCAAATCGTCGCGTTCTTATGGCTTTGAATATCGTCAAACGAATCGGGCAGGGACGGGCCATCGGCCGCGATCACCCAAACCCCTGAATGGGAGTCCTTCACGACTTCATGCAGGCCGCGCCCGCAGTTGATGTCGATGTTTCTGAGGATATGCGCGGTCGGGACGTTGCCGCGCGTCTCCCGGTTGGAAAGAAGCGGGCGGAGGTCTCCCCCCGCCCGCACATCCGGCGTCACTAGCCGGCGTTCGAGTTGTTATCGACCCAGGGCCGCGCGATCTCGACCTCGACCACGCCGGAATCGGCGACCGAAGAGGCCGCGGACTTGGCGTTGTTGACGAGGTCGCCCGCAACCGAGGTGTCATCGACGGCACCCGCCGTGCCGGTGATCCAGAGCTGGGCGTTCTCGGCGCATCCCGTCAGGCACTTGGCCGTCGGGTGCTTGCCGTGAATCATATACCAGCCGTACTGGCTCGCGACGTTCGCGGCCATGGCGATGGCAACGGGGCCGATCGCATTGGCGGCGAGCCGCGTGGTCGAGAAATCGTCGGGATTGTAGGTGACGAAATCCCCGGCCGCCGTGGACGCCACGCCCAGCAGATAGATGAACTCCGCCGACCCGTAGGTGGGGTCGGTGGCGCGCACGATCTTGCCAAGTTCGTGGTTCTGGGTGGTGCCGGTGTCGGTGATGCCCTGAGAGCCGATCAGGGGGTCGGAAATATGCCAGGCCATGATGCCCTCCTAAGCCTTGAGGACGCCCTGCAACGAGCGATTGCTCGTCACAAGATTGCCCTGCCAGATGATGGGGATGACGACCGCGTCCTGGTTGATCGCGCGCATTTCCGGCACCTCCGCCCAGTCGGCGTCCTGGTGGACCACCATCTTGAGGAAGTCGGTGTTGAGGAAATACATGTGAGCATCCGGCATACCGGAGGCGGACGAGTCGTAAACGACATCGGCCGTCTTGTACTTCAGCGTGATGAAACCGCCCTGCGCCTTCTCCTGGTTGTCCGTGTACCGCTTGAGATCGGTCAGGGATTCCTCGTAGTAGGTGAAGTAGGTGTCATCGGCCATGATGAGGTCCGGGGCGTCCGAACCGCGCGTCAGGGCCAGCCAAAGCGGCAGCATGAGGCTCTGGATCGTGCCTTTCGCCGGGGTGATCGACCCGCCGCCCTGAAGGGGCGAGGCCGCCGACTGCACAATGTTCTTCCAGAACGTATAGGTGCTGGAGACGATGCCGCCGACCGTGCCGGTGCCGGCGTCAGCGACAAGGGCCTGAAGGCCGTTGACCTGATTCGACGCGCTGCCGTCGGAATAGACATCCGCCGCCATGTTGTTGCGCGCCGTCCGCATGGCGTTGGTCATGCGGGCCTTCGCCAGATTCACGATCTGGTTCTTGCCGGAGTTCTGGCGCAGTTCGCGACCGGACGCGGTGACATGGACCGCCGCCTGCTTCCAGTCGAACTTGGCCGCCGACAGAACGTCGGACGCCTGCACGTTCAGCGTGTCGTATCCCGAGTAACGCTGATAGGTGCTGTTCTCGGCGTAGTCCAGCGGCTCGACGATCTCGTAGCCGCCATCGACTTTCTCGGTGCGCTTGCGCTGGCCGAGGCGGCGCAGCAAAGCGTTGTGTTCGGAGACGTTGTCCGCGATCGCGCGGGGATGCCGGCGAAGCGTGGTGGTGACGATCTCCGTGAAGGTGCTGTTGGGGGAGGTCATGGCCTCTCTCCTTCACAATGGGGTTGCTAGGCCCCTGCGAGTTCGTTCGCGACCTGATCGACGGTGTCTCGCCAGTCCTTGGGAGGCGTGGCCTTGGCGTCGGCGGGCTTGGACTTGATATTCACGCCGGCGGCCTTCTTGGCCTTTTCCGCGCGCTCCTTCCGGTCCTTTTCCGCCTTGACCTGGGCCTCGCGCTGCTGCTCCTCGATAAGAAGCGCGCGGGTCTCCGCATTGGCCCAGACAGCCTGGTCGTAGGCATCCTGAAGCGATGTCGCTTTCCCGCCCGCGTAGAGAGCGCCCATATGCTCTTTGACGCTCTCGAAATGGGGGTGCGAAGGATCGTTCTTGAACGCCTCGATTTCGGCCATGGCCTGGGCCTGGGCCTGCTGTGCGCGGGCCTGCTCCTGGCTGGTGAGGGTCGATGTCAGGGTTTGAACTTGCTGTTGCAGGGATCGGACCGCCGGGTCGATGTATTCGTCGGCGGCCTGGGGGGTCAGTGTCGAGAGATCGACCTGGCGCTGCTGCGCGAACCATCGGATGAAACTCGCAGGGTCTTTCGTCGCGAAGTCGGAGATGGCGAAAAGCTGGCCCAATGCCTGCTCTTCGTTCAGTCCTTCCATCGCGAACGTCTGACGGCGAGGTCCAAGGACAGCTTCGACGCCTTGCCAGCGGCGGTCCTTCTCGGCGTACTCCTGGGATTTCCGGGTAAATTCGGCGTCTCTGTCGCGCTCGCGCTTCAGCACAACTTCCTGTGCCTCGCGAGGGAGCGCGGCGAATGCCGTCTTATCCTCGGCGGACCACCTTGCCGGCGGGTCGAGAGGCTGCGGGTCCGCAGGCTCGTCCTCGGCATTGGTTCCCTGGTCCGTAATGTCTTCGCCGGAGTCGCCGTCATCGGCGCCAGCTTCGGCTTTGTCCTTGGGGTCTTCGGCCTTTTCGTCCCCGACCTGATCCGCGTCTTCGGTTGTCTCTGCCTTGACCTCTTCGCCCGATTCCTTGGCTTCCAGTTCCGCCAGGGAAGTGTTCAACGCCTCGTCCAGATCGAAGTCCTTGTCTTCGGCCATCAGGTCATCTCTTTCGCTGTTTCGGATATGGCGCGGTCAACGAATCGCTCGATTTCCCGCGTCCGGTATTCGTCCGCCGTCTTGCGGTGCCACTCGACTTCACCCTTTTCCAAGATCCGGCAGCCGTGGCGGGCAAGGTTCTCGCGGTGCTCGCGCTTGCCGTCCACGGTCTTGCCGGTGATCGGGCAGTCGTAGGGCTTGTAATCCCCGGAAATGAAGGGGCCGGGATTGCGGCCCCGGCCTTGGTTCACGACTTCAACGACACCTTGGCCGCTGTGGATGAATCGGCGTCTCATGCCGCTTTCTCCGTCTCCTGCGCTTCCGCTTGAATCCGCGCCATCTTCACCTGATGCGCGGTGGCGTTCTCGATGGCTTCCATCCGCAACCGTTCCATCTTCGTCTGATGCTCGACCTGGGCGAGTTCGGCTTCGGATTGGACCTTCTGGCCCTGGGCTTGCGCCTGCGCCATGTCGGCCTGCGCCTTCGCGGCATCGACCTGTTGCTTCATCTGCAACGCCTGCTGATCGGCTTGCGCCTGTGCGGCCTCTGCCTGGGCCTGCGGGTTGGGCTGGCCTTCGGGCTGGTTGCCGATGCTCTCCAGGGCGTCTTCGACCTCTCTGCCCATGCGGAAGCGGCGGATGGCGGAGAGAAGCAGGGTCTTCGCAACCTCCATCGGCACAAAGCCAGCCTGCACGGCGGGGCCGATGCCCGTGAGGAATTGGTTGATGCCGCCCAGCAATTCCGTGACCTGTTCGCGCTCGGCGGCGAGGTCGGCGGCGATGGTCGAATCCGTCTCGATGTCGATGCGGTAGCCGCGCAGCTTGTCGCTCCGCATGATCTGGACGGCGGACGCCACGAGTTCCGGCGGCAGCCCCGTCATCTCGGCCAGGATCGCGGGTTCGAAATGCTCGGCCAGGATCTCGGCCTTCAGGCGCATGAGATCGCGCAGGAAGCGTTGAACCTCCCTCTGCCGGTCCCGCAGGCGGGTCGATCCGGTCTGCGCCTTGATCTGCTGCGCGCCCAGCGTCTCCCTCGGGTCGGAAGCGCCCCGGATGATGTCGGACAGGCCCGTGATTTCGAAGATCGTCTGCTTCAGCGCCTCGCGCTGGACGTACAACTCCCGCAGGACCGCCGCCGCCCGGTCGATCGGCATCATCCAGATACCGTCTTCGATCTTCCGCCCCGACGCGACATACTGCGCCGCGTTTTCGGCGGGGACGAAGGTGTTGTCGTCCTCATTGAACAGCCGGTCGAGTTCGGCCATCGTCGAGTCGTAGACGCCCCGCAACCGCAACCCGTCCACGATCTTATTGATCCGGGACGTGATGAGGTTCAGTTCCTCTGCCTGATTCTCGTACTGCGAATAATCCGTGACCGGGACCAAGCTATCGCTGGTTTCCAGGGCCATCAGGGGGCGGGGAATGGGGAAGAAGCCCGTCAGACCGAGGGGGTCGCTTTCGCGCTTCAGCGGCGCTTCCTTGTGCGCGGGCGCGATGAACAGAACCTCGCGGTCGTCCTTGTCCCAAATCTCCCAGACCCGGGCGCGTTTGAATATCTCGCTGTCGTCGCCTTCCTTGCTGTCGATCTCGATATCGAGACTGATCTCGCCCCCGACCTCCCCGAACGCATCCTCCAGTTCGGCACGGGTCATCTGGTGCTCGAAGGCGATCCAGGACACATCCTCCCAGGTCTTGCCCGGCCCGCGCCTGAAACCGTCCCACTGCACGGCCTCGCAATAGACAACCTGTTCGACCGTCTCGTCATAGGGGTCGCCGTTGACGAAA
>Ga0070746_10000129_pt1 | contig 39635 bp, 41 predicted proteins | sample VirMetDEL_Mar_21_FD_77016 | JGI IMG/M metagenome (GOLD analysis project Ga0070746, IMG submission 77016) | Aqueous microbial communities from the Delaware River and Bay under freshwater to marine salinity gradient to study organic matter... | ecosystem: Environmental > Aquatic > Marine >...
TCAGGTTCCGGCAGACATCCTTGAGCAGGCAACCCCTGCAGAACGGAAAGAACTGGAGCGGCTGGCTCAGGAGGCCACCCGTGAAGCCAAGGCCCAGATGCAGGGCAGGGTATCCAAGGAACTGGCTAGGGAAGCCACTGAGGCGTACAAGGAAGCCATCAAGGGTATCCGCGACCGGATCACAGAAGAGGTGCGTCAGGAGCCTTTATACGCCGCCCTGCGCATACTCAAGCTGGGCATCCTGCCAGACGGCACTGAGATGAAGACCCCTGACGGCAAGCCTTCAAAACCATTCCTCGGCTATGAAGAGTTGGTTGCCCTGTATGGGGAAGACATCGTCAAGAAGATACCGAAAGGGCTGGTCGCCAAGAAGTCAAAGAACACTATGTCACCACAGGCGCTGGCCCGGCTGTCCGGGTTCGACAGTGCGGGTGCCTTGATTGAGGCCCTGACCACCCAGCACCTCAGTGAGCGCCAGAAGATCGACGCCAAGGTTGAGCAGGAGAAGTCCGCAAAATACGATAGCATCGTGAACGCGGATCGTCTGGCTGATGAGGCTGCGGAGGTTGTCACTAACGAGCGGATGACCGAGTTGATGGCGCTGCAGGCGCGTATCCTGCGGCGGCTGGCAGGCCCTGTCATGGAGAGGGTAGCAACCCGGCAGGCTCTCGAAGAGGGTGCGCCTATGGACGCCGCTGCCGACCGGGCAGCCGTCGAGGACGCCCGGCGTGCAGAGGGCGCTGCCCCGACGGCAGAGGACGCTGTACCGGAGCAGCTGCGCACACAGGCAGCAGAGGCACAGCAGGCTGCAAACCGGCCTCAGCGAAGGGCGCAACGCGCTGCAGCCAACCAGATCAAGAAGCTGACACGCGCCATGGATGTTGACGCCATCAAGGCGGCGGCTCTTCAGTTTGTCCAGCGGACCCCGTACGAGAAACTGTCACCCGGTCGGTACAGGCAGACGGCGGACAGGCTGGCCCGTAAAGCCCAAGTCGCTATAGCAAAGCGGGATTATGAGGCGGCGGCTGACCTACTCCAGCAACGCACCATGAACCTCGAGATTGCCCGGCAGGCCACCCTTATCCGCGACAAGGTGGACAGCCGGGTTACACGGTTCCGGCGGTTGCTGCGCCGATCTGATAAAGACCTGCGCGGTAGCTACGATATTGATCTGGTCACCGCAGCCCGGTTGGCAATGGAGCCATACGGCTTGTATGACTTGGGTCGTGACCGGCGCAACCTCGACCCACGGGCTGCCATGGAGCGCCTGCGTACAGACTATCCGCAGGCAGCGGCTGAGGCTGATGCGATGGTATCGAACCTGACTGCCCAGATCGGCCAGTACATGGAGCGGCGGCAGGGTGAGGACCCGTGGAAAGCGGTGCCTTCACAGGAGCTGCTGGACACCTTCAAACAGTTTGAGGCTCTGCTATCCAACGCCCGTGACGCCACATCCGTCCTGTTGGAAGGTCGGCGGGTGAAGCATGACGACATCGGCGGGGAGATGAGAGACTTCACTGCCGAGATCGCAACAGGTGATGGAGAGGGTATAGGTCGCGGGACCGAGGCAGAGCGCACCCGGATCAACGCTATCGGAACCCTGAGCGCAGCCATGAACCGGGTGGAGAGTTACGCCCGGCTGCTGGACGGCGGCAGGGTAGATGGCCCCTTCACAACCTACGTTGTGCGCCCGGTGCAGGAGGCCATTGGAAAGTATCTGGCCAATAAGAACAAACCTATTGAGGCACTGCTGAAAGTCCTGACCCCGTATAAAGGGCAGCTGGCCGCAGAGGTCAACATCACCGCCACTGAGCTGGACGGTTACGTCTTCCGCACCAAGGGGGAATTACTGCACGCGGTCCTGCACACCGGGAACGAGAGCAACAAACGCAAGTTGTTGCTGGGTGGGGCGGTCGATGTAAAGACTGGCAAGGCATACACGTTCGCCACAGAGACTGATGATGGCCTCGACACCAGCCGCTGGGATGCGTTTGTTAATCGCATGATCTCTACCGGCGTTCTAACCAAGGCGGATTTCGATCTGGCGCAGCAGGTATGGGACATCCTCGAAGGCACAAAGGCTGCAGCCCAGACCGCACACCACAGGATGTATGGTCATTACTTCGATGAGATCGAGGCGGCACCTCTACAGACCCCGTTCGGTGAATACAGGGGCGGCTACGTCCCGGCCATCGCCGACAGTATGATGACGGCCGACGCCGCTGCCCGGTTGGACGCAGAGGTGTTGACCACGCAAGGCAACGCTGCAATGTTCCCGCGTGCGCAGGACGGGTTCACCAAGTCCCGAACTAATGTGACCGAGCCGCTGAACCTCGACCTCAACCTGCTACCGTCCCACCTCGACCGCGTGATGAAATTCAGCTACCTCGCCCCTGTGGTGAGGCAGACGGCGCTGCTGCTGAAGAACAAGAAGGTGGCGTCGGCGATCCACAAGGTGAACCCCCAGCTGATGAACTGGATGTTTATCCCGTGGTTGAGCAAGGTGGCCAGCCAGTCGGCGCAAAGCACAAACAAGTTCAACTACTTCAACGGCATCGCCAAAGCGATCAACCGTAATGTTGGCCTGCAGCTTATGGCCGGTAACGTAGTCAACGCCCTGCAGCAGGTGACGGGTCTGTCCAGCGCCATGGCCGCCATTAAACCGAAGTACCTATTCCGCACCATCGGTAAGGCGCGTATAGATCGGATGTCCGCAGTCAAGTATGTGGCGGAGGCGTCCCCTTATATGCGCAACCGTATGATCGACAGTATGAATGACGTCGGTATTCAAGTGGATGAAATACTGAACGACACCAACCTGTTTAAGAAAGGCAAGAACTTCGCTGCGAAGTACGGATACTTCGCCCAGACCTTGATGCAGAACATGGTGGACGCCCCAGTCTGGTTGGCTGCAGAGGAGCAGTTCCGGGGTGAGGGGCATTGGCAGCGGGTGTTTACCGCATACGCTGACATGGGGGTGGAGACCGCTACCCGCAAAGCCGACGCGGCGGCGGTGCTGTATGCGGACCAGCTTGTACGGGAAACCCAGACAGCCATGTCTGCAGCCGACATCAGCGCGGTCGAGGGTGGCCACCCGTTGTGGATACTGGCGATGAAATTCTATTCCTACTTCAACTCTATGTACAACCTGAACCGCACCGAGTTTCTACTGGCCTCCAGAGAGATGGGCTGGCGTCACGGCATGGGGCGGATGTTCTATCTGTACCTGTTCGGGATAGCCATTCCAGCCATCGGCGCACAGGCCATAACCATGGCGTTCAAAGGGGGCTTCGATGACATCGAGGATAAGGATGAGGATGAGATGGCGGTCATGCTCTGGGAACTATTGGGGCTGTCCCAGATGCAGTTTGTCGCTGGCTTCCTGCCGGGCGGTAACCAGCTTGTGAGCGCGGCGTATGGCCAGTTCACTGATGTCCAGTACGATGACCGCCTGACCTTCAGCCCAGTTATATCGGTTGGGGGTGACGCGCTTGGTGGTGTAGGCCGCCTGCTGGAGGACAGCTATATGGCCACGTTCGGGGATGATGAGGTCAGAGACCTGCGCCCCATGGTCCGCGATGCCATGAACGTGATCGGTATATCGCTGGGCCTGCCGACCGGCTGGCTGCGTAAACCTACCGAGTACCTGATCAGGGTCAACGAGGGCGACAGCGATCCAGAGGGCGTCATCGATTGGGTGCAGGGGATCACCAGAGGGCGCGACGGAACAGAAGACAAATAGGGTGTCTTGTGTTATGTGATTAATCAGACGGCGAGGGAACGGCCATGACTATAGCAAATGAAGACGCCCGTACTGGGCCATACAACGGGAACGGGGCCACCACCGCGTTCGACTATGACTTCAAGGTCGTGGATCAGGCGCACCTTGTGGTGACCCTGACTGACGCCAGCAGCGTCGACACGGTCCAGACAATCACGACACACTACACAGTGTCTGGCGTCGGTGATGAGGGCGGCGGGTCCATCACCATGGTCACCGCCCCGGCGACCGGGGAACTGCTGACCATCACCCGCGACGTCACCCGGACGCAAGAGGTTGACCTCCAGAACCGTGGATCGTTCCTACCTAACACAATCGAACGGGCGTTCGACAAGCTGACCCAGATCACGCAGGACCTATCCGAGCTATTGAACCGCGCTGTCAAACAGCCGGTGACATCCACGGTCGAGTTGACCTTCCCCGCCCCGACAGGAAACGCGGACAAGGTGATCGGGTTCAACAGCGCCGGTACAGACCTCGAAGCCAAGACGGTCAACACGGCGGCATATATCACGACACCAACCTCTGTTCTGGACAATCAGATTGTGCGGTTCAACGGCACCAGCGGGGAAGACTTCCAAGCCAGCACGATCACCGCCGATGACAACAATGATCTGGATGGTGTGCGCAATGTCCAGATGACTGGGTCCATCGAGGATACCAACGGAAACGAGGTCGCGTCCTTCTCGACAGCAGCCTCTGCGGTTAATGAGGTCACGATCAAGAACGCAGCCACAGGGGCAGGCCCCGAGGTACAGGCGACAGGCGACGACACCAACGCTGATTTGATCCTGCGTCCGAAAGGAACGGGGCGTGTTAAGGAAGGCAGCAGCAACATCCTCAACACGAGTGACGGCGGTATCCTGACTACAAAAGTCCAGATGGGTATAACCACGCAGAGCAGTTCAGCTGGCGCGGTAACCTTCGACTTCAGCAGCATCCTTGTCCAGCGCATATCGCTGACAGAGAACGTGACCAGTATCACGATCAGCGACCTATCGCAGACTGACGCCGTCGAAATCTTTTTCCGGCAGGGGGCCAGTGACTACACGGTGACAGGCTGGACCGGCTACACCATCTATTGGCTGGGTGGGACAGAACCCACCATTGTCAGCGGGAGCAACAACCAGACGGTCGTGACATTGAGATATGACCCATTCACCACGACTGTTCTGGGCAGCTATCAGGACTTCAGCGTATGAGTTCTTTTCGCAGACCCTCGCTTGGTGGTGCTGGTGAGTACAATACAAACCGTATTGACGGGTCTGCATGGTATGATGGAATTAACGACTATTCCAACAGAACCACTACCGGAACGCCCAGCACTACTGAATGGATTATGGGAGCATGGGTTCGTATTCAATCATTGGGAACAAACCGTGGGATTGTAAGCATCGGTGACGGGTCAGGTAGTGGTAGCCTCAACTCTGGTATGTATATTAATGCTAGCAACCAACTGACGGCGTATGCTGCTGGTACTGGTGCAGCAAGCACTGATGTAATACGAGACAGCGAATGGACCCATGTTCTGATTAGTTTCAAGCTGGGTGAAGCTGGTGACGACAAAGCGTGGATGTATATCGGTGGGCGGCAAGTAACCAGTTTTGCTTCGGCTCCTTCCGGTCTGCCGACTTCAATCAGCAACACATCTAAGACATTCGTAGGACAAATATTTGCTATAGAATGGGCTGGTAAGATTGCACAGCCTTTCTATTTAACTGGTGTCTCTTTCCAAAGCGGTGATTATGACATTGACGATTTTTTGGAAGCTACAGCAGGAACAAACGGCAGTTACTATGGCCCTAAAGCTGATGCTGATATAGAGACAATAGCTGGAACTGTTGGTGGTGATAGTTTTGTCCAGACAAGTGGTATTGCTACTGGTCTTGACGGCTCATCTAACGGCAACGACCATACTGCTGTTAGTATGACTTCTGCTAATGCTTCTACTGATACGCCCTCTCTGACCTTTGCCCAGTTAAATCCCCTCAACAAAGCGTCAACGATAACCCTGTCTGAAGGAGGGACCAAGGCAACCTGTTCTAGCACTGGCAACGTGGTGTCTACACAGGCGATCCACGGCACCGGGAAATATCAATTCGAGATGCTTTACACGGCTGGCGGCACAAGTGGCGCGGGTGCTGTTATGGGCATTTACAAAACCACAGAACCGCCCACAACGCGGGTAGGGAACACGGCGGGGGATTATGTCGCCTATGCCATGAATGGAACCCGCTACGACAGCACTACGTCTGACACAGGCAACCCAGCACCGGCGACCGGTTCCATTATAACGATGACATATGATGCTGACACAGGCGCATTGGAATGGTTCGATGATGGTGTGTCTATCTACACATACACGGCGACCGGTCTAGCAGAAGAAGACGTTTATTTCTTTGTCGGGGATCGTGCCACAACGGGCGCTGCCTTAGACGTATCTGTTAGGTTTGAAGAAGACCTATTGACCCACCCACAGACGGACTTCAAAGCACTTAATAGTTTCAACAAACCAGAAGCGCCAACTGTGCAGGGTTCTGATGTTTTTAACGCCGTTCTTTATACGGGCAACGGGTCAACCCAAGATGTTACAGGTGCTGGCTTCCAAAGTGACCTTAACTGGATCAAAAACCGAAGCGCCGCTGATAGCCATGTCCTTACAGACGCTATTAGAGGTGTAGGGCAAATACTCTCTTCAGACACAACAGCAGCAGAAGCAACCGATGCTGATACTGTTACGGCTTTTGGTGTGGATGGTTTCTCCATTGGCGCAGATGTAAAGGTCAACACCAATACTGAAAATTACATATCTTGGAACTGGAAACTAAGTGATGCTTTTGCCATCGTATCGCGTACTGGCAATGCTACTGACAACACGGCTGTTGCTCACGGTATGGGTGGAGCACCAGAGTTCATTGTCACTAAGAACCGCACAGATACTGCCTCTTGGCCCTCATGGCATATCGACTATAACAATGCTACTGGTACAATATATTTCAACGGTACTGGTGCTGTTACTACCGACGCCACAAAATACGGTGGAACAAGTGCTGTTGCTCCTGACGCTACTAATTTTTATGTAGGCACTAACAACGAAACGAATGGTAGTGGTGATGATATGATCCATTATCTTTGGCGGTCTGTTGCTGGGGTCTGCAAAGTTGGGTCGTATGTCGGGAATAGTAATGCTGATGGCCCGTATGTTGACTGTGGTTTCAAGCCGCGTTGGATACTAATTAAATGCTCCAGTTTTTCGGATGCTTCCCACGAATGGTTTATGTGGGACACAGAGCGTTATGGCTACAACGGAACGATGACAGCTGCGGGAGCAAATGGGGGGCATTTAGAACCTAACACCGCTGATGCAGAAAACACTTCTGACCTAGCAAATCCCGCATTAGATATTCTTGCATCGGGATTTAAGATACGCGGAAATGGTGGTCCATATAATGGTAGTGGGCGCACTCAAATCTATGTCGCCATGGCTGACGTTGCTGGGGGCGGTCCCACTTTACCACCTGTACCGGGGAGATAATCATGTATGCACTTGTTGAAAATAATGTACCGCGCAAGGCAAGTTATAACGCCATCCGCGACCACCTGAAACTGCAAGGCTCCAACCCTTCACGGGAGACTTTCAACCGCTGGAGCGAGGTCGAGAAGAACGGCTTCGGTATCTTCACAATCGTGGATATCAAGGCTCCACTGGATAAATACCAGTACCCCGTCGAAGGTCCGTTGGCGTTTGACGGGGTGCGGGTGACACGGACATTCACCGCGACAGACATTGATCTTGGTATTGCGAAGGGGCAGGCGGTTGTCGCCATGCTTGCGAAGCAGGATCAGGCGCTGACCAGCAGCACGTTCGCCATGCCTGACGGGACGGCAGTCTCGATGAAGCCTGAGACCCGGTCACTGGTCGGGCGGGGTGCCACCTCTGGAAAGAGTGCAATCAAGTGGCGGGTGTACAACATCGGGTCTGGGTCGTGGGAATGGAAGACCCTGACCAAGCCGGAGGTGGCGGCGATCAGCGATGCTATTGATGATAAGATCGAGGCAATCCAGAATAATGCGGAGGCTCTGGAGATCGCCATTAATCAAGCAGCCGACTTGGCTGCGCTCCGCGCAATCGACATCAACACGGGCTGGTAACGGAGAGCATAATGGAACCCCCAGCACACAAGTCTTCATCAGGATCGGCAGTGGTCGTCGCGTGGCGCGGCCTCAAAGCGGATGGGGAGACCCCTGCCAGCATGGAGGCCTTCGCCGGTAACCGCCGGGCGGTTCAGGTTGAGGGCGACCTTGCTGGCGCGACCCTCAATATCACCGGGTCCGCTGACAACATACACTTCCACTGTTTACCAGCACGACCTCTGGCAGTGAAGACTTTAGACCGCAAGCAGGATCGCCTCTGCTTAATGCTGGCCGTCCAATAAGGTCTGCATAATGGCAGAGCCTAATTACATACCTAATATTGGTTTGCCGGGGAACCCCTCCACGACGAACTATGACACTATCGAAGATGCTAAAGCTAACATTGGGCCGTATGGGTTTGTGACGGCGGCGGCTGGCGGCACCCCACCTTCCTATCCTTTGAACTCAGTCATCAATTTAGTGGGGGTATAATGAATGTCGGATGACCTAACTCCCGCCCAGCGGAAACTGCTGGATGATCTGATGGAACGCCACGACGAGTTGCTTGAATTGGTTGAACAGCAGCGGCGCTACGCTTGGTTGCGTACTGTTATTCGAAACGCGGCGGCGTGGATCGCGGTTGTTTTGGGTGGTGGTATCGCTCTCTGGACAGTCTTTCAGAGTAGTATAAAGGCGGCGTTAAAATGAAACATAAGATCAACAGTGTAGTGGTACAGGCCGCCAAGGTTATGGTGGCTGGTTGGTTGGTAACGCTGGCGGTGCTCCTGTATCTCGATCTCCGGGAGCCGTGGGAAGAGTTGAGCGGGTACATTCCCGACGGTGTGTATGCTCCTTGCCAGATCGTCCCGCTCAACATCCAGTATAAACGTAATTACACCCCTGACATCGAGAGCATCGAGCGCACGATCATAGGCCCTGACAGGATACGGCGAACAGCCGAGAGCATTACTGTACCCGGACAAAACAACGCAGCGCCGCCTAGTGCGGATGGGGAGGCGACGTTCTACTTCAAGCTACCTTGCGTCAATATGGTTCCGGGTGAGTATAAATATGTTGGCGTCGTGGAATACCAGAAGCACATACTCCCCAATACCCGGATCAAAGTTCCGCCCGGTGATGTCCGGTTTACGGTAGGGTGGTGACATGGACGGCGATGGGATCAGATTGGTTGTGTTGATAGGGGGCGTGATCGCCACCATCGGGTTCAACATCGGGCTGGTGGTATGGCATGGATCGAAGCTGGTCACCAAGATTGAGAGCCTGACCCGCCGAGCAGAGCGGTGCGATAAGAGCAGCGACCGTCTGTTTGAGAAGACTGACCAGATTGAAGTCAGGCTGGCGGTGATGGATAAAACCCTCGGCCCCATCAGCCAACTCAACAGCATCGAGGCTGTCGAGAGGCGCATCACCAAGATGGAGAATATGAGCGTGCGACTGCAGCACATGGAACGTAAACAACATAGAGGAGGCTGATATGGCCACAGTCCGCAACAGTGTAAAGAAGCGAAAAGCTGGTTGACCTCCGACACTTCAGCCCGGAGGAACTCCGGTGCCGGGGCTGCATCAAACAAGGGCGGTGCCACCGTGACCCCTACGGATACCAGCCTGATGCCGCCAAGCTGCTGGATTACATTCGGGAAGATATGGGCCACGCTCTCATCATCAACAGTGCCTACAGGTGTGCATACTGGAACAGCGCCGTGGGAGGGGGAGTTCGGTCAAGGCATAAGGTGGGGGATGCGTTTGACATCTCTCTCCGAACGGTCAAGGACAAGACCCGATTAATCAGCAGCGCCCGGAGGGCCGGGTTCACAGGCTTGGGATACTACCAGACATTCCTGCACGTTGACACTGGACGCGCACGCTGGTGGTTTGGAAAGGGAGGACAGAAGATATGGAATGGCTTGATCTGATAGGCAACGCCGCGACGGGTGGTTTGCTAGGTGTGTTTGGCTCTGTCATCGGCGGGGTCACAAAGTATTTTCAAAAGAAGCAGGAGATCGAAGAGGCTGGCCGGGAGCGATCCCATGAGTTAGCGATGATCGAGATGGAGATGAAGCGTGGGGCCAGCGAGACCGAGAACGAGTTGAAGATCATCGAGGCTGGCGTGGCCGGGAATATCAGGGAGGCGTCCTATACCCTCCCTGTCGCCGTCAGCGGGGCCAGCGTGTGGGTCAACAACATCCGCAGCCTGTTCCGCCCCTTCCTCACCTTGGCTCTGTGGGGCCTCCTGACGGGCGTTGTGGTCATGGTCCTGTATGGAGATCGCCTGTCTGACCTGTTCGTGGAGGGTGAGTTGAGCGACTTGATCAAGTACGTTGTTCAGTCTATTGTATTTGCGGCATCCACTGCCACCATGTGGTGGTTTGGCGACCGGGCGTTAGCCCCGCCCGGAACCAAGGATCGCTAGTACTCCCTGAACCAACAACTGAGAACGCCCGGCATCGGGCCGGGCGTCTTTTTTATGTTTGGGGTGGCGGCGATAGTCGGTCGCCTTCTTGTGGCGCATGACCCACTTGCTGCGGTATGTGCCTCTAATCTTGGTTGAAGATTTCATTGACCCTCTCCCGTATCTGTCTCGCCTGTACATCCTGTATGCTATCCCGCATACGAGGGGAGGCCGCCTTGTAGACCCTCTGCAGTATGGTCATGAACCGGATGGCCTGATCTTCGAGGCAGTTGACCTCATTGGCCTCGGACCCGTGCGCCACGTTCAGTGTGATGGCGTTGGCCAGCAACATCATCAGGGGTGTGGTCATCTCCTGCGGGGAGAGCTTGTAGCCCTTCCCGATGTTAACTGTCTCAACCAGCAGCGCCGTGAAGGCTGCCTCCTGATCCGCGGTGTGTAATTTTTTACCCATAGTCCTATTCCTTTCCCTGTCTGGGTTACAAGTATGTCACTGAACGAAGCGTGCCGATAGTCTCTCTGGTAACGCCGCAGCCCTGCCACGTTCTGGTGGGCCGGCTGTTGGACTGTTCATCCATAGCCTTCCAGCCTGTCGCGATCTGGCTCATGATCTCATTGACGTTGTTGGTGCCGAGGATTTCTTTGGCGGCTGCCCGGTCGTACCGGCAGTTCATAAGGATGTCATACAACAGAGCGCCACGATCCCGGCGGCGGTTGGTAAATTTCAAGCGGCACTGCTGGCCACAGAATTTTGCCTCAACCTTCTTTGCGGTGAAGGCTGCGCCACATTCCTTGCAGGTCTTGTTGTACATGGTAAGCTCCAAAAAGTATGGGGGCCGGATTGCCCCGTCCCCCAATACATAGTGCCACTACGCTTTACTTTCAAGATATTTTCTTCTTTTTCTTTCGATGTATTGATCGATGTAGGGCCTTTCCTCTGCCGGTATCCAGTATCGAACCTGAATTAAACCGTCCTTTGCGCGGCGTTCCCGGAAGCGTTTGTCCCGCTCCATCTGCAACGCCATCTCCCGGCGCTTTTTAAGTTGCTCCTTTGTCAGAACCATTGAGCATCTCCTTCATGACATCTGCTGATACCTGAGCCTTGAGCCTACTCTCCAGCTCAAGGTCATGCGCGTTGCGCCTATCGATAATCATGCACATTGTCCGGGCATACCCGGCGATGTCAATGATACTGTCGAGGTGGTCTGGGCTGTGGATCAGCCGTGCTACCTTCACACAGATCATCCGCAGGGCCTGCCTCAACTCCGGGTCCTTGCACTCGCTCACCACGGCGATCAGGGCAGATGCCCGGCGGAAGTCGTCCGATGGGTGGCCGTAGTGTGGCCCCCTCTGCTGGGTCACTGAACGTATTGCAGTGTCGAACGCTTGTTGTGCTTTGTTCATTCTCTTTCCTTTCTAAAGGGGCGGCTGCAAAAGCGCAGCGGCCCAACCATGTACAAGTCTCTGGCCAGCGGCAGATCATCGGACCCCTCCCGACCGTTTACAAATCTCGGGCCAGCGGCGCAGCCGGACCTCGCGGAACCACCCGCCCTCCCTGACCTTCAGCATCCACTCGATCAGCCGGGCCTTGTTCGCGATAGGCTCGGCGGTTTTCCGAGCGGCCCAACGCCTGTCTATATGATCCTCAAGCATCAGTCGTCCCCTTCAATCATGTCGCAGAGGGTGTTGGGGATGTCCACACCAGCCGAGTGGATGGCATCTTCCTGCCTGTGCAGCAGGCTCTGCATCTTCATGACGATGTCTAGCGCCCCGCCTGTGGCGATCTGGGACAGCTTGCCCAGCTCCCGCTGGAGGTTAGCGTTATTGTCCAGAGCAGCGCGGCGCTCGTTGTCGGCCGCATCCACGTTCTGGACAAAAGTCTTGAGCGTGCCGGGGTCAACCTCCTCGGCCTTGTTGCGCAGGAACTGGATGTGTTTAACCAGATCGGTGGGGTGCGCAATGACCAGACCGAGTTCAATATCGGCGAGGTCATTGTCACTGACACGGTCGGTGTCGTTTAGGTCAAAGCTGCTCATTGGTAATCTCCTTGATGCGTGTTTCACTCATTATGCTTACTGTACGCAGGAGGTCGACAGCCTCCTGCCTGCTGCGGTGCCGGGTGGCAGGGGACCATTCCCCTGTCCGCCCGTTGCGCACCTCAATTACGAAAACTGTTTGATGCACTCAGGTCCAATCCCATTCTGGATGCTGTCAGGGTGGGTCAACTCACGACCGCAGCGGCAGCACGATCCGCTATGTGCGATCTCCAGATCGGCAGGGATTTCGCCCTTGACCAGCTGGCCGATGGTCCAGCGGAAAGCCTTGAATGATGGGGTCTCCCCGATCCCCGGCTTGCGGCGGTTGGGTGCGAGGTGCAGGCTCTCCATCATCAGGGTGCCGATGAAGGACCAATCTTCCCAGTTCGATGGGGAGCCTGTCAACAGCTTCACAAAGGCGGCATCCGCATTATGGTCGCGGACCTTACCGCCACGGTCAGTGGTCTTGGTAGGTTTCTGAACCTTGAACGTGAAGTGCTTGCCTGTCTTCCTAGATGTCAGGGTGACGGTTGCGTTGCCGCCAGTCATGAAAGTCAATGCGTCTTTAGCGTCGGTGAACATGATGTAATCTCCTGTGCCTCATTGTTGAGAGCTATACATAGTGCCACTACGTCCACGGTGCAACCCCCCACCCGAAATTATTTTTACAGCTCACCCCAATTATTCCCGACGCCGCCCTCGACCAGCCCCTCGACAGGTGCGCCGGGGAACACATCGAGGTACGCTGCAACCATATCATGCTCCATTAACTGCAGGACCTTATCGGCCTTCTGATTAATCACCTCGTCTATCAAGGCATCATGGATGGTGGATAGCATAAGGGCTGACTCGGGACCCCAGCCACGGCGGACGGCGTCCAGCGTGATCTTATGCCGGTAGATAGCCCTTGCCATGATCGACAGGGCCGCCCTCTGCACGGGATAGTTTGCGCACTTGGGTAGGTCCGGCCTCTTCCCCATGTAGATGGTGCCGCCATCCACCATGCGGATCGACCGGGTCCTGAGCGCCTCATCCATCATGGTGTTGCGCAACTCAAAGGCAGCCTTATATCGGTCGGCCCAGAACTCGATGTATGCCTGCGCCTTATCTATGGTGGTCTTCATGGTGGCGGCCAACCCGGTTGCGCCGGACCCGTAAATGATACCGAAGCTCACGGCCTTTGCGTTGGTGCGTAGGGCCTTGCCTTCTGGGGTAGACTTGTCGATCTGATACCCGGCCCCGAAGCTGGCGACCTCAGCGTGCAGGTCACCGTGGACACAGTCGTGTAGCAACTGGGCATCACCCGACAGCAGGGCCAGCACCCGCAGCTCGATCCCGCTGTAATCGAGGGAGACCAGCTTGCGCCCCTTCTCGGCGATGAACGACCGGCGGATCGACATATCCTCAATACCGAAGAAGTCAGCCTGATTACGCGGCATCTGCTGGAGGTTGGGTCCGCTCGAAGAGAACCGGCCTGTCTTGGCAGCGCCTATGTTGAACCGGGCGCGGACCCGGCCATCGTCATGCCTGCTATTGATCAGGCTGTCCCCGAAAGAAGAGATATACTTCTCGATCTTTTTGTATTCGGACAGGCTGTCGCAGAGCTGTGCCAGTTCAGGCCACGCCCCCCGGACGTGACCCGCGATCAGCATCAAGGCTTCGCGGGTGATCTGCAGCTGGCCTGTCTTCTCAGTACGCGGCCACCCGGACAGCAGCTGGTCCTGCCCTTCCAGCGCCACCAGAAAGAAGTCATTCCATTGTGTGTTGCTGTTCAGGTTAGGCACCTCGCTCTGGTCAACCATCTCACGCAGGGTATCGACCCTCTCGGCCAGCATCTGCCTCCAGCGGCTGACTAGTTGGGCATGGGCGTGCGGGTCCAGTTTCATACCGGCCTCTTCCATCTCGATGACGGCGGGGACCATGTCGTTGAACATATGCGCGGCGTCCCACTGGTGGGGGTCCATCTTCTCATTCCAATACTGGAACAGCCGCCACGTCACATCGGCGTCATCGAAGGCGTAATCCCACTGACTGTCTGTCAGGACCTTGGCCCCCCAGTTACTGGCCTGTTCATCTTTCGCGATGTCTTCATCGAGATCGAACTTGGCCATCAATTTCAGGGACAGACCGCCGCCCCCCAACACCGCCTTGCGCATGTTGAGGACGTCGAAGATGTGGGGGCTGGCTCCGGCATCCTGAAACCAGCGCAGCTCAAACCCAGCGTTGAACACCATCCACTTGGTGCCGGTCTCGAACAGGTGGGCGACTGCCCGGAACCCACCCTTGATCTTGTCGAAGTCCACCACGCAGTGCACCTCATCGGAACACAGGCTGACCAGCCTGACCCTACCGTCCCGTGGCCGCAGGGATGTTGTCTCGAAATCCAGAGCGCAGTGGACCTCAGCCTGCTTGATTATTTTTTCCAGTTCCTTTTTGGAAGTGATGCGTTTATAATGCCGGGGCATAGTAGTAATCTCCATATACAATGCGTTGGGTAGAAAACCCCCGCCTCTCCAGTGAGGCGGGGGTTCTTCTTTAGGCGGCCATATTTTTCAACTGGGCCTTGGTCGGGGCCTTCCCGGCCAGAGCGTCGTCAAGAGACAGGCCGACGTCAGCCAGCACCACACTGACCTGCTCCTCTGTCAACCAGCCCTCGATGGGGAAGATAGGCTTCCAGTTGGTGATACCATGAGCATCGAACTCCTTCTTGTCGCAACGGAACACCGGGAAGTGTGGCTCACCCACCTTGGCCCGTGTGGTGGATGCCTTGACCAGATCGTCGACACTGTTCCGGCCAGACTTGCTGTCGGTCGAGAACTCGTACGTCGTGTCCGGGTCATCGAACCCGGCAAGCAGGAACCCGGACATCTCACGCCAGCCCTCACCAGTACGCTCATTGTACGGGCCGTGATCGTTCAGATCCTGTTTCTTGACCCCTTTAGTCAGGGTCTCGGCAACGAACCACTTATGCTTCTCGATAGGCTCTTTACCCTTCCAACAGTTCCAGCCGCGCAGGACATACTGAAAGTCCATAAAGAACAGACGTTCTGGATCGATGTCGTCCTTATCCTTTCCGACATTGTACCGGCCTGTCCTACCAGTGAAGTGTGCATAGGTGACGCCGTCACCACCGCCCCCAGTAGCCAACCCCTGCATTCCTGCCTCGACCAAGGCGGCAGCGTCCGCTGCATCCATGTTTGCGATCTGGCCTGTCGGCCCTGACTTCATTAAACTACCCATAACCGTAATATCCTTTCCGGTTTCCGTTATGCAGCTTCGCTGCGTTTCACTTCGAGCCTGACGCTGGGTGCGCCCTGCTTCTGATAGGGCGTGAGATCGACACCGGCAGCGATTGCCTTCTTGGTGTCGTATGTGGTCCGCCCGGCCACATTCTTGAGGGAGACAGTGAAATCACCGACCGGCAGGCTCTGTACACCCCGCTGTTCCATCTCGGCCATGATCTCTGCCTTGGCCGTATCCATCTCCGCCTTGGCCATATCAGCCAGACGTTTGCTGTCATCATAATGGGCGAGGATAGAGTGGAGGTTCGACCCCCGGTTACCCCGGCTTGGACCCGCCCGATTAATCGGACCCGATACAGAGACCCCACACTGCTCTTTAAAAGGGCAGTAGCGGCAATCCCCCGTCGTCTTGCCCTCGCGATCCAGCCCGTCCACAGACCGGGACTTTAGGACCCGCTTTGCCCTGCGTGACATCTGCTGCAGGATGCGTGGGTTCCGCTTGGTCTCAAACTGGTGCAACACATTATAGTTCGAGGCGTCGATGTATAGGATGATACCGCCCTGCACATCGAGCAGCGGGTTATGGTTGGCCAGCATCTCGACACCAATCGAGTTCTGGGTCACATGGGCATCCCGTGGGAGGCGGTCTGTATTGGTGCGGGGATCGATGGACTTGATCTCCAGCACCCAGAGGCCGCCGTCTGCGCCATAATCCACGATGCCATCAGGGGTACAAGACAGCATCAGGTCGTCGTCCTGTATGGACAGCTGCCCCTCACCTGCGGAGCGCAGTGGGATGTTGGCCGCGACAAGGCTCTCGACCACATACTTTTCCATATGGGTCCCGCGCCGGGCATAACCCCAGTCCTGCTCAGGCTGGTCCTTGACGTTGCGTTGATACCACTGCTTGCGGATGCAGCCTGCGATCTCAGAGGCGTTGCCATAGGCGTTGCGATCATAGTGACCAAACTTATCTTCGGCGGCTTCGAGGGCATCGCGCCCTCTCAGCACAGCAGCTTTCATATCAGGTGTTTTTGTCATTGTTTGCAGCCTTTCGTTTTTCGCTGTCCAGATTGATGATTTTTTTACGGATCGGACACCAGAACACCGTGCCGTTCTTAACCCGCATGACAGTGTGGGCGCGTTTACCTGCACCAAACAGATGCAACGCCAACTCCTCGTTGGTGAACTCTGGGTGAACCTTGGACGCAACCAGTATGCGGTCAATATCCACCTTGGTGGTCTTGGTCCGGCCCCATGACTTACGCCGTTTCTGTTTCGCCTCCGGCATCAGGTCGAAGCGGTCCAGTAAAGACAGCACGTCCTTCACACTGACACCCGGCACAGTGAATTTATCAGTCAGCTCAAGCGCAAATTGTGTGGGGTTTGAGCCATACTCATATGCGACGGCAGCCTCATATGTGTCATGTATGGTGCCATCAGCGGCGGTCCATTTTTCAATACGTTCAACCATAGTTTAATCTCCGTTGTAGTTGGGGTTTAAGCCGGGAGGCACCGGGCCTCCCTTTACACGGCCCCCTGTTTGTTGACGGCGTTATGTTCCCGCGTCTTGCGTGCGGCGATCTTGACCAGCGCGTCCTCGATCTTGGTGTCGGTGCGCAGGTTGATGACGTTGACGTGGGACTGCTGGCCCATCCGGTGCAGGCGTGCGTAGAATTGATCCATCACAGCCGGTGACCAGTTCTCCTCAACCGTCACGATGGTGGACCCACCCTGCTGCAGGTTCAGGCTGACGCCCATGGCAGCGATCTGTCCGATGAGGACATCGATCTCGCCGTTGTTGAACTGCTGCTGGCGACCGTCCCGGACGGCGGCGTTGGTGCGACCGTCCAGCTTCTCGACCTTGAGGTAGTAGCCGTCCTCCTTCTTGGTGTTGCGCAGGCGGTGCGCCAGTTCGTCGATGACATCGGTGTGCCATGCGCCGACAAGGACGCCGCCCTCGACAGCCTTATCCCCAACCAGCCCGGCGATGTAATCAGCGGCCTCGGCGATCTTACCCATGCCCAGCTCCCGCATGATGGTGGCCAGCGCAGGCTCCTGCTTGGACTGCATCTGCTCGATCTCATTAACGGTCATCTTCTCCATCGCCTTCATCATGGCGCGGACCTCTGGGCTGAATGTGGGTTTGATCTCCAATGCCTGACGGGTGATTGGCGGCATGTTCTTCCAGACGTCTGCCAGCTCATGGCGGATCGCGAGGGTGTCGCCATAAATCCATTCGCGCAGCTCATCCAGATTGCGTGATCCAACAGCAACCGTGACAGGCTCGGCGAAGCGGCTGCGCCCGAACGTCTTGCGCTGGGTGATGCAGAACTTCAGCTGGAACCGCTCAAGGCTGATGCCACCGCAGCGGTCCTTGAGACCATCGAGATCGGCGCGGCACAGGAAAGGGTAATAGTCGTCAGCGTAGCGGGTCGATGGCGTGCCGGTCAGCATCCAGCTATGCTTGGCACGACCGGCGATCCCGCCCCGGCCAAGGATGGCCTTGGTGCGCTTTGCCTTGTTGGACTTCAGGGCGTGGGCCTCATCACAGATCAGGATTAGAGGGTCGAAGAACTCGGCAGCACGTTTCGTGGCGATCTCGTACGAGCAGATCAGGACATCGGCGTCGGCATCAATTTTAGATTTGCCGGACTTTATGATCTGAGCCTTGACCGGGTGCGACGTGTCGCGGGTATCCTGTACCAGATGCCGATCGGCCTCAGCCTTCCACATGGAGAGCGCGATAGGCGGGGCGATGATCAGGACAGCGTTGTACCGCTTATTCAGATAGCCGGTCTCATTCACGGCGAGGAGGGCAGACAGGGTCTTACCCGATCCCATGCCTGAGAAGCAACCTGCGAAGCTGCGCTCGGCGAGGAACTGGGCGGTCTCGATTTGATGGGGGAGTGGTGCTAAATAATCAGTCATTCCGGTTCTCCGTTTTTCCGTTTTTAGAGGGCTTCAACGCCCCGATCTGTGTGTTATAGATCAAGGTGTTTCGTAGTGTCAAGCAACTTTGTAGGCGGTCTGCATCCGGGCACGGCGGCTGACCCTTTTGTCCGTCCGGGCGTTGACCCACTCGCCAATGTTGTTGTCGCTGTAGTAGCGGCGGTTGCCCCGGACGGCGATCACGAACCAGTGATGACCGGCGCTTACTAGGTAGACGCCATCGCTGTGCTTCACAGACAACCACTGGTTCAGCGTCGGGCCTGTAAGGGTGTGGTGGTCCTGCGCCCACTCGATGTTTTGGGCGCTGCCCCACCGCTTGTAGACGGCCTTGCCGCCCTCGATCAGGACGTCGATCATCTCCCGGTCATAGGTGCCCTTGATGCTGGGGCTGGACTGCCGGGTGTTCTCGATGCGCCACTTGCGGAGGCGAAGGGCGGCTTCCTGCGTGTCGATCTGCAGTAGGATCGACAGGGCACCGGGGCCGCAGTAGCGGTTGTGACCCTTGGCGGCGGGGCGGTATTTCAGTTTCTGATAGTTCATTGTGCAGTCTCCTGTTTGCGTTGATGGGCACCGTGGCCCGGAGACATATACATAGTGCCACTACGATGGGCTTGCAAGGGGGTTTGTGAAAATAATTTCAGCTTGAACAATTTGCGCCGCCCGGCGTATGCTGGACGGCGCAGATTGTTATCCGGTTTTCCGCGATTGGCGTCACGGTAGGCCGGGTAACTCATAACCAACGGAGATAATTATGAGAAAACCCAAGTGGCCTGCCGTGGGTGCAGGATACAAGATCAGTCCTGAAGATGTCGAGGCTTTTATGGGCCTTGATGACGGGGAAGAGGAATTTATTCGGGAACACTTCGGTGATTTCGATGGATCAGCAGGCGACAGGATCGAATACGGGTCCAAAGGATCGCTCAAATTCACCCGGCTGGGTGGCAAGTGGCACTGGAAGTCCCATGAGATTGGGGCCAAGGGTGGGCCAGTCGCCGACCTGATGAAAGATACGGCCCTGCTGGCCAAGGTGAAAGCCACCTGCAGCGGCGATGGTATCCGTAAGACACTAGGCACAGGATGGGATGGCCCCGACTTCGAGCAGCACCTCTGGTCACAGGGCGTGCCGGTTGACCAGTCTGATGAGGCCTCAGCCTATCTGATTAATCGGAAGATCAGCCCGAACGGTATACCTGACAGCGTGGTGCGTCGGGTGATGTACCGGCGGAAAGACAGCGAGAACACCAGCCCGGTTCTGGCGTGGCGTCGAGAGGATGGGTCATTCCGTATCCGCGCCCTTTATGGTGATCACGATAGATGGTCGACGACAGGCAAGTCCAGCGCCTGCATCGTGCTGCCGGGGACAGGGATACCTGTGCTGGTTGAGGGCCAAGAGGACGGTCTGGTTGCGTGGCAGGCAACAGGCAGGGAGGTCTGGATCGCCTGCGGTGACATGGCCATCGCCAAGCTGCCGCGCTCTGTGGATGCCGTAACGGTGATCATGGACAACGACACCATCAAGGACAACGCCCTCACAGGCTCAGAGCTGACAGACAAAGGCGCAGCCATACAGGCCAACCTCGAAAGGCAGGGCGTCATATCACTGGGGATAGGCTTCCCCGATGACCATAAGGACCTGAACGATATGGTCATGGACCTGAACGGGTCCGGCAAGGCAGCAGTCTCCACCCTGATTGAGGAAAACACGCCGGAGGTCGACCTTGTCCCTCTTCTGGAGGGGGCGGTGGTCTTCAGCAGTCTCTCGCAGATCGCTGATAAAGAACTCCCGCCCCCGAACTGGTTGATCCCCGGCGCAATCGAGCGCGGTGACCTATGCTCTCTGGCCGGTCCCAGTGGCGTGGGCAAGACGCGGTTCTTTGCCGCGTTCATTGCCTGCGCCGTGACCGGCACACTGGATCGGATGGGCCTGCCAAAGGCGGCCCCGTTCGGTGTGGTGTGGATTGCGAACGAGGAAAAGGTCATGGGCCTGCAACGCAGGATCAAGGCTGCAGCCCTGCACTATGATGTCGCCAACCTCCCGGCCCAGCCATTCGTGATCAAATCCAAGGACGAGGGCCAGTACAAACTGATCGAGCGTAATGAGGAGGGGCTGCTGGTGGTCAATCAGAAGGCCCTGAACCTCACTGTGGCCACTGCCCGGCACGTCGACGCTCCCATGGTCGTCATCGATCCCCTGACCACCCTGTCGGACGGTATGGATGAGAACAGCGTGCGGGATGTCGCCATCCTTAATGATACATTCATGTCGATGACGGCTCAGGGCCTCACGGTGATGTCGGTACACCACACTGGCAAAGGCGTGGGCAAGCATTTCGGTGGCACTGCAGAGGCGTGGCGCGGATCGACAGCGATCTATTCCCCGCTGGATGTAGGCTGGACCCTATCCAATGCGGTGCAGGGGACAGGCAAGGATGAGACCGTCATGCGCAGCGTGATCGAGTTGAAGACTGGCAAGCAGCGGGAGGGCGAGAGGCTGGAGCCGCTGATGTACAACCTCACCAATTACATGCTGCCTGAAGGGTATGGCGTTGGGGTCACAGAGCGTATCACCTCGCTGCTGGATACGGCTGAGGTGTCCGAGGTGGTCATCGACAGGGCAGCCGCGATGAAGCTGAAGGACCTGCTTGAGGATGGTATGCCGGTCAAGGAACTGGGCGACCGGATGCGCAAATATCAGGACCTGCCACAGCCGCAATCGGATGGTCGTTTTGAAGGTGAGGAGAAGGATCGTCTGGTGCATTTATTGGGTATGCTGGACGCCAAAATGGTGCAGAGAGCGAAGCGCAAACCGTGGATAATTCAGTGGGGATTGAGTGGGGCTACGACAGAAAATGAGTAATATTTCCCCCACGCTTTATTCAATGATTTCAACGCTATGGGCAGTGGGGCTCCCACTGAAGCCCCACTGGCCCAACCCTATCAAAAAAGCGTTTAAAAACAACGCTATGGGCAGTGGGGCCAGTCGGCCCCCTAAAGGGGGCGGGTGGGCAGGCCCCACTGCCACCGCCAGAGGGGCCATTTCAGCCCTGAAAAGTAAGGTGGCGAAAATTAAAAATGTTATTGGCGAAGAGGAGAGAGTTTGATGGTTGAAAGTGTTGTTGTTGGGATTGATCCCGGTATGGCTGGCGGTATCGCGGCGTATGGTTGGAACAGTCAGAAGCTGGTGGCGTATTCTCGGATGCCTACCATCATGATCGGGCAGAAGAAGCATGTTGATGCGGCGTTCGTGCATCGGTTCATGGTTGACGTGGACGCGGACGTTGTTGTGATCGAGCAGGTCCACGCAATGCCGGGTCAGGGCGTCACATCGACGTTCACCTTTGGCCAAGGGTATGGTTCTGTCTGTGGGGCGGCGTCGATCTTTGGCGTGGTGACCGAGTTTGTGACACCGCAAAAATGGAAGAAGGCGATGAACCTGAGCAAGGACAAACGAGCCTCGCTTGATGCCGCTTCACGTTTCTGGCCAAATGCTGTAGACTGGTCAGTCAAGGCGAATGATGGCATTGCAGAAGCTGCGCTGATCGCCAAATGGTACACTGAGCGCACTGGTAGTGCCAAAACCTAAACAAGGTGGAGACAGGTTTTATGGCTGGAAAAGGGAAGCCGGGTCCTGCGAAGGGCCAGCGGTTCGGGGGCCGGAAGAAAGGCACACCGAACAAAGTCACAGCGACCGTGAAGGAAGCGGTCGAGCAAGCCTTCAACGAAGTGGGCGGTGCAAGGTATCTGGTTGAGATGGCATATGCCGAACCGAAAGCGTTCATGACGTTGGTGGCGAAGGTGATGCCGAACAAGATCGAGGCAGAGGTCAGCGTGACAGTCCGAGAACTTGAGGACCGCCTTGCCAAGGGCCGCGAGCGCGTTGCCTCTGCCGCGATAGCATCGGCGGTGATTAATCAGGAGGGCGGCGATAGTGTCCATTGATCACCGTGGGGGCAGCTCACTGCCGGGGCATCAGAGCGCCCAGCATGACTGGGTTGCCCCACCTCCCGGCGCTGGGCGTCTGGAGGTCTGCAAACACTGCGCACGACGCAAGACAATCGACAGTGAGCAGTTTGCCTGCCGCCGCAACAACGGCCTGCATGATCCAGCGCCTGTTGTCGATTACGATCCGTACGAGAGCCTATGAGCGCGGTTGCACAGGTTGACCTCGATCTAGCTGACCAGATCGCTGAGTTCTACGATGACCCGCTGGGCCATGTGCTGTTCAGCTACCCATGGGGAGAGGGGACCCTCTCAGGGTTCACAGGCCCAGACCAGTGGGCCATTGAGTTCCTGACCGCACTAGGTGAGGAGGTGCGGAAGCGGGGCTTCAACGGTCACACGGCCGTGCCGCCCATCCGCTTCAGCACGGCCAGTGGTCACGGCATCGGCAAGAGCGCACTGGTGGCGTGGCTCATCCGCTGGATCATGGACACCCGGCCGCAATGCAAGGGCGTGGTCACCGCCAACACCGCAGCCCAGCTCCGCTCGAAGACATGGGCCGAGCTGGCCAAGTGGCATAACCTCGGCATCACCTCACACTGGTTCACATTGGTCGGCGGCACGTTGGGGTCACTGGCCTACTACCACACCGCCAACCCACAGACATGGCGTGTCGATGGCCAGACCTGTGAGGAGCGCAACAGCGAGGCCTTTGCCGGGCTGCACGCTGCCAGCAGCACGCCGTTCTACATCTTCGACGAGGCGTCCGCTGTCCCCGACAAGATATTTGAGGTCCGCGAGGGCGGCCTGACCGATGGTGAGCCGATGGTCTACGACTTCGGCAACCCCACCAGAAACACCGGCCGCTTCTTCGAGAACATGCAGGGCCGCTTCCGGCACATGTACAACAGGCGCAGCATCGACAGCCGCACCGTGTCCATCACCAACAAGGAACTGATCGAGGAGTGGAAGCAGGCTTATGGTGAAGATAGCGACTTCTTTAAAGTCCGCGTCAAGGGTGAGTTCCCAGACAGTGGCGCTTTGCAGTTCATACCTAGATCGCTCGTTGAAGAGTGCGTCAACCTCGGCGTCCACGTCCAGCCCAACGATCCCGTGGTTATCTCAGTTGATGTCGCACGGTTCGGTGATGATGAGAGTGTCATCTGGCTCCGTCGAGGTCGTGACGCAGAGAGTATGGGCCACTTCAGATACCACGGCATGGACACCATGACCCTCGCTGCCCGGATCGCGGAGTTGGCAGTGCAGCACAGGCCGGACGCGATCTTCATCGATGGCGGCGGCGTGGGCGGCGGCGTGGTCGACCGATGCCTGCAACTGGGCCTCAACGTCAGCGAGATCAACTTCGGGTCCAAGGCAACGCAGAAGGACTACCTCAATCTCAGGGCGCAGATGTGGGGCAACCTGCGTGATGCCCTGAAGGTTGGCATCCGCCTGCCCGATGACGATGACCTGAAGACAGACCTAACCTCGGTCGAGTATGGCTTCACCGGGCCGAACCAGATCAAGCTGGAGAGCAAAGACGACATGAAGAAGCGCGGCTTGAAGTCCCCTGACCTCGGTGATGCCCTCGCCCTGTCATTCGTGCTGCCTGTGTACCCGTCCCGCGCTGGCTGGAATGGTGATGAGGGCGTGATGGCTCAGAGCGACTATGACCCCTTTGAACACGTCTGATTAATCAGGTGACGTGCAGCGCGAATTATGCTAGGCCCAGATGATGCAGATGCTTGTGATATTCAAAGCCGAAAACGAACACCCGCTGGCCTTCCTACTGGACAGGCGGCGGCGTCACGTCTTCTGCGCGGCCAACGTCGGCGATTACTGGATCGTCTATGACTGGGCGCAGGGTCTGCCAGAACTGCATATCACCGCCGAGGACCCGACCGAACATTACCTGAAGCTGGGCTATGAGGTCCTCGAACACGAGCGGCAGGAGGCGGTGCAAGGGCCGGTCCTGCTAAACAACTGCGTCGGGCTGGTGAAGTCACTGTGCGGCATCCGGTCGTTCGCGCTCACACCGCACCAACTGTACCGACACCTAACCAAGCGAGGCACGGCCATGCTCAAACTGCGCAACACATACATTGTCCCCGGCTTTGGAGGTGCCAGTCCGCCACCGCCCCCGCCTCCGCCCCCCCCTCCACCTGCGGCACCTACCAAGGTGAGCAAGGAGGTTAAGATTGCGCGGAAAGACGAGGTCAAACGCGCAGCAGCCGCAGCGGGTCAGGCTGGGACAATCAAGACATCCGCACAGGGTGTCCTTGAGCCAGCACGCACCACCAAAACTTTGATCTGAGGTGATCCATGGAACTGGGAAACAAGAAACTCAACACCATGCTGGATGCGCCGGATGCGCGGGTCTACCCCTCGCTCTACCTCGATGATGCAGACGCGAACGCCGTGCCTGACCCTGAGCCGGGTGACGAGCGTTTATTCACTGGACGGGTTCGCATCTCAGGTGTCGAGAGCAGCAAGGGGGGTGAGCGCAGTATCCGCCTTGAGATAATTGAGTTGCAGGTCGAGGGGAAAGAGAAACCCACCGCTGCGGATCGGGCATACCCCACGATGGCGAAGGACTAGACAATGGCGCTGCTGCAGACACCTGAGAACCTGATCAACGTGTCCTCGTTCAAGGGTCAGCGAGGGTCTGCCCTGCGCCGGTATATGCACCTTGAGAACGACCGCTCATCGTGGCGGTCTCACTGGATGGAGGTCAGCGATTATATCAGCCCTCGCCGTGGCAAGTTCCTGATCGAGAGCCAGAACAGCCGGGGCCGTAAACGCAACTCCAAGATCATCGACAGCACCGGGACACAGGCTGCCCGGACTATGGCATCAGGCATGATGTCCGGTATGACCAGCCCTGCACGCCCGTGGTTCCGCTTTGGGACCGAAGACCGCGATAGGATGGAGCGCCAGTCTGCCAAGATATGGTTATCACAGGCGGAGCATACCTGCCGGGCGATACTGCAGAAGTCCAACTTCTACAACTCAATGCACACCGTGTACGAGGAACTGGGCAACTTCGGCACCGGCCCCATGCTGAGGCAGCGCAACTATGACAGTGTGGTGCGGTTCCGCCCGTACACTGCAGGCGAGTATGTCATCGCCGAGAATGATGAAGGCATTGTGGACACCCTCGGTCGCTATTTCACCATGACCGTGGCGCAGATTGTCCGCCAGTTTGTTGCCCAGCCCAACGGCAAGATGGATTGGGGCGGCGTGTCGTCTGCCACCAAGAAGCTGTGGGACGAGCAGAACTACGATGCGCTGGTGCCGGTGATCCATATGATCCAGCCCCGCGCCATGGCAGACAGGGACCCCCGCCGCCGTGACCAGCTCAACATGCCCTTCAGCTCGGTCTACTTTGAGCGCGGCGGTGATGGCAACGATCTGCTGGGTGAGGGGGGGTTCAAACGGTTCCCGGCCTATGTCCCGCGTTGGGAGGTCCGGCCCGGCGACGTGTATGGGCAGTCCCCCGGCATGGAGACCCTGCCGGACATTAAACAACTACAGCACCAACAGAAGCGGTTGGCGCAAGCCATCGATAAGATGGTCAACCCGCCCATGGTCGCCTCGATCTCTCTACGCGGGAAGCCCACCTCTGTCATGCCGGGGGCCAACACCTATGTTGACCCGACGCAGGGCGGTCAGGGGTTTGCCCCGGCCTATCAGGTTCAGCCTCGCGTCCAAGAGATGATGATGTCGATCCAAGAGGTGCAGGAGCGCATCCAGCGCGGGTTCTATGCTGACCTGTTTGCCATGATGATCAACAGCGACCGAAGACAGATCACGGCTACTGAAGTGGCAGAGCGCCATGAAGAGAAGCTAGTGCTGCTTGGGCCTGTGCTGCAGCGGATCAACACCGAACTTCTCGACCCTGTTCTCGATGATGTATTCGAGTTTGCCATGGAGGCCGGTCTCCTCCCCGACCCACCGGCAGAACTGCAGGACGCCGATTTGAAGATCGAGTATATCTCGCTACTAGCGCAGGCCCAGCAGGCTGTATCGTCTGCCAGTATCGAGCGGGTCATGTCTTTCAGTGGCAACCTCGCTGCAGTGTTCCCGGACATCACCGATGTCATCAATGCAGAGGAGGCCCTGCGCCAATACGCGGAGAGCCTCGGCAACGATCCATCCATTCTGCGCGACAGTCAGCAGGTCGCCACCATCCGGCAGCAGCGCCAGCGGGAGCAGCAACAGATGCAGGCAATGGAGCAGGCGGCCCAAGGGGCGCAGGCCGCCAAGGTTCTGTCAGAGACAGACACACAGAACCCCAACGCTCTCACCGCTCTAATTGGGGGTCAGACTGTCTGATGCCCACGCAATGAACAACCATGTAGTCCATAACAGCAGTGACCCTAATCAGATTGCCAATGCGCAAGACTGGCAGGAGGATCGTGACCGCGATCTGGACTACATCATCCAATCGCCTCGGGGACGTCGCTGGCTGCACTCACTCATCCATGATTATTGTAATGTAGAGCGGCGCAGCCATGTCCCCGGCGATCACGACAGCACCGCCTTCAATGAGGGTGCGCGGAGTGTAGGTCTGGCTCTGGTAGACCAGATCAAGAACCGGGACTATGGCAAATACATCGAGATGCTGAAAGAGGCTGAAGATGGCAATTAACCCGAGATGGCGGTATGACGCGGATCGTGGTGAACGCAACATCAGCCGGGCAACCAACGTCCCGCTGCATGAGGATACCGACGGCACGTTCGTCAACGCCAGCGCGGCCACCCCGCTGCCCACGCTGGCTTCCGCTGTGGTGTCATCTGTAAACACCAGCACAACACCGCTTGCGGCCAGTGCAACATTTACCGGAGACTGGGAACAGAACGCTCAGTCTGAAGCCATGGTGTCAGTGAAGACAGACGGCGCTGGGACGTTGTACTTCGACTTCAGCAACGATGGAGTAAATGCCGACAGCACGTTTCCAGTTCTCGGTTTTACGGTTGCGGCTAATATCCATGAATTTCACACGGCAGTAAAAGGTCCAAGATACTTTAGGGTTCGCTATGTAAATGGCGACACAACACAGACCTATATGCGTCTGTACACATATTTTGGCACGTTCAGAGCACCTAACACGCCAAACAATCAGAGTATCGGGTTAGACAGTGATGGGGCAGCTACACGCCCGTCAGACTTTCAAGATGAGATTGTTCGTGGGTTGCGTGCTGGCGTTACAAGCTGGAATAAGTTTGGCTACAGGAACAGTCTGACTGATGACACTGAACAGATTATATGGGCAGCGTCACAAAACCTTCCAACGATAATCACCACGGCATCGACGTTTACTATTGCATATAACAACGCGACTGACGGTGCTGGGAGAACTGGTGCATTGTCATTGGTTGTCTACTACTTAGACGCTGACGGTAATCAGGCCATTGCAGTTCATACACTCGGAAGCACTGGATCAGATGTTACATCATTTACTGGTCTCGGAATAAATCGTGTAGCTGTCAACACTAATGGTGGTCTGACGTATAATGCTAATGATATTACATTCACAGCGACAACTGGGGGATCAACTCAAGCAGTTGTCCCCGCTGAAGGGTCTATAACTCAGCAAGCACTATTCCATATTGGGTTTGAACAGACTGCTGCACTGCAATTATTATTCTTCAATGTGAATACACCAAATAAAGTCAAGACCGTTGCGCTAAGAGGCTATTCATATAGTCGTCTTGTCGGTACGCGATATGAGATTTACCGAGATACGATAGACGCGGCTACTGGTCTAGTCCGTTTTATTGTAGACCCTATCAAGTTTAGGGCTTCGGCGCGTGATGTTATCTACTTCACGGCGACAGCTAGTGGTGGTGGGTCTGCTGCATCTATAGTGTGCCGGTTCAGCCTCAACCTGTACGACAACAAGTGACGTTCAACTAAATACTCTGGAGGAGAGTTTAATGACAGACGAAGCGAATAGTGATACAGCAACTGAAGACCTAATTAATCAGACGCCTGAACCGGGCGCTGGAGAGGTCGAGACAGACAAGCCGGTAGACACGGCAGCGACCGAGGATGCGGCTGCTGCTGACGCTGGTAAAAAGACTGACACCCTGCTGTCGGACGACGGGGGTGAAGGGGCCGACGATAAGAGCGATGTGCCAGAGGCATATGCGTTTGAACCGCCGGAGGGCTTCGAGGTAAGCGAGGAAGTCCAAAGCAAACTGGATGCGTTTTCAGATACGGCCAAGGACATGGGGCTGACACAGGCCCAGTACCAGAAGCTGATTGAGTACGACATCCAGACCGGCCTGCAATCGCAAGAGGCGGTAGCAGGTCAGTACATCCAGCGGATTAATGGCTGGGCGGATACTGTTAAGGCAGACCCGGAACTGGGGGGCGAGAAATTGCAAGAGAACCTGTCAGTGGCAAAACAAGCCATTGAGGCCTTTGGGTCACAGGAACTCTCTGCGCTTATCTCTGCACCAAGCCCAGAGAACCCGGACGGCCTTGGCCTCGGTAACCACCCTGAGTTCATTCGCTTTATGTACCGGGTAGGTCGGAGCATAGGTGAAGACAAGGTGATTGAGGGAGATGGCCGCAAGGTCGACGACCGCAACTCCCTTCAGCGGATGTATCCGACCATGTTCAAGGAAGCCGGATAAAAGAAGGAGGCCTAACACATGGCTGTACTCGGCACCGAAAACCCGACCCTCGCTGACTTAGCGAAGGTCACAGACCCCAACGGCCAGATCGCCGATGTGGTTGAAATCCTCAACCAGACCAATGAAATCCTTACGGATATGACTTGGATGGAAGGGAACCTCACGACCGGACACCAGTCCAGTATTCGTACTGGCCTGCCGTCCCCAACCTTCCGCAAGATGTATGGTTTCGTCCAGCCGACGAAGTCACGCAGCACGCAGATCGTGGACAACACATCCAATATGGAAGACTACAGCGTGGTCGATAAAGACCTCGTCAAGAAGGCTTCCAACCCGGCTGCGTTCCGCCTTCAGGAAGACCGCCCTCACATCGAGGGTATGAACCAGACCATGGCACGCAAGCTGTTCTATGGTGATGAAGCTGTTGCACCGGAGGAGTTCACTGGACTGGCTCCGCGCTACAACGACACCACCGCTGAGAACGGCGACAACATGATCAGCGGCGGCGCGGCCAATGGCCAGACCGATTGTGCGTCGATCTGGTTGATCTGCTGGTCCCCCAACACGATCCACGGGATCATCCCCAAAGGATCGACTGCAGGGCTGCAGACGCAGGACCTTGGTGAAGTCACCGTACAGGATACGGTCGGCGGAACCTCCGGCCTGTATCAGGCATACCGCACCCACTATAAGTGGGAATGTGGCCTGACCGTCCGCGACTGGCGCTATGTTGTTCGCGTCCACTCCATCGATCGTTCGCTGTTGACAGCGGACATCTCAACTGGCGCGGACCTGAACGACCTGATGCACCGGGCCGTGACGGAAGTCCCGAACCCATCCATGGGCCGCTGTGCGTGGTACATGGACAAGCAGGTTCTGGCATTCCTGCGTCGCCAGACGTCCAACGCTGTTGCTAACTCCACTCTGACCACAGACATGGTCGGCGGGACGATGCAAACATCGTGGGGCGGCTATCCAATTCGTCGCTGTGATGCTCTCGCAGTGAACGAAGACAGCCTGAACTAAGGAGGGCCTGATACATGATTATCGACAGCCTCAATGAGTTCTGTGATGCCACAGCACTCGACACCACGGGAACCGGGCGCGATTTGCTCGGCGACGTGATTGACCTCGGCGGCGGCACTGGCCCCGACGGTGTCACAACCTTTGCGCCTCATGACCTCGGCAATGGTAAGCCGATGTATTGGATCGTTCAGGTAACCACAGCCTTCACGACTGGCGGCACATCTGAGGTCGGTTTCGAGTTGGCTACCGACGCGGCTGCAGCGATTGCGACCAATGGCACTGCCACGGTCCACATCGCAACGCCGGTTCTGGACAGCGGCACATGGGTTGCAGGGTACACGCTCTGCATTCCCCTGCCTGTCGGTGTTGATCTGCCGTATGAGCGGTATCTGGGCATTCTCCAGAATACCACAACTGCAGCAGTAACTGGTGGGGCGATCAATTCGTTCCTGTCATTCGACCCTGTTGGTACTCGTTACCTGCCGGATGCGAACAACTAAGTCGGTGGGGGGGCCTCGGCCCTCCCCCTTCTATCTCTGGAGGAGAGAATAATGCCAAAGACAGTACGTTTCCACGAGGCCCGGTATCACAACGCATACGGCTTCTTTGAAAAAGACAGCGTGTACACAGACATCCCTGATGACTACACCTGTTCCAGCGGTGATCAGGAGATTGACCCCTCGGAGGTCACTCAATTTGATAACGTCCGTACCAAGCCATACCACGCGCTGACCACGTCCGGGATCACCAAAGAGGTGGTCGATGGCCGCCAGCCCAAACGCCAGCGCAAGAGCGCCTTGGCGAAACGCCCCTCCGCAGGGGCAAACGCAAAGGGTTAATCGATGCCGTCAAACGTCCAGATCGCCAAGCTGGCGCTGCAGCATATTGGGGATAGATACGACATCTCCGACCTTGAGGAGGAGGGGACAGAGGCCGAACAGGTCAACCTAGTCTTCGATGATACCCGCAAAGAGCTGCTGCGTATGCACCCATGGTCTTTTGCAAATAAGTTCGCCACACCCGCCACGTTGAGTGTGACGGTTCCGGCGTTCTGGACGTTTGCCTACCCCTACCCATCCGACGCCCTGCGGATCGTTGAGATCGTCAACCCGTTGGGAAGGGACTTGGAGCCGATACAATTTGAGGTATCGCTCTTGACCGATAACACCAAGGTCCTGCTGACCGACCAGAGCGAAGCCACGTTCCGCTACACCGCGAACATCAGTGATCCGACCCAGTTCGATCCTGAGTTCGTTAACGCCTTTTCATTCCTGCTGGCATCCAAGATCGCCATGGCCCTGACCGGGGATGGTGGTATTAGGGGTGCCTTGAGAGAGGAGGCGCAACGGGCCATTTATCAGGCGGGGTCGACCGATGCCAACGAGGGCAGGACAGAAGAGCCACCAGAGGCAAGCTGGATATTAGTTAGGGGTTGATCATGGTAAAACTTATCCAGTCCGACCTGAGTGGTGGTGAGGTATCCCCCACGATTGCGGCCCGGTCAGACATCGACGCATACTCCAAGTCTCTCGCCAAGTGCGAGAACTTTTTCGTTCGGGCGCAGGGCGGTGTGTTGAACCGGCCCGGCCTGTCGTTTGTCGCTGAAGTCAAGAACAGCGCCAGCACAACCCGGCTCATCGAGTTCGAGTTCAACACCACCCAGACATATGTCCTCGAAACCGGGGACCAGTACATGCGCTTCATCACAGGCGGTGGTGTGGTCCTCGACACCAGTTATACCAAGACCATCACCGGGGCAACACAGGCTGACCCTGTCGTGATCACAACCAGTGGCAGCCACAACCTGTCAAACGGGGATGAAGTGTTTATATCCGGCGTCGTCGGGATGGATGAACTCAACGGTAGGCAGTACCGGGTAACCTCTCTGACCGCCACCACGTTCAGCCTGCAGTTGATGGACGGCACAACCGACGTGGATGGCACCGGCTATACTGCCTATTCATCTGCTGGTAGCGTTGATATACCATATGAGATCGCCACCCCGTACCTCGCCGCCGACCTGTCCGAACTGTCGTTTGTCCAGAGCGCGGATGTCCTCACTATCACACACCCCCTGTACAGCCCACGGGAGTTGAGCCGCCTTGCGAACGACAGTTGGTCTCTCGACCTGATCACGTTCCAACCCGAGCAGGCTTTCCCGACGGGGCTATCGGTCACAGTCAACACGACAGGGTCTGAGACAGACCGCTATGTCGTCACCGCTATTAACCGTGACAGTGCAGAAGAGAGCCTACGGGCAACCCAGACCGGCACGGCAATATCCACCATCACACAGGCTGACCCCGGAGTGGTCACGACTGGCTCTGTCCACGGTCTTGCGACCGGCGATGAGGTTCATATAGACGGTGTGGTGGGTATGACCGAGGCCAACGACCAGCGGTATATTGTTACCGTCCTATCCACCACCACGTTTGAACTGCAGGACACGGCGAAAAGCAACGTCGATACCACAGGGTTCACCGCATATAGCAGCGGGGGGACGGTTTACCGTGCGTTCTTCGAGGTCCCTAATTCAGCGACAGCGCGGAATAATACAATCTCATGGACCGCTGCTACAGGCGCTGAGACATATAATGTCTATCGCCGGGATAATGGTATCTTCGGGTTTATAGGGCGCACTGAACTCGCCAGTTTTGAGGATGATAACTTCGAGCCTGACGTGTCAGACACGCCACCGAAGACCCGCAACCCCTTTGTGGGGACGGGCAACTTTCCATCTGTCTGCGGGTTCTATCAGCAGCGCCGCATATTCGCGAATACCGATGACCGCACGCAGACCCTCTTCTTTACTCAGACGGGGAACTTTAGAAACCTCGCGGTCTCCAGCCCGGCGCGGGATGATGACGCCATCACCGCAACGATTGCCGCGCTCAAGGCAAACGAGATCAGGGCGCTGGTCCCTCTGCAGGATTTGGTTGTCCTGACCTCCGGGGCCGAGTGGGTCATTACCGGGGTAGACGACAAGATCACCCCGTCCGGGATCGAGATCGAGCCGCAGACTTACTACGGCAGTTATTCCATCAGCGTGCCTCCCCTAGTGGCGGGGCGCACGGTCCTGTATATGCAGCCGGGTCAGATCGTCCGCGATCTTGGTTATGAATTTGCGAGTGACGCATACTCAGGCGATGACATCTCGATCCTCGCCCGGCACCTACTCGACAACAACCTCATCATGGATTGGACTTTTGCCATTGCCCCGTACGGTATCGTCTGGTCGGTGAGGGATGATGGCCTACTGCTGGGCCTGACCTATCTGCGGGAGCAGGAGAAGTTCGCATGGCACCGACACACCACTAAAGGCAAATTCAAATCAGTCGCGTCAATCCGGGAAGGCAGCGATGATCGCCTGTACACCATTGTTGAACGCACAGTAAACAACCGCACCGTCCAGTTTATCGAGCGGATGGATGACCGGAAGTTCACAGACATTCAGGACGCGGTGTTCGTTGATGCCTCGAAGACCTATGACAACCCTATAACCGTGTCAGGATTTACCAATGCAAACCCCATTGTGGTTACAACAGCGACTGCTCATGGCTTCAGTAATGGTGACACTGTGGATATTGCGGACATCTTTGTGGTGGACGAGACAGAAACGCAGGGCTTCCGGCTGGACACTGCGCAAATTAATGGCACTGGATACACCGTCGCCAATGTTACCAGCACGACTTTTGAACTCAACAATGAAGGAGCCGGGGTGGATGGCACCGGGTTCTCTACATATCATTCAGGCGGCACCGTCCGGGAAGCCACCTCCACCATCCCCGGCCTCTGGCACCTTGAGGGTGAAACAGTCACAGGGGTGGCCAACGGGACGGTTGTATCAGGCACAGTCAGCGCAGGGACATTCACCCTCGACGCCCCGGCCTCCCGTGTACATCTGGGCTTCGGGTACAAAGCAGAGATCGAAACCCTGCGCCTTGACGCCGGGGCAGGCAGTGAGACTATCCAAAGCAAATCTAAAAAATTAAGCCGCCTGTCCCTAATCCTCGAAGACACCAGAGGGTTGCAGATAGGTACACGACGCAGCGCGTTGCGGACCCAGAAGTTCCCGATACCCGCTCTCTGGGGCCAACCTCCCGCCATGTTCAGTGGGGTATATGACGCCACCCTCCCGCCGGATTGGAATAAGGAAGGCACGTTCATTGTTGTGCAGCCTGATCCGCTGCCGTGCTCGGTACTGGCGTTGATCCCTGACGCCACTGTCGGGGGCAACTGATGATCAGAGATTTGGGAAAGCAGGACCTCGGCCAAGTAGTCGATCTGCTGAACGTGATGCACGGTGAAAGTTGGCTGACTAAGTACGACCTGAACTTAGGCCGGGCTTCCTACATCCTATGCGCCCTGATCGAGGACCCCCGCTCGTTCACTATGGGTTATATTAAAGACGACACGGTTGTAGGTATCTTGATCGGTGAGGTTGTGCAGCACCTGTTCCTAGACCTGTACACGGCGGAGGATCACTTCTTCTATATCCACCCAGACCACCGTGGCGGGATGGCTGCAGTGCGTCTGATTAATCAGTTCCAGATTTATGCGGCCTCGCGCAATGCAAACAAAGTTGCTATACAGGTTACTGCCGGGATCAACAACGAGCGCACAGGTGCGTTTCTGGAGCGCCTCGGTTACAGCGGTGTAGGCCAGTGTATGGCCAAGGGGGTTTGATATGGCGTTTGCAACAGTCGCAGCGATAGCGTCTATAGCGGGGACGATAGTCTCCACCATGGGCGCGTATCAGCAGAGTAAGGCGGCACGGGCGCAGGCAGAGTTTGACGCTGCCGTCGCCCGTAACAACCAGATCGCCGCAGAGCAGGATGTCGCCGCGATCCGGGAACGGGGCAAAATTCAGGAGCAGGAACACCGAGATCGGATTGCGCAAAGCATAGGGGCGGCGAGGGCGCAAGGTGGCGCTGGGGGTTTCCTGATCGATGGTGAAGCGGATGAGACAAACGTCCTCCTGCAGGCGGATATTGCCGAGGCAGGGGCGCTGGACATCCTGAACATCCGGGATCAGGTGGAACTCGACGCCCGGAACCGTCAACTGGCCGCGCTCGATTTTGGTGCGCAGGCCAGCATGGCAGACTTCGAGGCGCGATCCCAGTCACCGCTTGGGGCCGCAGCGGGTACACTGCTGGAGGGCGTAAGTAAGTCCGCAGGTCTATTCGATAAAGCAGGGTTCTTCAAAAGCAAAACAGCGAAGGGACCTTAGAACATGGCACGTATTACCACACCAGCTACACAAGGCGCACAAAACATTGGCGCGGTGCAACTCGCATCGGACCCGCGCACGCGGACCCAGACAGTCCGGGCCGGGGATTTCGGCGTACAGGGTAGGGCGCTGCAGGCCGCAGGGAAGGGTATACAGACGGCAGCACAGGGTCTGGACACGTTCCTCGCTGACCGGAGCCAGAAGAAACAGCAGGCTTTGTTCCTGCGCACCCAGCGCAACCTAACCTCGTTTGTTCAGGATTATGAGAACGAGTATAAATCCCCGGCGATGAGCGCGGAGGGGGTGCTGGTCAACGCTAACAGCGCACTAGGAGAACGGGCCACAGACCAGTGGTTTAAAGATAGTATAACCACGTTTGACGCCAAGGCGGATGAGGTGCGGTCCAGCGAGGAGTACCAGTCTCTCCGGCCCGACGACCAGCTGGTGATCGACCGTTACCTTGAAGGGGAGCGCCAAGGCTTTAGGGCCAACGCCGCTCTGCACCTGAGTAATCAGGCTAACATCGAACTGCAGGCGGAGTTCGCAGCCAACCAGACTTTGAAGAGGGATGACGCTGTCCGCTACGCGGGACAGCCGGGGCAGGCCAACGCTCGGCTGCAAGGTTACATCGGTCTGGAACTGCAGCAGGCACGCAGCAACGGGCAAGACGCTGACGATCCTGCGGTGCGGGTAAAGATACAGACTGAACTGGATGGGGTTGCGCAGACCAGCATCGACAACATCCTAAACAGTAATGACCCCAACAAGGTTGAGAAGGCGCGTATCTGGCTGGCCACCAACGGCAGCATTGACATGGCCGGGCAGACGTTCCAGCTCACAGCCGACAAACGGAATGACATCGAGCAGCTTATCAGTAGTACCGAGGAGACCGGCAAGGTGCGCGTGATAGGTCAGGCGTACCACCAGCGTTTTGGTTCCGACATCACCGGGGCTATCGAGGCCCTCAACGCCGACCCGAGCCTGACACCTGATCAGAAGAACGCCGTGGAAGACCGTGTCCGCGACCTCGCCGGGGTTCAGCAGGCGCAACTCGACCGGCAGCGCGATGAGTTCTACCGCAACCTGTCTGTCCGCGCCGGTCGGGGGGAGCCGATAGGTGACGCCGAGTTGAACCGCCTGACGGGTCCGCAGAAGCAGAACATTATCTCCATGCTGCAGTACGCCGCTCGGTCAAACCCTATGGTGGATAACCAAGACGTCAGGGAAGAGTGGGCCGGCATGTCCCAACCGCAGAGAGCGCAGCTCAGTCTGACGGCGCTCAATCAGGCGTTCAGGAACAGCCTCACGGCAGAGACTGCCGATAAGGTATTATCGGATTGGACAGCTGCCCGTGAGCAGCACCGGGGCGATACAAACGCCGCAGCCCTGCGAGCGGCTGCAGCGGATCAGCAGCAACTCAACAGCGAACAGTCACGGGCGCGTACTTATTTTGAAAAGCAGTTATCGGATCGTGTTGATGCCCTTGTGGACAACAAAGAGCTGAAAGCCACCCAAGCCGCGCAAATACGTTCTATTGCAAGACGGGAGTTTGAAGAACGTAATATTATCGAACGCCCTATGACAGAGGCTGAGACCGAGGCGTTATTGAATGACACAATCGTGCGCAGTGCCAGTGGGGGGTATGCGGCGGGTATCAGTCAAGACCTATACGATGAGGACGGTGACCCAGTCGGTGTCACTGATCTGGAGAAGAACGCGGTCATATCCGCTATACCTGAGACTGATAGGTTTGACCTTATGAGGTGGTACCGGAAGTCCGAAGATTTGAGCGCCCGTGACCCCGTCAACATAAAAAAGTTCTCAGAGTGGGTGATGCGCCCAACCTCTGCTGGCGGGGCGAACTGGCTGTTCATGACCATCGCTGATGTACCACCGTCGGAGTTACAGAAGATACAAGCCAAGCGACCGGGTATCAGCAACATCGATGCTGTCAGTGCTTATAAATACGCATTATTGAGGCGGAACAGCCGATGACAAATGAAGTCGATATTTATGACTACGCTCTCGACAGGGTAGACGCTGATGCCGAACAGGCGGCGGTTATCCGGCAGCCTCTGCAATCGCGGGAGCCAGACGAGTACGAAACAGTGTTTAAAGAGATGGATATGGATAGCAAGCGCGCTGCGCTGTCCGCTGTCCGAGGCTCCCTCAACATTGACCCGAACCGCTACGCCAAGCTGAAGCCGCTGGCTGAACGCAACAACGTCCCCACCCGGATGCTGCTAGGGTCTCAGGCGGTTGAGAAGCTGGAGAGCCAGCAGCTGGTTAAAGACGCCGATGTGTTCCTCGATCAGTTCCCGAACGTCCGCCAGTTTCTGAAAGACCCGGACAACGCTACCCTGACCTACGATGATCTGGGGGCGTTGCAGAAGGTAGGCACCAGCTTACAGCGGTTGATGGAGATGGAGCAGAATGATGGGGTTGTTGAAAACCTTGTTGATATCCTCGCTGACCTGACGCCTGCCAACTTTAAGCGCAGCGCCACCGGAGCGCAGCTGGCCCTTGATGACGTGCTGAACGCGGACAGCTACAGCGATCTGGAGATTATGGTCTCCGCCGCGTTCTCCGGGTTTGGTGGAGACCCTGTTGCAGGCGCGATGATGCGCATCGTGGCCAACCAACAGGTTGAGCAGCAGCTGGCGCAGGTCCGGGAGCAGGCCCTATCCAAGCTGACGCGACGGGAACGCGCTGCATTCGACGCCCTCAGCAATGACGACCAGCGCCAGTACCTGAATGACAACTGGAAAACCCTGCGCGAGAACACAGATATTTGGGCGCAGCGCGAACAGCGCCTCGCCGACATCTCGGAGATTGACCGGGAGATTGAACAGATCAGGGCGCGGGGGCCGGATGAAGGTCTGGGGTTCTACGCCTATGAGACCGCTGCTGCCGCCACCCGCATGGCCCCTTCGGTTGCTGCGGGCTTCGTCAACCCGACGCTGGGCGCAACCCTGATATACTCCGACGTCTGGGGGGCGCGTTACGCGCAGGCCCGGACGGCTGGGCGTGAAGAGCAGGAGGCCTTTTTTGAGGCCACCTTCTTCGCAGCTATCGAGGGCATCTCTGAGCGCATACCGCTGGGCCTGTTAACCAAGCCACTGAAACCGGGGAGCAGCCGCCTTGCCCGGATCGGCCAGACCTCTCTGGCAGAGAGCGCACAGGAACTATTCGTTGAGATGGTCGATATAGGATACAGCATCGGTATCCTAGATGAGAGCGTGACCATTACAGAGGCGGCGGAACGGCTCCGGGATGCGGGTATCCTCGGCTTCACGACTGGCGGCACCCTGTCCATCACAACCAATATACCCGGCGCAGCCCTCGATCTTATCCGGGGCCAGCGTGAACGTGACCGGGCGGACCAGTTTAAGGAGACCCTGACCGAAGCCCAGAAGCAGGTGCAGGAAACCCAGACCATGGTTCGGTCCCCTGAAACCATGCGCGAGGTATTGAAGGGCCTGTCAGATCAGGAGTTCGTGTACGCAGAGGCCTCTGAGTTGATGGCTCTTGAACAGTCGGGCGTCCTGACACTGGCTGACCTGACCAGTCTGGGTGTGGACACCGAGACCTTCGCAGAGATGCAGCGCGGCGGCGATGTTGAGATCGACCTTGGCCGTTTGCTGACCATGCCCACAGATAAGTTCAACGCGCTGTCTTCGGTGATCCGGGAGACAATCAGCGCCATGTCCACCAAGGAGGCCAAGCAGGCACTTGAAGACCGGCAGGAGTTGATCACCCAATTAATCACACAGGCTGAAGAGGCCCGTGATCAGGGTGAGACAGTTGACCTGATAGTGGACCCGGTCAGCAGCCAGCTGCGTGGTATGGGCTTCACAGAGAAAGAGGCGCGGCAGAAAGCACTGCTAGTCAGGGAGACCTACGAGACCCGTGTGTCCAACATGGAAGGCGTCACCGCAGACCAGCTATTCGCGGAGGAACACGTCCAGATCAGGAGGCCGCAGCCGCAGCGCGGTGAGCAGCAGGCTCCCCCGGCAGATGTCGAGATGGTCTACGAGCAGGCAAACGCCACCATCAACGAGACCGGGGAAATCACCAACGACACATGGCTGGACGCGGAGGTGCCACCTCTTGAGCAGGTCATGTCGGATTATGTGGGCCAGATCAAGACTGAAACCAACCCGGTAAGCGGTAAAAGCATAGGCCCCGTGTACCGGCCAGTGGCGCAGGCGGATATTCCAAA
>Ga0070746_10000136_pt1 | contig 38623 bp, 55 predicted proteins | sample VirMetDEL_Mar_21_FD_77016 | JGI IMG/M metagenome (GOLD analysis project Ga0070746, IMG submission 77016) | Aqueous microbial communities from the Delaware River and Bay under freshwater to marine salinity gradient to study organic matter... | ecosystem: Environmental > Aquatic > Marine >...
AAAAATTTAAAAAAAACTGTTGATGCTGAAATATATGATGTCACTAATTTAGTTTATAATTTATTTATAGATATGGCTTTATATAAGACAGATATCTATAGTGGTAATTTTATTAATATTTACAGAAGAGAAGTAGGTGTAAATTGTCCCTATGTTGATGCACCAGACGATGATGTGTTGGATTATTATAATGAATATTTTGACGAACACATTTACGATTAATTTTTAATTTCATATATTTCTATAAAAATAGAATATGAAAATAATTAAATATAAATTTAAAGAATCAAATAACAAAATAAAATATTTAATTAATTTAATTGACTTTACGGGTCACCCATTAGAAAGTATAATAGCTAAAAATAAAGAAGAACGTAATATATTAGCTAGTAATTTAGCTACAAAACATAAAATTAAAAATGTTTTACATAATTCAGGATTTTCAATAATTACATAATGGCGCAAGAACTACTAAATAAAAAAATAGAAAAAGTTATAGATAAACTAAGAATCTCACAGTCTGAAAAAGATGAAAAATCTATAGAAAAATATTTAAAAGAATTAAATAATCTATGGGAAGAAGTTAGTGTAGAAATGAAAAAATATGCACGTAAAGATGGGTTCGATGTTTAAAAATTAATTTAAAATGGAAAATATAAAAAAAGTACAAGACTTGGTTTCACAAAAAGAAGAAATTGTAAAACAGATTGAAGAAATTCAAAAAGAATGTGAACATGAAGACAAACACATTAAATTTATTTTTGAATATAAAGGTAGTACTTCAAAAGCAATGTGGACTTGTAAAAAATGTGAAAAAATTTTAAATATACCTACACAAAATGAATTAGATAACTGGTTAAAATAATAAAAATATATGTTAAAAGTAGAAGTAAAAAAAAATAATTTAGAAAGAGCGATTAAAGAACTGAGAAAAAAAGTTATTCAAACCCAACTAATTAAACAATGTATGGATAGAAGAGAATACACCAAACCTTCAGTTGAAAGGAGACAAGAAATACAAAAGGCATCCTATAAACAAAAAAAATATGGGGAGAACTACTGAGGAATTTCAAATAAAGAAAGACTTTTAACTTTCGTAACAAAATCTTCGAAAGGTAACACATAACTTTCTCTATCATATTTAAGAGGTCCACTAATAGTTATTGTAAAATCAATTTTTTCTTCAGAAGGAATTAATTTATCTACTACTATAGTTCTTTTATAATTTTTACCATCATTACCTTCTATTGGTGTTTCTTTACTAAAAATATAATTACCGTATGATGGTTTGGTAAAACCTTCATCTTTGATAAATTTAGTAAATTTATCTACAAATTCTCTTCTATCAGATATATTTTCATTTTCATCGATAGTTTCTAGTAACTTATCTATAGTTTGACGTATCTCATTTTCAGTTTCCTCACCCCAACCATATTCATCATAATAAGCTTCACTTAAACCAAAACCAATTTCACTAATCGGTTGATTAAATAAATCATCTAAAGTACTATCTTCATCTAAATAATTTGTGACTAAGTAAAGTAAAGATTGCCATCCAATATGAATCATTACCACATCATTTGAAACTTCTTCATAATCAAAAATTACTTCATCATCAAACTCTTTTTTTAATTTATCAACTCTATTTTTAGCTATACCGTAACCTAAAGTATATAACATATCAGAACCATATCTATCCCATTCATTCGGAAAATATAAATTGAAAAAGTCATTTATTTCACCATCATTAAACTGATGACATGGTCTGTTCAAAGGAATATCAGTACCTTGCATCACATTCATAATTTCAATTAATTTAACTCGTTGTTCATTATTAAACCAACAAGATGCATAATCCAATTCATCATCAGGTAATTCGTCATAAGGTGAATCATGGTAATTACCCATAATTAAATTATAATAATAGTTATCGTCATTACTTAAACCTAAGACATTGTATTTAAAATCATCTTCACTTAGAAAAACATTAATACCATTAGGTACTAATTCTATTTCATTTTCATCAGCCCAACTATGATAACGCGAATTAAATTCATCAAAAGAACCAAAAAAATCAATTAGTTCCTTAGAATCTTTTTTATTATTATTAATGTAATATAAAAGTTCACCTAATTTACTATGGTTTTTTCCTTTTAACATATCGGATTCATCAAAATCAACATTGTATTTTATTCTATCTTTTAATGAATAATTTAAATGAAAAAAATCTTGAAGTTCTTTTTCTTGACTTAATGATTTTAAAATGTTAACTGGATAACCATTAACATCGTAAGCTAGTTTAGTTGATTTTGGTTCTCTTAAAAAAGGTATTTTCCCACTATCTATAACTAATAAATTGTCATTATCTTTAGCTTCAGATTTTTTGAATTCAATTATATAAGGTGTTCCATTAGATGCTTGATTTTTTATGGTTGTGTTTGTATAACAATACTTAGTGTTTGGTATATTACATATGTCTGATGTTTTAAGTGGTACATATATTTTATATTTTTCATTATCCAAAACTATTTTTTTGGGTATTTCTTTTGAAGGCTCTGTTTGTTCATATAAATTTACTTCTTGTAGAGACTCTTTACCATATCTTTCAATAATATCGTTTAATAGTATGTCGTAAAGTTCTTCACCTTCTTCATCACTTAATCCATATCTTTTTTTACTATTCTCTATAGAATTACGAACAACCTCTTCAAAAGAACGATTTTGTTTTATTCTTCTAATATTTAAACCAGAGGTTTGAGCGTCTATCTCATGTGGTTGAGTATAATATTCTAAACCACTTAACTTATTGTCTCTTTTTTTTGGTTTAACACCCATAACTTCTTGTTCAGCATGTCTAATTTCATGTCTTATATATTCAGCTAAATAATTTTCTATATGTTCGTAACTTTCAGGTTCGAATAAAGGGTTTATTGTTAGATATATTTCTATTGTATCCTCACCATCAACATAGTAAGCTTCGATATTAAATTCATCCTCAATAGTTTCATCTCTAGATATAGTTAATTCTATTGTAAAAATATAATTTTCTATATCATATATTAATTCTTCATTTCTTAAATCTTCTGGTAAATAATATGTTTTTTCATTTTTGTCCGTCATAGTACTTTTAACTATAGACATCACATCATTGACCATTAATAATGTTTCATCATAAAATTCAACACCTTCATTCAGATAATTAGTTTCATCCAGCTTTTCTAATTTACCACCTAATTTTTTTATAATATGATTAAAAATGTTTTTAAATCCTAATATACCCACACCAAATAAAATACTCTTTAAGTAACCAGTTGGTGAACCATAATCTATAAAACCTTGATTCATTAAAAATAAAATGCCGTCTAATATTGGAAATGCAAGAAAAGTAAATGCGACTATATCAGTTAATGAATTTGCTGTATAACCTAATGATTTACCAATTTTTAAAACTACATCTTCTAAAGATTCTAAAAAATTAAAAACTGTATTTAATGATTCGGTTAATCCTTTTTCTTTTATAATTTCAAGTAATTTAGTTACTTTTTCTTTATGTTTACCAACTAATATCCACATAGCGGTAATATATAAAATAATTATATCTTGTTCTGTTAGTTGAGGTGTTGAACCAGACATTAGTTGCTTAACTGCGGGTAACATAGCTGTGATACCAGTACCGAAAGTAAAAGTCCCATCTATTATACCACCTAAATCAAGTAATGTTTTTTTTACGATAGAATCTTTTTCTTCTATTTTTTCTAATATTAGACCTTTTTGTGTACTATAGTTAATTAGATTAACATTCATTTGAAATCATTTTATTAATAAATATAATCTTAAAACTATTTATATGTATGAGATTGTCAATAAATAAAGATATATTGCCCATAGAAGTTATGGATACACCATCTAAACGAAAAATAGGCATGATGGGTAGAGAAAAACTTGATGGTGGAATGTTGTTTTTATTTCCAAATGTACAAGAACAATCATTTTGGATGAAAAATTGTAAAATCCCATTAGATATTATAATGTTAGTTGATAATAAAGTAACTCAAATTCATAAAAATTGTTTACCTTGTCAAACGAATAAGTGTGAATTATATCAAGGTATTGGTAATCAAGTGTTAGAGTTAAATGGTGGTGAAACAAACAAATTAGGTATAAAAAAAGGAATGGAATTACAATTTAATTAAGTTTCTCACCTATTTCATCCAATAATTTATGTGCTAGTCCAACATTATTCATTGCGTCTGTTACTTCAGTCTTACCGATAATTGGAATTTTATCGATTAAAGGTTTTAAATTATCAAGAATTGCTGGTATTTTATGTAAAGCTAAAGCACCTAAAGTTTGTTCTCCCACAAAAGCTGCTATGTCACTTGCCGCTGTTGGGTCTGGAATCAGTTGAATTACCCTAGATGTTAAATCTACCAAATCTTGACTTACATTATACATTTCTTCTTCAATAACTTTTAAATCTTCAGCTGTTGGGTTATTCTTAAATTTGTCCAAAGCTATTTCTAAATCAGTATTATTTTTTTTAATCTCGTATATGTTTTTACCTATTAAAGCTACCATTACTGGCATTCCAACAAAACCAGTTGCACCTATAGCTGCTGAAGCTAAATCACCTAAGGCATCAGAAATAAAAGAAGATTCTATTAATGTTTTTTTAATATTTCTTTTTATTTCATTAATAGATTCTTGACTTATTTTTTCTTTAAGTGTTTTAACCATTTCATTTTGGACCCATTTAACAAATTCTACATACCTTGTTGGTTTAGCGTCCTTTTTACGATAATTACCTTCTGGATTACGTGTTGCTCTAGCAAAAAAGTTAAGTCCACTTACATTAGTTATACATTTGTGGCCACCACTATTTGCTTGTATCACATCCCAAGCTGGTACAGTAATATTGTCTAGAACTTGTTTTTCTTCTTCACTTAAATTGTTCCAAGGAGTGTCTATTATCCTAACAATTTCATTATAATAAGGTGAGTTAACTGGAGGTAAATTAACTAAATAATCTTTATAGAGTGCAAACAAATCAGAAGTTTTAAAACCAATACTACTTTCGTCAGCTTTTGTTTCACCAATTCTTTTTATAACAGAAACAGGAACTTGATGATTTCTAAGTTGAGGTTCAATTTTACTTAACACTTCTTGAGCTATGTCAGCTAAATTAATTCCTTTTAATGCTCTTTCTTTTTTAAATGGATTACATGAGGCTTGAACCAATCCCATTGGCCAAGCTATTACTAGAAAATCAGCATTTGGGTATATTTTAAATGGTGTGTATCTATCATAAGAACCTGGTTTATAAAGACTACCACCACCGTATTGTATAATAATATTGTCCTCTAATTTTAGATTTTCACTTTCTTCTTGTGATTTAACATATTTTTCTTGATTTATTGCCATTTGTTCTGGTGAAGCAAAATTCTCGTCTCCAGCTATTGAGTTAATATTGTGAAAAATATTCATTAATGAAGGTGAAGACCTAGCTACCAATTTTTCTAAGAATCCTGGTTTGTTTTTATATGCTAAAAGTAATTTATTGGTTAATAAAGCTAACATCCATTTATTTTCGGGAACTGTACCATTAAAGTCAAATTTTTTAATGTAGTTCATTACATCATCTGGTGTCAAACCATGTTTTGCGTAATCAGCACTATCAATTGTTGATATTCTTAATATATCATCACTAGTAAAAATATCTTGAGGACTAACAATTTGAGAAATGGTCTCAACATTTGACCGAGCTCCTCTAAATTGAGTGGAAGTATCACCTTCTACACCCGATTGACTATCGTGGTGGTCAGTGTGAATAGTGAACATAGGTTTACCATGGGCAAAATCTACCAATACCTGCATTGTGTCTCCTTCAGCTTTAGGTTTAGATACAGAAAATTCTCTATCACCGTATTGAATAACGTGAGTGTCAACAACATCTATTCCGTACTTCTCTAAGTATTCTTTCATTGCGATTGCAGATACAACACCGTCTAAATCTTGATGAAAATAAATTTCAGCTTTGGGATATCTTTTAGCTATTTTATTAATGTCTTGAATACCACTTTCTTTGATTAACCTTTTCATATAAGATAAATATCTTTAATTCAACATTAGGAACATTTGTGATTTTTATCCCACCAAAATGTGTGGTCACCAATTACTTTAGAGTTATCTTTATTATCTAAGTATGATTGAGCAATTGAGTTTGTTAATTCACCGTTATCGGCTTCATCAGCTAATTCATTAGTAAAATAATGGTTGTAATTGGAAATAACACCACCTTTTTTAAAGTCTTTAACTACCTTTAAAAAATTATTTAGATTTTTATTTTCTATGTGGTTTTCTAATCTATTTTTTAACTCTTTCTTTTTTTCTTCAGCACTTAATCCGTTGTAATAATTCCAAGTACTATATTGTTGGGGTAATAAAACCATGTATTCCATACTTTTATTACATTTATTAGCTCTATTTTTTATAGTGGATAGTATTGCGTATAATTCTTTTTTACCAGCATTTTGATTTTCAATTGCTAAGGTAGAAGCTAATATGTAGTCTTCTCTATTTTCTTTAGTTATTATTAAACTTTCTTTAATACCTAAATTTTTAATAGCGTTCGGACCTATTGGTATATTGTAATTAGTTTGTTCACATAAATCTATATCTAATTCTTTAGCTAAAGCTTTTAAAGTGCCGACACCATATTCACCATCAATAACAACACCTAATTTATCTTGGATTTTTTTAAGGGCATTAGTATTTTTAGTATCCCTATCACCGTAATTAAGTATTTTACCTTCTTTTATATCTTTAACTGAATAATTTACTTCATTCCACTTTTCAACTGGTTTAGGTAAACATTCCTCTTCAGTAGATTCTTTAGAATAAATTTCAATTAATGATGTAAGTTCATTTATAAGTTTCATACTTATAAATACTTTACTAAAATTAATTAGACTTTGTTTGTTTTAAATTGTTAATTTTACGATTGAGATACCATGCAGCTTTCTCCAAATCTTGAATTGGTGGGTTATCTGTCTTTTTTCCATTTCTACCAATATATTTTAATACATTGAACAGATAAGCGTCCATATCTAAACCCCAAGCTTCAGCGACTTTAACTACTTCATAAGTACTTTCTTCACCACCATAATGTTTTGGGTGATTAACTAAGTTAGTTTTACTTTTCTTCCCCATCGTTAGCAACTGGTGTTAAAACATCTTTATATTCTTTTTCTAAATCTCCTATTAAGGTCAATACCCTATTAGTCAAATCTTCTACTTTTTTGACATCCGTTTTTAAAACACTAATAAGTTCTACTTTGGTTTCTATGTCACCAGGTAATACTAAAACTTTATAACCAAATTGTTCTGATAATCCTTTAGCGAAAGCCTGCAATTCTTCTTGTGGTGGAACCCTCAATAATTGAATAACCAATATAGGTTCATATTTTTCATTTACTAAATTTTCTAGTTTAGACAGTAATTCTTTTTCTTTCATTTGTGTATTTTTCTTTTTTTATTATTTTTAATATTTTATTCCATTTTTGTGGTAAATTTAATTTTTCATCTATTAGTGTGTTGACAATGTTGTAAGAGAACTCATTGGAAGTTATTATAGTGTTTGTATCACCAATATATTTTTCCAAACCTAATAAACCTTCATTGTCATATATTCTAATAATATTTTCTTTATCAAATCTTTTTTTGTGGAATGACATATTTTTTTATTTTCTGTTTGTATTACCAAAATAATTTATTATATTTGTACTACAATCATATAAATAAAGAATAATAAAATAAATAAAAATAATAGAAAAATTTATGGAACCATTAACACAGTCTTTTATTGAAACTATAGCACCTTCAGTTTACGCTAAACAACCATCAACTAACGTGTCAGATAAATATAGTTTTATCCCAACAACACAAATTATGGATGATTTAGGTCAAGAAGGTTGGCAGGTTTATTCAGCTAGTCAAAGAAATTCTAGAACTGGTCAAGGAATGTTCACCAAACATATGTTGAGATTTAGAAACAATGATGTACCTATCGTAGATGGTATTGTACCAGAAATTGTTTTAACTAATTCACATGATGGTAGACATGCATTTAATCTACACGCGGGACTTTTTCGATTCGCTTGTTTAAATGGGTTAGTTATCGCTGACCAAACTTTCGAAAAAGTTAAAATCAAACATCAGTGGTATAAACTTGAAGATGTTCAAAAAATAACAGATAAGATTGTCACTTCAATTCCTAAAATTATGGGATGTGTGGATAGCTTTAAAAATACCACTATGAGTGAGGTCGCTAAAAAAGATTTTGCTAAAAAAGCGATTCTAACTCGTTGGAAGGATGGACAAGACTATATTCCAATTTCAGACATCCTTAAACCAACTAGAAGTGAGGACCAGGGAGATAAACTTTGGGAAGTCTTTAATATTGTTCAAGAAAAAATTATTAGAGGTGGAATTACTTACTTTTTATCATCTGGGAGACAACAAACTGTTAGAGAACTGACTAATATTGACCAAAGGTTGAAAATTAATAAAGACCTATGGACATTAGCTGAAGAGTATGTTTCATAAATGGTTGGTGTTATTAAAAAAAGAACTCCTCTCAAGTTAGTTGGAGTTCTTTTAATTTTTTATATAAGATTCTTATCTGAATTTAAAAGGTCTTGTAGCTCAGTTGGTTAGAGCATCGGACTCATAATCCGCAGGTCGTAGGTTCGAGCCCTACCAAGACCACTAAAAGTTGAATTAATTTTACAAAAAATTATAAAATGGCTAAAAAAAATACTAGTTGGGTTAATATTTTTAAGGTAGTTGATGAAAAATTTCAATTATTAGGACATTATGATTATAATGAATTACTTGAAAATAAAACTGACTTTAATGATGATTTAGTTATTGAAAATTATTCCAATAAAACAGTCACACCATATATTAAAAAATCTAATTCAAATTCTTTCGGTCCAATTAAACATGTCGAGATGGGTTATTTTACACCTAAACACAATAATGTGTTACATGTGGAAGAAAAAGAATGGTTGGATAAATCCACTAATATTTTTTATAGTGCGTTAGTTGATAGAGTTACAATTGTATTAGAAAAAAATGAAGATAAGATTAAGGTATCCATTTTTAATTTTACTAAATCAAGAGTAGTTGGTTACAGATATTTTAAAAAAGAAAGTAATGATATACATATCACCTTTAACATAAAAACTAATAATTTTTATATTACAACAAGCACATTTAGTAACAGAAGAAGACACACTTTTACAAGTAAAAATGACTTTAGTAAGATTGACACAAGAATAAAGTCATTGAAATTTCAGAACAATTTAAGTGTATTAAAAGGTGTGCAGTTAAATTCTTCATTAAACAAAAGAAAAATAAATACAATAAATGTTACTCCTTTATTAACGGCATTATATGATGAATTAGGTTTAGGAAATACCACTAATAGTTTTAAAAAAAATATATTTGTTGGCGACCAATCGGAGATTTTAGGTAATATAATCATGGAATGGTTTGTTAAGGTTAGAGGTATTAAAGTACCAAACGATTACAAATATTATTTAATAAATCATTATCCTGGAATAAAAATATTGAAAAAAAATAATATGAATTTACTTCAATCTATATTGAAAGAAAATGGATTAAATGGTAAATTTTATAATCGATTATTGAATTTAAATCCAAAATGTAACATTACCGACTTAACACATTTAAGGGATTATTTAGGTGATGATAATATAAAACAAATCAAACCAAATATTTTAATTAAAAGTAATAATTTTACAGATAATAAGTGGGTAAGTTATGCTAAAACTTTAAAATTGGAAGGTGAACTCAATAAACATGAAAAGAAAAATATAATTAACATATATAATACGTCACTTGATTGTGATAGGATAAAGTGGTTTATAAATGAATTATATGACCATATTAGTATGAGAGAAAAGTTAAAGTCATATGGTGTGGTTAAAAAAATAAAGGCAAAAACTATTTTAGATTTTGAACAAGAACATATTGAATGGGCATCTTTAATAAACCAATTAGAAAGAAATAAAGAAGTTAGTTACATATACCCATCTAAATTTTTGGAACATATAGAAAAACCAATAATTGTTGATGACACAAAATATTTTGTAAAAGTGTTGGATAATGATTTTGAATATTTCAATGAAGGACAAATACAACATCATTGTGTTAGAACTTATTTAGACAGATACGATAGTATTATTATATCGGTAAGAAAGGATTATCCTAGCAATACGAATAGAATGACTTGTGAATTTAAAATGAACAATATAGGTGAACCTAAATTGGTTCAAGCTAGAATGAAGTACAATGCTATTCCAGATAATGAATGGGAAATTGTTAAAAAATTACTTAGGAAAGAATTTTTGGATTATGTGTGTAAACCAAAAAGTGAAGTAATGCCTACAATTAATATATATGACAAAATTACTAATGAAAGAAAAATTTTAAAATACAGTAAAGAATATGCTGGGTTTGTGTCAGGTGAAGAAATTCATGAGTTAATAGATTTACCTTTTTAAAATTAGTTATTATGTTTAAATATAAATAAAAATACGATACATTATTAAGATGAAAGTAAAACTAGAGTATATTTGGTTAGATGGTTACCAACCAACACAAAAATTAAGGAGTAAAACCAAAATATGGGATTATGACCCAATGAGTGACCCCAAAATGCAAACTAAGAGAACATTGGCTTATAATGGAAGAGTAATTCCTTGTCCCGAAGAATTACCTCAATGGTCATTTGACGGTTCATCAACTAAACAAGCTGATGGTAATAATTCAGATTGTTTATTAAAACCAGTTCATGTTATAATGGACCCACAACGATTAGATGGTTATTTAGTTATGTGTGAAGTTTTAAATGCTGATGGTTCACCACATGAAACAAATTATAGACATAATTTAATTGATGATGAACAATATTGGTTTGGTTTTGAACAAGAATATACTTTAACAATAAAAAATAACAAACCTTTGGGTTTCCCAAGTGAAGGTTATCCTAAACCACAAGGACAATATTATTGTGGTGTGGGTTCTGAAAATGTTGTAGGTCGTGATATTATAGAAGAACATTTACAAGTTTGTTTGGAAGCTAATCTTAATATTACTGGTGTTAATGCTGAAGTGATGGTAGGACAGTGGGAGTACCAAGTATTTTCAGAAGGAGCTAAAAAAGCTAGTGATGAATTATGGTTATCTAGATTTTTGTTAATAAGATTAACAGAAAAATATGATTTAAAAGTTAATTTTAATCCAAAACCAATTAAAGGAGACTGGAATGGTTCTGGGTTGCATGTTAATTTTTCTAGTGATTTAACTAGAGAAGTTGGTGGAAAAGAAATGTTTGAATCTATTTGTGAAGAGTTTGGTAAAAACCATAAAAACCATATTAAATTATATGGTGATGGGAATGAAAAAAGATTAACTGGATTACATGAAACCCAACACATTGATAAATTTAGTTATGGTGTAAGTGATAGAGGTGCTAGTATAAGAATACCTATAAGCACAATAGAAAATGGTTGGAAGGGTTATTTGGAAGATAGAAGACCAGCTAGTAATGCTAACCCATACTTATTATGTGGTATTATTTATGATACTTTATTAAAAGCAGAAAATAAATTTAGAACAATTGAAGTTTAAAATATGAGAATAACATTATTTAGTCAATGGGAATGTAAAACTTGTGTCGCTTTAAAAGACCTTCTGACACAAGAAAATATAAAATACAAAGTTATTGAAGTATTAAAAAACAAAGAACTTTGGGAAGAAATAAGAAAAGAAGAATTAAAAACTAATTCTAACATTATGTATACACCTACTATTTTGGTAGAAGATAAAAAAAATAGAATTTATATAGCGGCTGGTAGAGATTTTAATACACCAGATGAGGCTTTGTTAGAATTAAAACAATATTTATAATTATGGAATTAAACGATAACACATTAGAAAGCACAATTAAAGAAAATCGTGTTGTTCTAGTTGATTTTTGGGCTGAATGGTGTGGACCATGTAGGATGTTAACACCAACTATAGAAGAATTGGAAAATGATTTCGCTGATAAAGCAATAATAGGTAAAGTTAATGTTACTGATAATGCAGAAGCTTCGTCTCAACATCAAGTAAGGAGTATACCAACTATTATAATATACAAAGAAGGTGTTGAAGTAGAAAGAATTGTTGGTTTGCGAGAAAAAAGTTTTTACAAAGATAAAATTAACTACTATTTAAATTAATATTATATGAAAACATTATTAATATATTCAGAAGAAGGGTGTCCTTGGTGTACTAAAATGAAAAATTTATTAGAAAAAGAAGGGATTAAATTTTTAGTCAGAGATATTGAAAGATTTGATAAAGAGTGGGATAAAGTTAGTAAAGAAGCTAACACACAATATATACCAACAGCTTGTATCGTGAATCATGACGAAAAAAGTAAAATTTATTTGGCACCAGATAATGATTTTGATGAAATTGAAGAGGGTGTAGAAAAGATTAAAAAATTAATGTTATAATGGGATTAGATATATCATATTATTCAAACGTAGAACATATACCACCCAATAAAGTACCAAAAGGTGTTAAACCTTTTAATAAGGAATTTGATGAATGGGATAAACAATATCCAAATAACTATCTTTATTACATAGACAAAAAAAATAGTAATTGGCCAAAACATTTAGAAGGTTTAGAAAATGGTTGGTATTTGGTACCACGTAATTTGGGTGAAAATTCATTTAGGGCTGGTAGTTATAGTGGGTATAATGAATGGAGAGATGATTTAGCTTTAGCTGCTGGTTTCTCAGGTGGAGCTCAAGAAGTTTGGTCATTAGAAGATGAATCAATAATTGGTAAACCAGAAAGTCCACCATTTTCAGAATTAATTAATTTTTCAGATTCAGATGGTATAATAGGACCTAAGTTAAGTAAAAAACTATATAATGATTTTATAAATAATGAAGGTAAAATCAAAGAAAACATAGATATGTGGTTTTTAAAAGTACACCCATACAAAGAATATGATATTAGAGATATGGAATGGTTTTTTGCAAAATATGATGATTGGAAAGAAGCTTTTAAAGTTGCATCAGAAAATGGTTTTGTTTCATTTCACTAATTACAACATATTAAAAATTCACAATTAAAAACAAATTAAAAAAAATGAAAGGGAAAGATTTAATGTACTTAGCTTTAAAAGCACAATGTGAAGCTGAAAAAGCAGAAGCAGAATTTACACTAAACAATTACATGTGTAATAGTGTTGGTATTGGTGAACATCCACAACAAGTAGAGGAGGCGATGATAGCTTTAGATAAGTTAGCTTCGGCCAACGACAAGTTGGAAAACCTTAATTTATTTATGGAAAAAATTGGAAATTAAAAAAAAATAAAAAAATTACGTCTTGGGGCTTGACAGGAGTGATTTTTTTTAATATACTTGAACAACGTTAGTCACTTTTACTAATTTATTTAATATTTATAATACTAACCAAAAATTAAATTAACCTATTTATCATGAATTTGAGAGACGCACTTCAGACACAAGACACGGTAACCGAAAATGGGATGGCAACTAATTCATCTTCTTTGAACCACTGTGTGAACCTATTTTTTCAGATAGGTGCGATGAGAGGGATAAATAAGAAAAAACTTATTTCAAAGTTCTCAAAAGCATATAATGAAGACGCTCTAATTGCTATGAAAATTTTATTCTGGGCAAGAGATGTGAGAGAAGGTGCTGGTGAAAGACAAATTTTTAGAGATATTTTAGGTTGGTTATGTAAAAACCACAGTGAAGTACTTAAAAAAAATGTTCACTTAATTAGTGAATATGGAAGATGGGACGATGTCCTAACTCTTGTAGGTACAGACAACTGTTGGTTGGAACCACTTGAATTAATTAAATCAGCTTTAAACAACAAAGATGGTTTATGTGCAAAGTGGATGCCAAGAAAAGGTGTTAAGGCAAATACAATTAGAAAGTATTTGAATATGACACCTAAAGAGTATCGTAAATTATTAGTTAGTTTGACTAATGTGGTTGAAACTAGTATGTGTTCTAAAAAATGGGAGAATATTGATTATTCTAAATTACCATCCTTAGCCGCATCTAGATACCAAAAAGCTTTCCACAAAAATGACGGTGAAAGATATAGAGAATATATTAATTCTCTTAAAAAGGGTACTGTGAAAATTAACGCTGGAGCGGTATATCCTTATGATATCACTAAATCACTTAAGTTTGGGGACTCCGAAATTGCGAGTGAACAGTGGAAAGCTTTACCTAACTATATGGAAGGTTCTGAAGAAAGAATACTACCAGTTGTAGATGTTTCGGGTTCTATGGTATGTTCAGCGGGTAACAATCCTAATGTTTCTTGTATGGATGTTGCAATATCACTAGGTCTATATATTTCGGAAAGAAATGTAGGTCAGTTCAAAGATACGTTTATTACGTTCTCAGAGAGACCAACATTTCAAGTACTTAATGGTGATTTAAAAGATAGATATCAACAACTAAAAAGAGCTGATTGGGGTATGAATACAAACTTAGCATCTACTTTTGAATTAATTTTAGAACAAGCAGTCAAGCATCAAGTGTCTCAACATGAGATGCCAACTAAAGTTCTGATTCTTTCAGACATGGAATTCGATTCAGCTAATGTGTTAGGTAAATGGAACCCAACCGCACAACAAATGATTAAAGAGATGTTTGAGAATGCTGGGTATAAAACACCAGATATCGTTTACTGGAACATAAATGCTAGAAACGATAATTTCCCAACTTCATTTAATGAAATGGGGACAGTACTAGTATCTGGATTCTCACCTTCAATCATGAAAAATGTTTTAACTTGTGATAACTTCACACCTTATAACATGATGATGGAGACTGTCGATTCACTTCGATACGAATCAATAACGGTCTGATGAGTAGACCAAAGAATACTTTCAGCAAAAGTTAAATATAACTATGAAAGAGAGAGGTGGAAATATTCCCCCACCTTGTTGAAAAAATAAAAAAGGGATTTTTAGTCTCAGAAGTCCTAAATTAAAAAAGAGTTCACCCATATTCTGACTACTCATCAGATTTTAAAAATTCCGTGATAAGTTCACGTTTATATAAATAAGGAAGGTTTCAGCAATCTACTTTAAAATAAATGATAACGCAACAATCAACACCTTCCTGATAATGTAAAAAAACCCCATATTGGGGTTTTTTTTTTGAACATATTTAAATTTTAGTTGAATATTTTACCTAGTTATTAGGTATTGTAATATTATTCTAGCCATTCTTTCATCAAAAAATCTAGAATCTAATTCAGCGACTACTATATTTGTTTCATCACCATAACCATCTACTAGTTCTTCTGTATCATAATAAATAACATATTTTGGGTAATCGTAAGCATCTACATATTCTAAAGATAATTGACCATCTTTATATGTTTTTCTATCTAGTTCGTCAATACTAAATTCTCTTAATAATTTTTTTATTCTATCTTTCATTTGTTTTTTAAATAAATATTCTTTATATTTGAAATCTCAAATACCTAACCAATACTATTGGTTTGGGTAGTTCAAAACTTAAAATTTAATTATTTCGATATGAATTTAGGATACGCTTGTATTAATATGTCTTTATCTAAAGAAAAACCCAAAGTCACAACCAATAGGTCTATGATTAAACGAACATTTATTAGTAAAGGTATCGATTATGCTTCTGAGTTATCAATTTTAAATGTCAGAGATTTAATAAAAATTATACAATGGAATGAAAATAATGGTATTAAATTTTTTAGAATGAGTTCGGATATTTTTCCTTGGGCATCAGAATATAAATTATCTGATTTACCTCACTACATTAGGATTAAACACTTGTTAAGTGGTTTGGGTCATTTGGTTAAAAAATATGGACATAGAATTACATTCCATCCAGGTCCATTTAATGTTTTAGTATCACCCAACGATAATGTTGTTGAAAACACAATAAAAGATTTATCAAACCACGGTGAAATATTTGATTTAATTGGTTTATCTAGAACACCATATAATAAAATTAATATACATTGTAATGGTGTGTATGGTGATAAGATTTCTGCTATGGATAGGTTCTGTAAGAACTTTGAAAGATTACCTAAATCCGTACAAACACGTTTGACTGTAGAAAATGATGATAAAGAGTCAATGTATTCAGTTAAGGATTTGATGTACATACACGAAAGGATAGGGATACCAATAGTGTTTGATTATCATCATCATAAATTTAATACAGGTGGTCTGACGGAAGAAGAAGCACTTAAACTTGCTGCAAGCACTTGGGGTGATATCAAACCTGTAGTTCACTACTCTGAGAGTAAATCATTACATGAGAATAATGATACTATTAAACCACAAGCACATTCAGATTATATCTCTGAATATATTAATACCTATGGTGTAGACGTTGATGTGATGTTAGAGGCCAAGAAAAAAGAACTCGCTCTAATAAAATATCAGAGTACTAATACTTTATTGATTTAATTATTTTTTTTATTTATTTTTAATTAAATTATAAAATTATGACAAATTTTAGCAAAGAATCTACCACATTATCTAAATTAAAAGATGGTGACTTATTTATAACCAATTCTAATAATGTTGGGATATATTTAGGAAAGGTAGAAGGTGGTTATAAAATTAAAAATAATTCAACAGATAAAGAATATGTCGTACCACATGGTAATTTTCCCGTATTTAAAGAAAAACCTAGACATAATAATAATTTTAAGAAAAAAAATTATTTAATTAAAAGGATAGATAAAAGTCAGGCTTACGAATTTATAAAAAAATATCATTATTTGGCTGACGCAAAGTTCTTTGCTAAGTTTTCTTTTGGATTATTTAAAAAAGGAGATGAAGAAATTTTAGGTGTGACAACATTCTCAAATCCACAAGGTAATGTTGCACTGAAAGGTTGGTTTGGATTACCCAATACTGACCAAACAGTTTTAGAATTATCTAGACTATGTGTTTTACCAAACTTAAATGGAACTAATGCGACATCATTTTTGTTAGGTACATCAATTAGATTATTGAAGAAAGAAAATGTTAGAGCGGTAATTACTTTAGCTGATAATTCTAGACATAGTGGTAGTATCTATCAGGTGTGTAATTTCACTTATTATGGATTATCCACACCAAAAAGTGACTTTTTTCTTTATATTGGTGATGGCACTTTCAAAAAAAATTATAGAGGTACGACTAAGGATGCTAAAGGAGTTTGGTTACCTAGAACACAAAAACACAGATATGCTTACATAATGGATAAAACTTTGGTTTGTAATTACACACCACAAGAATCACCAAATAAAGAAGACTTTGAAATAAAAGAATGTGTTTGTGAAAATGAAGTTGTTTTTGATAAGCGATTTGAAGAAAAATTTACATGTCCTAATTGTACAAAAAAATTAATTTTGATAAATTAAGTTTGTAGTTTAATATAATTTAATTATCTTTGTATTGTTGAATTGATAACCACTTAAAAAAATAAAGTATGACTGACCAAGACACAATACAAAAACTAATAAACTACGAAGGTAATAATGGATTTGTTAAATCCGTACTTAATGGATATAATCGTTGGGGTAAGTTAACCCCAAAACAAATGGAGGCGGTTAAAAAATTCTTCGCACCAAAAAAACCTAAAGGCAGTATCAAACCAATTAAAATAAATGTAGACTTGGTTTTAAAAAGATATGTTGCTAGAGAAATTTCAGAAGAATACAATTTGGGTAAAATTACACCTATCACAGTAACTGTTTCAGAAATAAATGCGTTGACAAATAAAGCAGTTAGAGTCAAAGGAAAAATGACTTTTACTGATGTTGGATGTTGTCGTTGTTGTGGTAGAGATTTGACTGATTGGGTATCAAAAGCTTCTGGAATCGGTCCTACATGTGCAAAATACATGGGATTAAAAAGACCAACTACCCAATCTGAGATAAAAGAATTCAATAAGAATTTAAAGGAGAAAATCGATGAGATTGGTGAGTTAGAATTCTGGATTCCAAAATCACACATCAAAAACGCTATGGGTAGTTTAAAGTATATTTTGGAGTGTTAAAAATAATGGGACATAGGTCCCATTTTTTTATGCTCTAGACTTTTCTTAAATATTTTTATTTAGTATAATTAAAACATGAATTACCATGAAGATGACAGAGCACAAAGATTACTGGATGTATTCCCACTCAAAGAAGGACAAATAAATGTTAGTTATATCAATTCAACAGAACACATAGTAGCTTGGCATAAACATGAGAAACAAACTGATTATTGGATTTGTTTAAAAGGTAGTTTAAAAGTTGGTTGGGCAACTGAAGAAGATGGTTGTGAATTCAAGTATCTATCAGACAAAAACCCACAAGTACTAGAAATTCCACCAGGGGTTTATCATGGGTATAAAGCTTTAGAACCAGGAACAATATTAGTTTATTACGTCACTAGAAAATATGACCCAACCGATGAACATAGAGCAAAAATTGGTGATTTTGGTGAAGAATGGAAAACAGAAAATAAATAAAAAATTAAAAAATTAAAAAATTAAAAAATGGCAAATCACTTAAAGAGCATGGTTGAAGTCCATGCAAATGAAGAAACCATCAAATACCTTGATGAGTTATTAGAAAGAGCGAACGATGGTGAAGTTACCACATTCGCACAAACCTTTTACAATGATGTAGAAGTTGCGGAAAGCGGTGGTGTTATGAATTCATGGTCGTTAGATAATGTTGGTTCTAAGTGGACATATCTTGATGATATTATTGATTATGGTAATTTTACATTAACTTCAGCTTGGTATCCACCTATTAAATTCTTCATACACCTTTATAATATGTTAGTGGATAAGGACCCTGAAGTTTCTATTGAAGTTCAGTATGAGGATGAAGGGTATAGTCCTATTGGTGCTCTCGTAATCAAAAAAGATTTGGACGGAACACCTTGTATTTGGGTTGAAGAAGATGATATGGATAACCCTACAGAAGATATGGATTGGGATGATGAAGATTATGACAGAGTTCAAATGGAGTTTATGGAGTCAATTTATGAACGTCAACAAGAATTGTTACGTGAATGTCGTGATTTAGTTTATTCTGACGGTGAACCTATTGATAGTTATCAAGGTTAAAGATTATAAAATTGACAGTAAAACAAAAAAATAATAATTTAAATATGAAAAATGACCTAATCAAAGATTTTAGTTTATATAGTAGAAGTATGAAGAACCCAATTTCGTCTACCACTTTATGGGACTATCAAAATTCACTTACACCCTATATTTTAGAGGAAAGAGAAATGAGAGCCACACAAATTGATATATTTTCTAGACTTATGATGGAAAGAATAATATGGTTATCTGGACCAATAATGGATATAACTGCACAAATTCTTCAAGCACAAATAATGTATTTAGATACGATTAATGACGATGATATTACATTACATATAGATTCACCTGGTGGTTCGGTAAAAGCTGGTTTGGGGATTGTTGATGTTATGGAATATGTTAAATGTGATATTAGGACATTAAATACTGGTATGGCAGCTTCTATGGGTTCAGTATTATTAGCAGTAGGGACAAAAGGTAAAAGAAACTCTTTGAGATATAGTAAAACAATGTTGCATCAATCTAGTGGTGGTGCTGTTGGTAACATCCAAGACGCTCGAATTACTATGGATGAATGGGAAAAAACCAATAAAATTTTATTTGATATATTGGCGAAAGCTTGTGGTAAAACAACCAAAAGAGTTGAAAAGGATGCACAAAGAGATTTATGGTTAGATGCAGACCAAGCTTTAGAATATGGAATAATTGATGAGATAATACAAAAAAGAAATTAAAATGAATAAAGAACCAATTTGGGGTGTAAAACAAGATGATAAATCAAATTCATCTAGTGATAGTAATAACGAAATTACAACGGTAAACAATCACATTTATTTTTATTCTGAGGTAGAAAGGAGTAAGATGTTAGAGTTGAATAAACAAATAAATGAATTAGATAAAGAATTACAAATTAGTAGTTTAAAATTAGGAGTAGAGTTACCAAAAATTTATTTACACATCAATTCTTACGGAGGTAGTATTTTTGCTGGTTTATCAACTTTAGATACAATTAGAAATACTAAATGTGATGTAATTACAATTATAGAAGGTTGTGCTGCTAGTGCTGGTACAATGATTAGTGTAGTAGGTAAAGAAAGATATATTCACAAACACGCTTATATGTTAATCCATCAATTAAGTGCTACTAGTTGGGGAAAATATTCCGATTTACTTGACGATATGGAAAATAATACTAAATTGATGGATATGATAAAAAATTTATATCAAGAGTATACTAAAGTACCACAAAAAGAATTGGATGAAATATTAAAGCATGATTTATGGTGGGACGCTAAAAAATGTTTAGAATACGGATTGGTAGATAAAATACTAGAATAAAAATTATATTATGTTCAAAAAATATATAAAATTTTTAGATGGTATTGTTGAGAAATTCGATACCACAGAAAAAATAATGTCTTTTTTAAAGACATATAAATGGAAGATAATAATATCATTTTTATTTATTCAAGCTTTGGGAACCATGTACTCTGTTTATGACACAGGACATTGTATAAATTGTGACAAGTTAACAAAACAACAAATAGAACAATTTGATGGTGACGTTCAAAAATTTATAGAATATAGTGACCAACAATTAATATACGTGCCCTATACAGATATTAAAACTTATCTTATGAATTTGTGGTTACCTTTAATTCTTAATTTAATTGTTGTTTTCATAACAATTTCTGTTACCTACGTTGCGTATAGAATATCTACTATGGTTTTAAGAAATTTAGGTAATATGTTAAATAAAAAGATAAATGAAAATAGTAATAATGTCTTAAAACAAATTAATAAAATTAAAAAATGAAAATAATTACAAATTACGGTGACATGGTTATTTCATTATATGATGAAACACCATTAACTAAAAAAAATTTTGAAAATTTAGTAAATGACGGATTTTATCAAAATCTTACATTCCACAGAGTAATTCCAGGTTTTGTAGTACAAGGTGGATGTCCTAATGGAGACGGTACTGGTGGACCTGGTTACACTATTAAATGTGAGGTAAATAATGAAAAACAATATCATGAGAAAGGTGTGTTGTCTATGGCACATAGAGGAAGGGACACGGGTGGTTCACAGTTTTTTATATGTTTAAATAGACATAATACAGAACATTTAGACGGTAACCACACATGTTTCGGCAATGTTGTAAGTGGTCTAGAAATACTTGACAAAATTAAACAAGGTGATAAATTTAGTATTGTAAAATAATAAATTATGGAAAAATTAGAAATTATAATGTATACAATGCCTACTTGTGGGTATTGTGCAAAAATGAAACAAGAATTAGAAGCAGCTAATGTTGAGTATACTGAAAGAAATTTTAAAGAGTTTAAAAAAGAATGGGAATATGTTAAATCTCTCACTAGGAGTGCTGTGTTTCCTACCTTTGTAATAGGTAAAGAATATTTAATACCTAATAGAGATTTTAGTAACCCACAAGAAGCTATTCAGTCTTTACTATATTATCAAACAGTTACACATAGGGAACCAACTATGGAAGACATTGTAGAATTACTTAAAAACAATATGTATATGACTAAAATGGCTTTAGATAGAATAGATGTTATAAGTAAAAAGTTACAAGAAGAAGAAGATAAAAAAAATCACTTAGAAGAATTAGAAAGAAGAAGAAAAGAAGTGGTGAATAGAAATAAAAAACTAGCCGAAGAAATACAGAATAAAAGAAATCAAACCAAAGATTTATATAATTCCACCGAAAAACCCACAAATGTTTAGTTTTTAAGATTATGAAGGAAACTAATTACGAACAGCTATTAAATAAAATACTTGAATCCATACTAAATAACCAAATAAAAAATAAAAATGACCTTAAATTATTTGGTATTGTAGAACCAAAACTACAAAAAGAAGTATTATGGAAATTATTTGAACAAAAAGTAGCTACTACAGAAGACAAAAAAGAAAAACACAAACTAATTAACAAATTTCACAAGTTGAATCTTCTATAGTATCATATATTTATTTATGATGTCACCTCAAAAATTAAATTTAACTACTAACGCTAAAAGAATTATGCAAACTACTCTTGCATTAATTAAACAACCATCTATTAATAAATTTGGAGAAACATTAATGAGATATTTTAAACTACCTTCTTATTTAAGTAGTGAAATGAATTTCATATATGAATACAACTATTTAATTGGTAACCGTGATAATGTTGAAGAATGGGTTTTACCAAAAGTATATCTTAGTAGAGTTCGTGTTTATGGTGACATAGAAAGTGAATGGTTTTATGATGATTGTGTGGATGGTGTAGGTGAGGAATCTGGTGATTCTTGTGCGTGTGTAGATGGTATTATTTGGGATGAACACGGTGATGAATATAGAGCTTGTTCAGAAGATGAACTTGAAGATGTTTTTGGTGGAGGTATGGGAGATTGTGAATGTAATGAATGGGAAGAACTTGAATTAGAACAATATTACCACCCTATAATAGAAGAAACAATATATAGTACTACAAATCCAATTGAACTTGGTTGTGTTGAAGAATACAATTTGCATCATTATATTATGTGTTTGGAAGGACCTGAATACGGTTTGGCTGAAATTATATATAGTGAAGAGGTAGGTGAATCAGACAGAGATTTTGAATATGCATATGGTAAAAAATATGAGTTTGATTCTTATAATGATGTTTATGTAGATGAGTACCACCCAAATGACCTTATATTTGATATAAATCAAATGTTTCCAGACAAAAATAAAAAACTTAATGAACATCAAAAAATAATTAATGAAGGTTTTTTTGATATTTTAAGTAATTTATTTAAAAAACCAGAACAAAAAAGTGATACACCAGATGAACTAAACCAATATTTACAACAATTACAAGATACATTAGATGAAAATGAGATATATGATGAAGAAGTATCTAAATTGGTTGACCAACTAAAAGATTCTGATTACATAGATTTAATTGATTTCCCCACTATGTTGAGAGGTTTGGAAAATAAACTTTTAAAAAGTGGTGATAAAACAGAAATAGTTATAGATTACCTTAGTCGTTTAAACACTTCATTACCTAAAAGAGCTAAATACGAAAAAAAATTATTACAGGGGGAAACACCACAGGGTGTTGATTATTATGATGAGGTAGAAGAAGAAAAATCTAAAATACCTAGGAAAATATTTAAAACAGAAAAAGAGTTATTACAGATAGAGTTATTAAAATTACAAGAATGGGTTAAAAAGAATAATATACCTTTAGTTATAATTTTTGAAGGAAGAGATACAGCTGGAAAAGGTTCCACTATTGGAAAGATGACAGAATATTTAGACCCAAAGTATTTTAATGTTATTGCATTAGGAATCCCTACAGACGAAGAAAAGAAAAATTGGTTTCAGAGATATGAAAAATATATAGAACCTGGTAAAATAACTTTTTTTGATAGAAGTTGGTATAATAGAGGTATTGTAGAACCAGTTATGGGATATTCTTCTAAAGAAGAATATGAAGAATTTATGAGAGACGTTGTTCCCTTTGAAAAAAGTTTATTAGGTAAAGGGGTAATATTGATTAAATTTTGGTTATCAATCACACAAGGAAAACAAGAACAAAGATTTACTATTAGACAACAATCACCACTAAAATACTGGAAATACTCACCCAACGATGAAGCTTCTAGAGAAAAATGGGATGAATATACAGACTATAAAGAAAGAGTGTTTAAAGATACGTCACACAGTGGTGCACCATGGGTAATTTTAGATTCAAATGATAAAAGAATGTCAGCTTTAAATGCTATGAGACATGTTTTAGACCAAGTTGATTATGACGATAAAAATAGTGAAATTGTGAAATCTAAATATCCAGAAGCGGTTACTACAATTAGAAGAAAACTTAATGAGGAACAATTATCGTTATATCCGTGGGGAGTATGGAATTTCCCAACTGGGACTTCTGATGAAGAAAAAGATGTAATAACCACTACATTTCCAGAAAGTTTAGTAAAAAAAATATTTGAATATTGGGATAAAGACCCTAAAAACAATATAAATCGTAATATGTTAAAGTTAGTTGGTGCCCCAAAACACATAAGTTATTTTATACCATTATTGGTACGTTATTTACAGAATACAAAAAAACCACTTCCAGTAACTAAGTTTTTTGATTGTGACGATTTACAAAAATTATTTGTAAAAGATGATAGGCAATTGGTAGATAAATATTTATGTAGCGAGGATTTTTTTGGTGATGATTTATATGGATTCGATGAATTACATAGTAATTTTTTAGATGACTTAGATGATGCTAGTTGGGATTTAATAATCAAAGTTTTAGATGTCGACAAAGAAACAGCGGAAAGATTATTATATAATAAACCATTAAATGAGGAAGAAGAAGAATTAATTTATAAATATGAAGAAGATATTGATAACATAAAACATTATATTAGTTGGGCAAATTCAGATGCGGCACACGATAAGTTTTATAGTGATATTACAAAAGATATTAAAAATAATATAGAAGAACACTTTGATTATGATGGTAAACTAGAATATCGTAATGGTAAACTATATTATGTAATAGAAGATGATTTAAAAAATTGGGTACAAGATGATGATGCTTGGGATAATATAAATCGATTCGAATATCATCCAGATTACGCTGACCATCATCTAGAAGATATACTTTATGATTTTGATACAGAAAATTTAAATAATATATTTAATATTTTTATGGAGGAAGAATATTCCTTTGATGATTGTTATGGTAAAAAGGGGGATTGTCTAGAACTTAATGACTATTCCTATTATTACCCAGATTATGATATTAATCCATGGTTTAAAGATAGGATGGGAGATGAGTATTACCAAAAGTTAACTAATGAAAAAGACAAAGAAACTATTAACGAATCTGATACTGATTTTATGTATGATAATGATATAAACATGAATACAGTTTCAGAAGAAATTGTTGATATACAAAAAGATTTTATTTTAAAAAAATATTTTATAGAATCCATAGAAAAATTAAAAGAAAATGAAATCGAAAAAGTGAATGGTGATGTTGTTGAAAATAGAAAATTTATTTTTGAGTACCTAGATAAATTAAATAATATTAAAAAAATTAATAGAGAAAATTTTTCACACTTTTTGATAAGTGGAAAAGATTGGGTTGATAAATTTAGTGTTGTTACATCATCTAACTTAGATAGTATAAATGAAAATTCTAATAAAGTTAGAGATATTATATATAATGAGACTAATACAAAACTAAATAATAATTCTTTTTTAGATAAAAAAAGAAATTTACTTTCAGAAGCCGAAAGAGTAGTAAAACTTTGGCAAATTAATTCTTCGAATAGATAGTTGTAAATTACAACTAAAAAAAAACTTTACAATAAATGTTTAAATAAGTTGTCTTTTTAAAATACTTTTTATATATTTGTTATACACAAAAGGAAGGAGTTACACAATATATATTGGAACTATGTAACTTTAAAAAAGAACCTTCCTTTTTTACAAGCGGGTGTAGTTTAATAGTAAAATACCTAACATCCAGTTAGGAGTTGGGAGTTCAAGTCTCACCCATCCGCTCAAAGTGTTCACTACGTAAACTCACACTATAAAATGAGAGATTACGTTTAGGTTTAAGGTTACCTAATATCAAAAAATCTTTTTTAAAATAACCTGTGTTGTTAGAAAAACTCTAACCAAGTTTAACTAATAATAATCTTTACAGATGAAGCTATTGGTCACACAATACGTTACACTAAAATTTTGATACTTTGTTAAAAGGTGTTATAGTCTATAAAGTAAGGGATTAATTAGAGGCATAATCTAATTGTTGGTAACTATAAGAAATGGCTAACAAAGTTAATGTTGTAATCACAAAGTTACAATGACTACTATAAGGGAAGTAGATAATCATGTAGGGTATCCCCAACATCCTACTGTAATTTTTTTATTTCCCTTTTAAGGGTGGTGGATGTCTGAATACCGAATTCAGCCCTAAAGCCAGAGTTTTAAAACTCTGGCTTTTTTTTTATTTACAAGATTGTGTTTCATTAATACATTTAAGAAAAAAAATATGCCAAAAAGTAAACATAGAAAAAATCAAAAGCAGAAAGCAAAACAAAAAACTCTACGTGTTAAAAGTCAACAAAAAAAAGCATTTGAACAGTACATGGAGATGTTAAAAAAAGTACAGGAAGAACAAGAGGTTTCTGGGGTAACACCACCACCTAACCCATATGATTTAAATAACAAATAAACATAAATTCCATTAATAGGAAGTATTTATAGTTAATGGAGACACGTAAAAATGTTATTAAAGAACAAAGTGGAAGTTTATCTCAAAAAGAAATTGTAGATAAGTTTTTACAATTTTGTCAAGATATCTTAGGTTATAAAGTACCAGTTACTGTAAAATTAGTTACTGATAGAAGTAAATTAATGACTTTAGCTTCTTATAATTTAAATGATAATACTGTAAATGTTTATTCTAAAAACAGAGCTACAGCTGATATTTTAAGGAGTATAGCTCATGAGTTGGTACATCATAAACAATTAGAAGATGGCAGGATAGACATCAATAATCCACCACAAGATATTGGTGGAGTAATTGAGGATGAAGCTAATGCAATTGCAGGACAATTAGTAAAAGGTTTTGGGTACACTGGTATTAACATTTACGAAAATACAAATAAAAAAATTAAACTTCCCAAAATGAATATTGTAATTACAGAACAACAACTACACAGAATATTAGAAAGTAAAAAATTTGATAGAGAAACTACATTATCTTTATACGATGGTATGGATAAAGGTAGGAAAGACATGAGGTCCAAAGTAAGGGAAATGCAAGAAGATTTAATTTCACTTAATTATGTACTACCAAGGTTTGGTGTTGATGGTAAGTTTGGTTCCGAAACTTTAAAAGCTGTGAATGCTTTTCAAGCTGACCATGGATTTGAAGTTAGTGATAAGGTAGATGAGGAAACACTAAGAGCGATGAAAAACCTCAAAAACATAAACAAAAATCCAAAAATTAATGACCCTAAACAAATTAAAACACAGTTTACAAAAGGTAATGTAAAATCTTTTAGTCCTGTGGTTGTGGACGCTATTAATGTATCTAGTGATGAAAATGGGTTAAGTAAGGAATTAATGTTTACTATAGCGAATATAGAATCTGGTGGTGACCCATCAGCTAAAAATAAAAATAGTGGAGCTTCTGGGTTATATCAAATAATGCCTAAATATTTTGATGATTATGGTGTTACAAATCTGACAGTGTGGGACCCATATGAAAATGCTAAAGCAGCTGGAAAAAAATTAAAAGAAAAAATTCGTTCTTTAAGTTATATAACTGGTAGAAGACCTACAAATGCAGAAATTTACATGGCACATAATCAAGGAACTAGAGGATTTGAAATTATTTATACAGCGTGTCAAAATTTTGGTAATTTAGGTGGTAAAGAATCATTAGAACAGGCTTCAAACAAACTTGGGTATGGTAGAAATTACGGTAAAGGAATATTTAAAAATATGAAAGCAAATAACGGAACCCATCCATGCCAATTTATGGAGTTGTGGACTGAAAAATATGACAATAAAAAAATAAATTATAGTTAATGTATACTTTAAAAGAAATAAAAAAAATTTTAAGTATTAAGGAACAAGACCGTAATCGAGATTCTTGGTCTGATGAAGAATCTTTAGATAATGCTGACCGTAAACCATTCACACCTTTTGAATTGAAGTTATTAACATCTATTCATAAAAGATTTACAAAAAAACAAATGGAAGAATTAGTTAGTGGTATAAGTACGAGTTATGAGCGTGAATGGTATGATTTTGCGAAGTTATTTGGGTTAAATTTAGACACTTATGAATCTACAATGGCTTCTAAAAAATACATAAAGTGGGCCTTGGATAATTGGACAGAAGACGGTGATTATGCTTCTATAAGAAACCCAATAAAAGTACCACCTAAATCATATAGAATTACTAGAGATGAGACTGAGAGTTGGATAGTGTATAGAGGTGGTGATGTTGATGTGGTAGCTTTTGATAAATATAGTGCTGAAAATATGGGTGATGAAGAATTTTATGATTGGGGTGGCACGACAGAAGTAATTGATTACGGTGATACTGAGTTCATAGATGGACAGACAACAAGCGTTTACCTTAATTCAGTAATAAATGAATCTAAAAACAAAAAACTAAAAGATTTGGTTTTTAAAAAATCCCCAACCAAAAAACACAAAAAAAAAATTAATAATAATTTAGATTTATTTAAAGAATTTCCTTTGGATAAATTTAAAAATACACCACCACCAAAAAACGAATCACAACAAACAGAAAAAGAAATAGAATATTTAAAAACCATTCCAACAGAAAAAGAAATGGTAAAAAGTGCAGATGATATTGATGGACACTTTAAAAAATTTTTAAAAACTAAAGACTTAGACTTTCCTAATTTGGGTATAAATAAATTAATGGATGATGTTAAATCAATAATATTAAAATTAAAATATCATTACAATAGACCTAGACCTAGTCAAGTAGCTAAGATTAAAAATATGGAATTAGGTTCTGAAGATTTAAAATCGGCTAATACACCATCCTATCCTTCTGGTCATGCGACACAAGGTATATTTATTTCACGTTATTTAAGTGATTTATACCCAAAATATAAAAAAGATTTTACCAAATTAGGGGATGAAATTGCTTTCAGTAGAAACATGGCGAAAGTACATTATCCTAGTGATATTGAATTTGGTAAAAAATTAGGTAACGAATTGTATGATTTCATAAGACCAAAAATTGATGAATTACATAAAGAAAACTTAAAAGAAATAAATTTAAGTAGGAGATTAAAAAATCTTATTAAAAGTAAAAAAAATAATTTAGGTAAATTAAATGAGTCTACACAAACCAATCAACCACTTAATAAAGGTGATGAAATTATAATTGTAGACTTAGACAAGAGTCGTGAGGGATTTAGTACTAGTAGAGGTGAACGAGTAAAACCAAAAACTTTTACACCTTATAGAATTTTTGGAATTACATATAGACAAAGAGAAAATTGGGAAGGACCAGAAACTGACACACGCATATATAAATTAGAACCACTAGATATTACTGACGAACAAAGGACAGAAGAGATGATAGTTGGTGGTGGAAGAAGAAGGGGTTTACATATGATACCAGAAGACACTTGGATACTACAAAAAAGACCATTTTAAAAAATACTTATAGTCTAGTTATTAATTGAATTATTTACATTTTAGTAGATTATTTTAAAATTATATTATGTTATTTTTTACGTTTATAAAAGAGATTTCAAGTTTTTTAATAAAATTTTTACATCCAAACTATTATCTCACTACTATTAGATATGAAAATATTAAACAATATAGTTTGATGAAAGAAAAGGGTTTAAATTCTTATTTTTTATTTGATAAACAATATGAATGGGAAAAATTAAGAAAATCTTTAGATACTATAGGTTATATACCATCAATAATTGTTTCTAAATACATAGAGCCAAAAGAAAGAATAACTGAATATTCAATAGTAAACGGTTTTCATAGAACATTTATATTATCTGAAAATAAAAAACCAAATGATTTGATTAAAGTTTGGGTTAGTAAATCCGCAAGTATTAATGTTAAAAAATATATAAATATAGATTTTGAAGTAAAAAAAATACTAAATGAAAACATTAATAAATCTAACGAAGAATATTTAAAACGCATAAAAAATTCTCCAAATTATAAAATATTAAAAAATAAAATATTAAAAAATAAAATATGAAATCAAAAGCAGACTATTATAATTGGTTAATGTCAGAACACCAAAAATTTACAGAGTTACTTAGTAGAGTTCCAAAACTACCAATAGAAGAACAGGCTAAAAGTGTTGAAATTAATGAGTATGATTATGGGAACCAACAAAAAGTTAATGGTTATAAAAAAATGTTATTTAAAATAGAACAAGAAGCTAGTAGAATAACACAATATCTTTAATATATGACACTCAAATTACCTTCCTTAAAAAGAAATTTACAATTTATATCATTTTTGATATTAGTAATTTTAAGTACGTTTATTCTGATAATATCATTACCAATAATTTCAATTAAAGTTTTTATTCAAGAGACTTGTAACATGGTTAAAAATCAAATTAAAATATTGTCAAAATCAAACTTTATTAGAAGTATAAATAATGAACGCTAATGAATTTTTATATTGGATTAGAGGGATAGTAGACTCAACTGATGGTGTACCGAGTAAAGAAGTGTGGCAAAAAATAACTGAAGTTGTTAACACAGTAAAGTTAAATAAAAATGAAGTCACACCATTTAATGATGCAGTTGTACATCGATTTTTACAAATACAATCAAGTAATCCTCATGAGGTAAAGGGTAAATCAGAAACTAAAAAAAATTAGTGAACCAAAAGATTAATTTAAAAAAAATATAATGTTATGGGACATTACGATGATTTATTTACTGAAATTTATTTTTCTTTGAAAGAAAAAAAGTTAAAAGATAAATTTTACAAACAATTAGATAAATTGAATTCTAAAAAAAAACATAAGCACAAAGATATTAGAGATAAGTGGTCATATGCTTATGATAAAGTAATTAAAAAAAATAAGAAAAATGGGAACAATAATTAGTGTCGTTGTAGTTTTTATAGTGGTAAATGGATTACTATATATAACACAAAGAATGGACAAAAGGAAAAAATAGGTATGATTGGGTAGTTCACATCGTATAGTATTTATTTATTTTTAAAAAAAATTGAAAATTTAAAAATAAAACACTACATTTAATTATATTTGTCACATATTAAAATTTAATTGTTAATTTAAAGAGGGAAACCTAGTCTATTTCCTCCCATAACCTAAAGAATTATGGGTTTACACAGACTTAATTTATGAAAAAAGGTTATTTATATTTAGCATCAGATGGTGTAGAAGATTTTTATAAATTCGGTATTACTAATTGTCTAAATACTAGATTAATTTCATATAACACTACAGAACATCTTAGACCAATTGAGTTTTTAAAAACTTATGAATTTGAAACCTACAATCAAGCAAGAGATGTTGAAACAAAACTCAGAAATAATTTAAAAAAGTACATTACACAGTCTAATCATGATGAGATTTTTGAAGTCAATTCAAAATCCTTATCTATTTTTTATGATATTGTTCAAGATTGTGTAGAAGTAGAATTCGAAAATAGATATATCGGTAACATTGAAAATGAATTTTTTGATTATTTTCAAAAAGTGAATGATTTGATTAAAGATTATCAAAATAAAGGAATACCAACAACAATAATTGAAGAATTGATTATAAAAAACAAAGTTGGTTACTTTAGGGAAAATGCAAGACCTTCAGTTATTATGGAAGATAGAATTAAAGATTTGGTTCACCTTAATGAAAAAATGATTTGTTGGGATAATAAATCAAAACACAGTCTTAGAATTAACAGATATTACAATTTAGAAGAAGATTTAAAAAAAATAAACCTATGACCATTAAACAGTTAACATACAAACAACGAGGAACGGATAACTATTACCCACCACTAAAATACTATACTATGAGTGATGGTACGGTAATAGCAATTTATCAAGGATTTCGTGGTGAAAATCCTGACCTTGATTTCATTGTTAAATACCGTGAACCAGGTAAACGATTACGAACACCATCACATACCCATTGGATTGTCGACCTATTGGTGAAGTGTGAATATAATAAAGAAATGGTTCAACAATTTGTACATACAATGTTAGAGAATTATGACCAAATGGAACCATTTAAGACGGTAGAAGAGAGAAACAACTATGAATTAATATCCAAAAATGAAATGGATAATGTTTACGGTGAACTTAATGGTCATGGGTATTATAATATGGATACGTTGACTACCTTCATTGAGTTATTTACACGATGTGAGAAACAGACTTCGGGGGCTTTTATGTTCAAAACACTTCTTCAATTAGTGTTGGATTATTGTGATGACAAAAAAGATTTTTATCAAATTGTAGGACATTCAAAAAGAGTTTAGTAGATGAGTACAAGTTATCCCCAAACAGTAGAGAAATGGTTAAGTGGTTTATATGATGAATTTAAAAAAAATAAATTTTTCGAAGAACATAATTTAAATCCTAACTCTGAAATTACAATAAGTAATTATAGAGATATTATAGGTTCATTAGCTTTAGAATCTTGGTTGAAAAATGGAGATGTGGATGTAACTCTTAAAAAAATATCTGAAAAAATGTTTGAGGTTGTTATGAAAACCACTTTAGAAGAATTAAAAAATGAAGGAGTCATTGATTCTATTCAAAACAGTGATGGTGAAGAAATTATTTGGTTAACTAAAAAATATAAAGAGAATTAAAATTATGTATGATATTATAAAACAAATTGAGGCTAAAAACAAAGCGATTAAAGTGATTGAAAGTTGTAATACATTACAACAATTAAAAATCGCTGAGAATTATGTTAATATGTATAATAACATGTTTTCTGACTTTTTAGGTTATTCACAATTAAAACGTTTGATTATTGGTAAAGAAATTTCATATATAAAAAATTAAAATTATGGAGTCTAATAAACAACAAAATTTAGAAGATGATGTGACCGTACAATTTATCTGTGATAAATGTAATCGTCCAATGTACACAATAAAAGAATTAGGTTATTTGGGAAATCCAAATTTAAATAATACAGAATGTTCTCCGTTCACTGAACTAATGACACTTTGTCCAGAGTGTACACCTATAGATTATCAAATGAACAAAAAATAATTATTAACATTTTTGTATTTTAAATCTAAATTATTATATTTGTACTCTAAATAATATAATAAATGAAATTAATAAAATATGTTATATTGGTTATTTTAATTTTGATAGGTTTGGACGCCGTACTAGGAAATAATAAGACTAAATCTAAATAAAATATCCAATTAATGCCAAACCAATACTTATAATTCCTTGAACTATTATAAAAACAGTAATTGCTTGGGTTTTAAAAGTTTTTAGTTCAGCTACTGAATCAACTAAAATCTTAAGTTGTGTCGGTGAAACAACCTCATCAATGGAATTTTTCCATACTTTGAGTTCTTTTACAGATTGTTCTTTACCTTTTAACTCTATTATTTCGTTTTTTAGTTCTACTATTTGACCATTAAGGTTATTAATATTTTCATTTAACCTTTCTAGTTCATTGATAACCAACTTGGAGTATTCGTTCCAACCATTTTGTACATTAGTCATTTTCAATTAATTTTTCTAATAATTTCATTTTATCTTTAGACCGAGTCTCCGAGTCTTTAATAATTTTTTCTAATTCTAAGATTTTATTTTGTTGGTCAACGTATTTTGTTATATCAAAAGCACAACCAATAACACCAATAATTTTATTTTCTTTACTCAAAATAGGTGTGCAGTGTGTGTGCCAAATTCTTCCATTATGTTCATAATCAAATTTAACATCAATACCTTCTAAAGCTTTTATATGGTATTTTATTGGCATAAATTCATCATCTACAGTATCAAAATATTCATACAAACTTTTACCAATGTTCTCACCACTTTTAAAACCTAAATTTTTTAAACCTCTGCCTTCTGATAAAGTAAATACTAAATTTTTATCTACAGCCCAAATAATTAAACTAGATGGACAATTGTCAAATACTAATTTAATAAGTTCATTATGTTTTTTTAATTCGATATCTCTATCTACCAAAGAATTAGTTAATTCTTTTAAATAAGTTAAATTACATTCGTTTGTGTACATGTGTGAATATCTTTTTATATTTATAAATATAAAGAATTTAAAAGAAATTAATGGAAATTTGGGACGACACTAAAATAGAACAAATTAAAAAATCTTTCAATGATTTAATTGACATGGGTCCCGAACAGTGGACACAAAACTATACTTTATCACATAACGATAAAATAACACAAATTGATTTAATGATTGAGTATTTTGAATCTCCAGAAGTGGAAGAATATGAGAAGTGTCAGTACTTGTTCGATTTAAAAAACAATATGGATATTCATAGATATATGTTGTAATTAATTTTTGTTTTTTTCATCAAAAAACATTATATTTGTATTATTAAATAATCACTTAACATTTTAACATATGAGTACAGTAAGATTAAAAGATTTACATATCCCACAAGAAGTCCTTAAACCAATGAAGACTAATTCTGAGTTAGACCAATTTATATCCACCAGAGGAGGATTTTTACCTTCTACAGTGTATATTGTTGTTGGTGGTGCGGGTAGTGGTAAAACTTCTTGGTCTATAGATACTTTATCTAGATTACAGGCTGAAAATCCAAACAAAAAGTGTCTTTACATTTCTGGGGAACAAGATGAGATAGACAATTATGAATTATCTACTTTTATTCCAGGTTTGTTGGAATTGGATACGTTGTATCTTTCTGGTACTAAAAACCCACAAAAGTTGATTGAGGACACTTTAAATGAAGGATGGGATATTGTATTAATGGATTCATTAGAAGTCGTTTCAGGTAGGATACAGACCACTACAGGACTTAATTCTAAACAAAGTTTAAAGTGGGTTATGGATTTGATGTTTAAACATAAAAGAGGAAATAATACAACCAATACTTATACTACCTTTTTAGTTATTCAACAGGCAACTAAAAGTGGTACTTTCAAAGGAGATTCTTCTATTGAGTTTGATACTTCTGGTATGTTGTATATTCGTAGAGGTCATGGTACTGAGAGACATTTAGAATTCAGTAAAAATCGTAGAGGTGAATCTAATGTTAAACTATTTTACAAATTGGAGAATGGACAAATGGTTTATATGAAAGAAGAAGAAGAAATAGTTGAAGAAGTTAAGTCACCAACTATAAACATCCCAACTATTGCTTTCGCTTCAGTAATTAAAGCGTTAGCTAAGAAAAGATTTAATACTAAACTTAGTAATGACGAATCATTAAACATAGTAAAAGAACTACAAAAGACTTATAAAGAATTGGTAATTTAAAATAATTTTATTATATTTGAAGTATTAAACAAAATAAATTAATTAAAAACATTATGAAAAATCTACTTTTATCATTATTATCATTATCACTAATAGCTTCTTGTTCTACCAATAATAACATAGGTGTGAATAAATTAAATTTTTCTGATTATAGTAATAAAAATATAATTTGGGTTGATGGTTCTCCACGAGTAATATTAGATACCGTAGCGATACCTGATGAATATGGGAATTTGGATTATATAATTAGATACAGATAAAGGTATTATCTATTTTCCTAATGCGTAACTACCTTGATTGGTTTCTTTATCGGCACTACTGACATTAATAGGTGTGCCGGCTTCAGCACCATTTATATGATACTCTAAACCTTTACCTATTGGTAAATAAGGTTTTGGTTCAACTTGACTCATATATGATTCAGAATTTTCAGGAAAATTTTCGTCCAAATATATTTTAATACGTTTTTTATATTCATCTAAGAGATATTTAACAATATTATCCTTATAATTATCGTAGATAGCTTGGTATTTTCGGTCATTATATTTACCCTTTGTAAAATAATAATCTTCCAATTTTGGTAATTTAGCTAAATAAGTTTGAATCGGTTGAATATCAATGTCACCTAATTTTTTTCTGTCATACTTTTCGTCAGCAAATAAACTGTCCGAGTTTTTAATCAATTTAACAATTTCGTTTGATATTTCTACATCATTTTTATTAATAAAATCCTTAAATCTTTCGTCACCACTTTCAAAATTAGGTTTAGATTTAGTAATTATATAAGCTGATATTAGTGATGCAATAGCGTTAAAGACGGGTTGAGTATTGTTAACCTTAGACGGATTCCAACTAATCATACTACTTTCTCTTTCTTCAGCACTCATTTCTATAGTTACTCTATTTGGCATTTGATTAGTTTTGTCAGTATTCATTGCTCTTGCAAGTGCTAATAAACCATTTTGACAACCAATTATTTTACTTACTATATAGGTAACATCATCCTTTTTATAAAATATATCCGCATTAATTGAACCAGATTTATTTAGTTCATAAATTTTATCTTCACCCACACGTTCACCTTCTGAGTTTACTGGTGTGACATAAAATTTGATAAAATCACCTAATGTTGCATCGGAAGGTGTAGTTAGTTCAGTAAATAAAGATAAATTCTTTACTTTAGTAAATGTGTTTACTGTGTTTTTCCGACCATCAAGTTCCCAAAAATTTTTGAAATTACTTTCATTCGCTTTTAAACCGTATTGTGTTAATACTTTTGAATTAACAATTTTTTCAGGACTAGTACTACCTTTTATAGTTTTAAATCCACTTTGTTCATTCAATAATGATGTTCTGTAGTTATTATCATTTTGTTCAGTAATGGTCATACCGACTTTATAGTCGATAAAATTCATCATCTTTCTAATTTCTGATTCTATTAATTTATTTTTCATACTTTATAAATATCACTTAACTCCCTATTGTTTAAAGACATCATTTTTTTATGTAATTCATTCTTTATCTGATGCATACTTAACACCCATAATAGTTCCTACAATAGAAAATGCATTGGTAAGAAGAATTCCAAACATATTACTCCATGTAGAACCGATAATTTGAGTCTCTTTATCGGTTACTATTGCAAATGCATACATTACTGTGGTTAGAATACCAACTCCAAGTATTACAAATAGTGCTACCCTTACGATTGTACCAATCAACTTAAATTGAGATTTCCTTTGGATTAGGTCTAAATCTTCCAATGCCTTATCTTTTGATTTCTCAGCAACTTCCCTAAGTTTATTTGCTTCTTCTTCAGATTTCTGTGCAGTATCTAATGCGTTCTGAAGTTCAATCATTAAAGAATCGGTTTCTTTTTGTTTATCAACCAACTCTTTGTTTTGTTGTTGAACTTGCTTGGTTACTTGAAGTCTTTTTCTACGAGCAGTTGTATCTTTGTCTTTACAAAATTTTAAATATTCCTCTACTTCAACATCACCATCAGCCGACTCTAATATTTTTAGGATGTTACCCTCTAAGTATATTTTTTTGTCATTGGCAAGTTTTAGTAAAGAATCTCGTGATAACTCATTTAGTTTCATAACAACCTTTTTATAATTCTTCGTTTAAGCATAAATATAAATCCATACCTAATTTTGCGGCTATGTCTATTACTGAGTATGATATTATTATAAATGTAGTATCTGACAAGAAATAAGCTATTGGATAGAACATCCAGACTCCGAATGTAATAATATAGAATTTAATATTATTATCACCAATACCATTTACCATTGTTAAAAATGTGTAAATTGAAAACATTATTCCAAGTAATCCAGCAGATACCTTACCTAACCACCCAATTTCACCTAAAAAGCCAAATGCTAAAACTAACATCATACAAATCACAGCAGATATAAATGCACCAATGGTTTGACTTTTCACATTCATGTGTAAGTACATTTGGTATAGTAATATTGGAATTGTTAGACCCCAATCAAAATATCTTAGTACTCTTAGATTTACTTCATTATCATATGAATATAGGTATGACATTATACCATACATAATACCTGCGATACCCAACGCTATTGTTGATAATTTTGATTGTTTAGACTTTCCCTTCACTAAAAATAGTATAGATGATACTAAGAAAATGAATGATGTAATTAAAAGTAAATATGATACCATAACCTATTTCTTTTCTAATAATTCGTTTAGTTTTATATTCTTTAATCTTAAATCAAAGGTTTGTTTTTGTAACTCTTCAATTTTAGTTTCCAAATCTTCTCTATACATCTTAGTTATATCTTGTTGTTCTCTATCACTTTTTTGTGATTCGATTTTTCGAGTGATTCTTCTGATATTACTTAAAGCACTAATTGAAATTACAATCCAACCCCAATTCATAGGAGTCCAATTAAAAGAGTTAAATAATGAAAAATATATTATAACAAATACAATTGACATTATCCCATATAAATACCCAAACACCCTTCTTCGTTCTAAACTACCATAAACAACTGAGTGTAGAGTACCAAACCCAATCAAAGTGCTAATGATAGCAACATACCATAAATCTGGAAAGAACTCTGCTTCCAATACAACAGGTGCAAATATAAACCATATCAATCCTTGCAAAACCTCTGTTGGTTCTGAATCGTGATATGTTAATATATGTGCTAATTTCTTTATCATCTTATTTGTATACTTTAAATGGGTTTGTTTTGTTCACATACCCATCATAATCATTTCTAAATTGTTCTAAACGTGGTTCGATATCATCAGATTTTACTAACCAAAATTGAGCACCAGCAGCTTTAGCTTTCTCAATCTCTTTATTATCAT
>Ga0070746_10000137_pt1 | contig 38572 bp, 52 predicted proteins | sample VirMetDEL_Mar_21_FD_77016 | JGI IMG/M metagenome (GOLD analysis project Ga0070746, IMG submission 77016) | Aqueous microbial communities from the Delaware River and Bay under freshwater to marine salinity gradient to study organic matter... | ecosystem: Environmental > Aquatic > Marine >...
CGGAATCTATCGCGGATGCTGTGTGGGATGAAGCTCTCTCCGGTCACGCCACAGCAGGGTCCGCTGGTAAGGCGGTTGCAGATATTGAGGCGGACGCAACAGCCGTCCTGGAAGATACCGGCACGACCATTCCGGCGCTTATCGCGGCGCTAAATGATTTATCGGCAGCCCAAGTCAACGCAGAGGTTGACACGGCGATTGCTGATGCCGCGCTTGCTACAGCCGCGAACCTGGCGACAGTGGACGGCATTGTAGATGCAATCTTGGTCGACACGGCTACGACTATTCCGGGATTGATTGCCGCGTTGAACGATTTATCAGCCGCCCAGGTCAACGCAGAAATGGACACGGCGCTTGCGGACTATGATGGCCCAACCAAGGCTGAAATTGATGCAGGGCTGGCTGCGCTGAATGATTTGTCTGCAGCCGAAGTCAACGCAGAAGTTGACACCGCACTTGCTGACTACGATGCGCCGACAAAGGCAGAATTGGACGCTGGCCTTGCGGCACTGAATGACCCGACTGCCGCAGCTATTGCAGATGCCGTGTTAGACGAAGCAACAGCAGGTCACACAACACCGGGGACCGTTGGCGCGGCCATTGTGGATATACTGGCAGACACGAACGAGTTACAGGCCGATGATGTGCCGGGGCTGATTGCGGCGCTGAACGATATTTCTGTTGGTGACATCCTGACGACGCAGATTACGGAGAGCTACGCGGCGAATGGCGTGGTGCCGACACTGGCTCAAGCGATGATGATGCTGCACCAGCGGGTGCTGGAGCCTACGAAGTCGGGTGTGACATTGACGGTGCCGGATATTTCCGGTTCTGCGGCGGCGACCTTTACGGTTGATGACGCTGATAACCCGCAAACGGTTACGCGCACGACATGAGTGGGGCTTTTGTCTTATCTGGTTTGGGCGGGCCTTCAGGTGAGTTTGTCCTGTTTGGGTTGGCGGCTATTTTATGGTCGCCCCAAGATGGTGATACGGTAACGTGGACGCCTCAGGATGGCGAGGATGGTATTTGGTCTGTGGAAGATGGCGATGATGTGACATGGACTGTTGTTAGCTAGGGGGGACTATGGCTAGAACAAAAGTGGCGCAGAGAAATACCGATCTAATTGTTGCCAAGGGCGGCATTGATTATGTTTGTGATACTCTGGCCACAGGGGACAATCTGCGCGACATTGCCAGGGCCATTGGTGTAAACCATCACGCTCTACATCGATGGGTCCAGCGGGAAGAGAATGTTGAGCAGTACGAGGCTGCTAATAGGGCCAGGGCTGAATTGATTATCGCTGAGATTGACGAGATCGTTGATGATCCCACCCTTGGCAACTACACCGATAAAGAGGGCAATATTCGCGTCGATAGCGGGTCTGTGAACCGCGCCAAGCTACGCATTGAGCACAGGCATTGGTTGGCGGGAAAACTGGACCCTGACGCCTACGGCGAGAAGGACAAGAATAACGTCCAGATCAACCTCAACAATATCCACCTAAACGCTTTACGATCCGCAAAGGACAGCAAGGTTATCGATGGCTGAAGCTCCTGAGCGCCTTATGCAGCGGTGGATCGCTGCTTACCGGGATGATCCAATCTCTTTCGTGGTCAATGAGTTCGGCATTGAGCCTGACCCTTGGCAGCGCGATCTGATGGAGGCCGTAGCTTCTGGTGAGCGCAGGATCTCCGTCCGGTCTGGTCATGGCGTTGGCAAGTCTGCCGTGGCTTCCTGGTTGTGTATTTGGCATATCCTTTTCCGTTTCCCGCAGAAGACAGTCGTTACCGCCCCCACCTCTAGCCAGTTATTCGATGCCCTGTTCGCTGAGATTAAGGGGTGGATCAACAAGCTGCAGCCAGCCGCCCAGGCGCTGTTAGATGTTAAGTCAGAGCGCGTTGAGCTGTTGGCTGCGCCTGCCGAGAGCTTTATCGCGGCCAAGACTTCCAGGGCGGAGACGCCCGAAGCCCTGCAGGGGGTTCATTCAGAGCATGTGCTGCTGATCGGGGATGAGGCGTCGGGTATTCCTGAGGCCGTCTTTGAAGCTGCGTCGGGCTCCATGTCGGGGCATACGGCCAGCACGATCCTTCTAGGCAACCCGACCCGTGGTTCTGGCCTGTTCTATGACACCCACACAAAACTGGCAGACCGGTGGTGGACCCGTCGCGTTAGCTGCGTGGATAGTCCGCGTGTGTCGGATGAGTATGTAGAAGAGCAGGCGGAGCGATACGGCGAAGAAAGCAATGTCTACCGGGTGCGCGTGTTAGGCGAATTCCCGCTGCGCGATGACGACACCATGATCCCCGTCGATCTGGTGCAGAGCGCCATGGATCGTGATGTGGTCGGCAATGATGCTGCCTCTGAAGTCTGGGGGCTAGACGTTGCCAGGTTCGGATCTGATGCGACTGTATTATGTCGGCGGCAGGCCAATGTGATCTTCCCTATGGATGCTTGGCGCGGGCTGGACACTATGCAGGTCGTGGGGCAGATTAAGCAGCGATATGATGCGGCGTCTGTTAAACCGGTAGAGATCCTGGTGGATAGCATTGGGATCGGTGCCGGTGTTTGTGACCGCCTTCGAGAGTTGGGGCTACCTGCCCGCGACATCAACGTCTCCGAAAGCCCGTCCATGCAGAATGGTTATTTGAACCTGCGGGCTGAGTTGTGGGGAAGCATGAAGGCTTTCTTGGAGAAAAGGGATTGCCTTCTTCCTAAAGACGAAGATTTGTTCTCAGACCTAGTGACGCCGAGATATGTTTTTACCTCAAATGGCAAAATGAAACTTGAGAGCAAAGACGAGATGAAGCGGCGAGGTTTTAAGTCGCCTGACAGGGGTGACGCTATGGCGCTGACGTTTGGTACAGAGGCCAGCACTGCCATCTATGGAACATCCTATACCAAGGGGTGGGGCCAGCCTCTCAGACGCGATGTCAGGGGCGTGGTGTGACCGTGTTGATGATGCCCGCGACTGATGGCATAATCAGAGCGGCTGAGGGATATTTAGACACTTAACGGCAGAGGCCACCATGGCGCGAAGAGTCCGCAAGAAGAGACAGAACAATAATAACATCTGGGAGCCATTCCAGGCAGATCGCTCTGCGCCGGTCAATATGCTGGACCTGCCGAGTGTTACTGATTATCTGCCAGAAGAGCGCACGAGGGCTACTTTAAGAGAATATGATCCTGGGGTTGTTGAGACCATAAGTCGGGCTGTTGGCCTTATGGGAGGGGATACCCGTAGATCTCAGCAGATAGGGAGAAGGGTGGGGGGCCTAGCTGACTGGACGCCTGCGGGTGATGTAGACGCTATTGAGATGGGTGCGAATATGATTAGCCAGGCGCGACCTGGTCAGTCAGTCACTCAGGATTTTTCTTGGTCGGATGCAAAAGACATGGGCTTGGGTGCGGGCATAATGGGGTTGGGCGCTTTAGGCATTCTAGCGCCTGGGCCGTCAGCAAAGAATGTCGTGAAGCCTCAAGGGCAAATGCCGAGGGGTATGTTCGACCGGGTTGACGATGCGCTGGCTGATATGCAGTCAGCTTTCTTAGATGAAAAGACCGCATCTAGATTGGCGGGTTACGCATCTGAGGTTCCTGGTTTTGGTGAGGCCATGAAGTGGATGACTCCCGAAGAACTGGTTGCGGTGAAGAGTGCTCAGGGGGCGCAGCGTGTTGTTGATGCTTGGAATGCCATACCTTCCAGAGCTACGTTGCAGGCAATGGCCAAGATGGGCAACGTCAAAAAGGGGTGGTATGAGAACTCGGCCAAGTCCATCGCTGCTGGGTTCGGTGACGATGCTCCCAGGTTTACGGCTCTCCTTGCAGCTCTATCTCCTCAGACCAGTGTTGAGAGCAATATGGTCAATGCTGCTAAGGTCTGGCGCGGGTGGAATGATGCTGGCCGTCCTACGGATCGAAAATCTATTTTGCGGATTATGGGAGAAAATGTCCAAGGTAACAAGGGTGAGGAGAGCGTCCTTGGTGCCTGGAAAAATAACTCTGTATTGGCCCTTTCTGCAAAGGATCCATTAAAGGCGTTGTCGGGGGGTAAGGTTCACAGTTTCTGGTTAAATACCACCGGCAACCCATATCCTGTGACTAATGATGCGTGGATGGCGAATGCGTTTGGCATCGACCAAGCTGGTTTTGCAAAAAAGGGCAAGGACGCCCCCGGTTTTGGCCCCATATATGGTGGCGTTGCAGCCAAGGTTCGTGCTGCAGGTGATGGCATAGGGATGCTGCCTGCTGAGGTACAGGAGACAATATGGTCCTACGCAAAAGCGACGTATGAGGGCGCGCAGACTGCGGGGGTGTCACCTGCTGCCTTTATTGCCAGCGGTGGTCTGACTGATGATGCTGTTCGCGGGGTTGCTGATTTTTCGACCCTCTTCAATGAAATGCCGGAGGCGCGGCAATTGGCAGATATTGGGGTGAGGATAGATGATATGCCTCCCATCCAGTGGGCTGATCCAATTGACCTATCGCCTGCGGAACGGGAAGCCTTGCGCGACAGCACGAGTATCTTGGACAACTTGTCGGCTAGACGGAAAAACGACAGTGCCTTCAAAACATATTTTAGCTCTCCCGTGAAGGTTAATGATCGTGAAGGGGTTATGATGATCCCCTACGAGCAGATGCCTGGTGAGGGTACAGGGGTCGGCGTGGGGTCTGGTAAGACCGGCGAGGATTTTGAGGAGACGTTTAGGCTGTTTAATATCGACGCAGATCCATCCGATATTGTGCCGTTGAAGAAGGGCCAGCAGGCTGCGCTGCGGTCTGGCACTTTGTCAAAAGATATTCGGGGGCAAAATGCCCTTGTCGAGGGTATCTGGGGGCCGAGGTCGGCCAGTACCACCTATGGCACCGGTTCGTGGCTTGACCCTACGTCGGGAGAGTATGTGCAGAACCCATTGGCCACTATTGGTGGGACTTTCACTTATAATGTGGATAAGTCTGTCCCTAAGAATCTTCTGGACAGGGCCAATGCCGGGGCGACGGCTCTGGGGGCGATTCATGGTCAGCATGGTGTGCCGATTGCCATCCCGAGAAGGGTCCCAAAGGGCGACAGCTTTTCCCTTGTTACTGGGAGTGCTGCAACCCCAGAGAGCATGAAGAAGATAGGCGGGCTGCTTGGTGAAGACGGTTACGCCACTGACGTTGGAAATGCCGTTATTATCAGCCCAGGGGTAAATTCCGCCGAGGACATTGCAAAACGGGCTCATGCTACTCTTCGATATGGCCCTAGAGAGGCAATTTCGCAGGAAGGCAACAGATTAGATCTGAATTCGGGGGGGTATATAGAGCTTCCGTGGGGCGCAGGGTATGGGTCTGGCGCGGTGGCCGATGAGGTGATCAGCGCGTTTGATATACTGCCTAAGGCGGCTCAAAAGAGAATGGACCCCGGCGTTAGAGAGATTGCCCAGGCTGTCTTAAATAGGCGGAATGCGCGCATGAAGATGAACCCATCTCGCGGCGACTATATGAACATGCTGGAGGGTATGGCGCAGGGCGGTGTGGATCGGTTGCGTCAGCTTAGGGCAGAGGGCGTTGCCCTACCCGCCATTGGCGGAGTAGGGCTGATGGGACTAATGGATGAGGAAGAGGCTACTTCCCCAGAAGAGCCTCTCGCTTCTGGCGGCGGGCTTCTTCTTCGTTATTAAGACGTTCTATCTCTTCGGGATTAACCCAGGGAGATAGCCCGTTCTGTGTCCAGCTGGAGAAGCGAAAGTAAGCTACGTTGACGGTTCCGTCATCATCTCTCCAGCGGACACCAACCAAGGTGTTCTCTTCCAAGGTGATCCAGTCAACCACCTTCGCTGCTTTTGGTAGTTTGGGAGGGGGAAGCGGTGGGCGCTTGGTCTTCTCGCGTTTAGCGCGGGCTCTGGACGCCTCTGCGGTTCGGGGGATTAGTCCGATAGAGTTGATAATCATCTTATTTCTCCTCTTTAGTGTTTTAGTGTAATCTGGGCCACAAGCTAGAGTTCAAATACCCAGACCGTGGCAATGCCACATTTTGTGGAAGAAGGCAAGACCTATGTATAAGAATGATATCGAGCAAGAACTGGAAGATCTTTCTGACATCCCCGTCCCAGAGAAAATGACGGAAGATGATCTAAAAGGGATTGTTAAATCAGAGGTTGACGATGCCATCACTTGGCAAGAGGGCTGGCTGTCTTCTGAGCGGGCTGCGCTGATCGATTATTATCACGGGCGTCCCTTCGGGAATGAGGAGGCGGGGCGAAGCCAAGTTGTTTCTACCGACATCCGCGACACCATCCACGCCATCATGCCCCCGCTTATGCGGATCTTCTTTGGCGGCGAGAGCGTTGTAGAGTTTACACCCAACGGGCCAGAGGATGAGGCCCACGCCAAGCAGGCGACAGAGTACATCAACTACATCTTCCAGAATGACAACAATGGCTTCAAGTTGGCCTATGAAGCATTCAAGGACGCACTGCTTCTAAAGACGGGCATTATCAAATACTGGTGGGAAGACGACCTCGATGTCAGCACCTGGGATCTGACCGGCTTGGGGGACGATGATCTGGCGGTTCTGTCGGCGGATCCAGAGGTCGAGTTCTCCATAGACAGTCAGTCCGTCGATGAATTCGGGCAGAATGTCTACGCCCTGACTGTGACCCGAACACGGTCAAACGGTCGCGTTAAATTGGCCTCGGTCCCCCCAGAAGAGTTTATCGTCTCACCTCGTGCCACGGATGTACGCACAGCACCCATGGTAGGGCATCGGCGGCAGGCGACTGTCTCCGAGCTTGTTGAGATGGGCTATGACTATGATGAGGTTCTTGAGCATGCCGGATCTGACAAGCTGGAAACCTCACAAGAGCGCGAGGCCCGCCGATTAGATAATCAAGAACCGTTCTACGACGCCAAAGACGACGCCATGAAACTGGTCAGCTACGTCGAGGCGTATATGTACGTTGACTATAATGGCGACGGCGTTGCTGAGTTGCGCAAGATCTGCATGATCGGTAGTGCCTGCGATATTGTCGCCAATGAGGAAATCGCCTTCCATCCGTTTGTGGATTTATGTCCGGATCCTGAACCGCATACCTGGCTGGGTAACGGTGTTGCTGATGTCGTGGACGATATCCAGCGCATCAAGTCAATGATCATGCGAAACATGCTGGATAGTTTAGCTCTGTCCACAACGCCGCGTATGACCGTGGTCGAAGGGCAGGTTAATCTGGACGATGTGTTAAACACGGAAATCGGTGCTATTATCCGTCAGCGTAACCCTGGCGCGGTTCAGGCGCTTGAGACACCATTTGTTGGCCAGCATGCATTCACTGCGCTGCAGTACATGGATGACCTGCGGGAGAACCGAACTGGCATAACCAAGGCTGCTGTGGGGCTTGATCCAGATGCCCTGCAGTCAACCACCAAGGCCGGCGTTGCCGCAACAATTACAGCGGCCCACGAGCGTGTAGAGTTGATTGCGCGCATTTTCGCTGAGTGTGGCATTGGCCCTCTTTTCACAGGCATTTTGAAACTGGTCATTATGCACCAGGACGCCCCCAGGACAGTGCGCCTGCGTAACGAGTGGCAGGATGTGGATCCTCGCGCCTGGGATGCCACCATGGACGTTACAGTTAATGTGGGCCTGGGGACGGGTGATTTGGATACTAAAATGCAGTTCCTTAGTATGATTGCTCAGAAGCAGGAGAGCATTATTGGGTCTATGGGGCCGGATAACCCTGTATCCGGATTGGCGCAGTACCGCAACACGCTCGCGTCTATGGCGGAGATGATGGGGTTCCGTAACCCCGGCAAGTTCTTCACCGACCCGGCCAACTGGCAACCGCCACAACAGCAGCCGCCTGCACCGGATCCCAACCTTATCATTGCCGAGGCTGAGGCGATGAAGGCCCAAGCTGAGATCCAGAATGACGCCGCCAGGTTGGCCCTGGACCGTGAGGAAATGCTCAGAAAGGATGATCTTGAGCGTGATAAGCTGGATGCTGAGATTGCGCTCAAGGCGGCTGAGATCAGGGCCAAGCATCAGGGCGAGGTTGACGTAGCACAAATAAAAGCAGATATTGAACGTCAGCGGTCGCAGGATAGTGCAGACGCGCAGATCATTGGTTCTCTGGCCGGGAGGGGCTTATAGTAGACCATACAGAGAATATTAAGAACGGAATTCGCGCCGAGCAGATCCTCAAAGACGAGGTCTATCGCGGTGCCGTTGATCAGGTCCAGTCAGATCTGTATGATGTCTGGAAGAATACTAAGTGGTGGGAAATAGGAAAGAGAGAATTCCTGTATCGCCAAAGAAGGGCGATAGATTTGGTTGAAGTGAAGATCCGCGCCGTTATGGAAAACGGCCTTGTCTCAAAAGACATCCAGGATCGTCGCGAGAAACAAGGGAGATAGAATATGCCTGATGCCGACAACCCGCAAGGGATCGGATTACACGAGGCACAAGCCCAGATCATGTCAGTGCTCGACCGCGCAGACGGCACCGTGCCTGATAATGATCAACCGGTCGCACCTGAAGAGGACGCGACAGCAGCCGCAGAGGACGCGGCACCAGTGGCGGATAATCTGGAGGATGAGGCAATCGACGAAGAGGTCGATCTCTCTGCAGAGGAAGACGCCGAAGAGGACTTGGATGATGGCCAAGACCCTGACGAAGACGAAGAGCAACCCGACGAAGATACCTACCTGGTAAAGGTTGGTGGCGAGGATGTTGAGGTCACGCTCACAGAGCTTATGAAAGGGTACAGCCGCAACGAGGACTACACCCGAAAGACAATGCAGTTGTCTGAAGAACGCAAGAGCCTGGAAGAAGCAACACAGCAGGTACACCAGGAGCGCGCACAGTACGCGCAGATGCTCCCGGTCCTGAATGCTCAGATCCAGGCTGGTCTAGAGCAGGAGCCTGATTGGGACACTCTGTATCAGCAGAACCCCCAGAGCACCGCTCAGTTGAAGAAGGATTGGGAAGCCGGAAGAGCCGAGCTTGAAGCCCGCCGTGATGCCATCCTGGCAGAGCAGCAGCGACTGAATAGCGAGGCGCTGGCAGAGCAGCAGGACGCCTTCCAGCGCCACCTTGCTGCAGAGCAGGCGCGACTTTCCGATGTTATACCTGAATGGGCAGACGCCAAGCGCGCCAATCAGGAAAACGCCGCCATTCGCCAATGGGCAATCGATCAAGGGTTGTCTGAGGATATGGTCGCCAGCGTGGACAACGCCGATGTAGTCGGCATCCTACGCAAAGCGTGGCTTTACGATCAAGGGTCCGCCCGTGTGCAGAAAAAGCGCAAGGGGAAATCCAGAACGATGAAGCCGGGTGCCGCGAATTCTTCACCTACTAGAAAGGCCAGCGCAGCAAAGCGTTCCAGACAGAAATTGTCGGAAACTGGTAGCCTCCGTGATGGGGCTGCTGCGATTGAACACCTTTTGTAGGAGAAATGGCCAATGGCTATTGTAGCAAATACACATACCACCTATGACGCGGTTGGTATTCGTGAAGACCTGGCTGATGTGATCTATAACATCAGCCCGGAAGAAACCCCCTTTATTTCTAATGCCTCGCGTGACACCTGTTCAGCGACTTTGTTCGACTGGCAGATTGACTCCCTCGCGGCTGCAGATACAAGCAACGCCCAGATCGAAGGTGACGATGTCGCCTTTGCTGCTGTGACGCCCCCGACCCGTGTTGGTAATCGGACGCAGATCAGCCGCAAAGAGGTCGTTATCTCGGACACGGATGAAGTCGTTGACAAGGCCGGTCGTAAGTCTGAGCTTTCGTATCAGATCGCCAAGCGCGGTTCTGAGCTAAAGCGCGACATGGAAGCGATCCTGCTGAACAACCAGGCCGCTGCTGCTGGTAGCACCACGACGGCCCGTACAACGGCTGGTTTCCCGGCATGGCTCACCACCAACACCGATGGCGGCGTTGGTGCTGCCGACGGCTCGCTGTCTGGTGGCGTCGTTGGCACCGCTCGTACCGACGGTACGCAGCGTGACATCACCGAGGATATGCTGAAGACCGTGATGGCATCCTGCTGGGAAGCAGGCGGCAACCCGACCACGTTGATGGTTGGCTCGCATGTGAAGCAGGACGTTTCCGCTTTCACCGGCATTGCCCAAGCCCGCGTTCCGGTCAACTCTGCCAAGGCGACAACGATCATCGGCGCTGCTGATGTGTATGTTTCGGACTTTGGCAACCTGGCTGTCGTCCCTAACCGTTTCAGCCGGGGCCGCGATGCTCTGCTGATCGATTTTGATTACGTCTCCGTTTCCGATCTTCGCCCAATGAAGACGGAAGAGCTGGCCAAGACCGGTGACGCCGAGAAGCGCATGATCATCTGCGAATACGCCCTGCGTATGCGGAATGAAGGCGCTCACGGCATCATTGCCGATCTGAATGTTTCCTGATCAATAGTCAGGATTGTTTTTCTGGGGGGCTTCGGCCCCCCAGTTAACAGCAGGAGTATGGCATGAGCGCCGACAGCAAGCGCCTATTTAATAGAGATTTCCATACCGGGATCGATACGTTTTATATCTACAACAGTGATAACGACACATTCACGCTGCAGAAAGAGCAGCGGGTCGATGATCTGTTGGATGTAAATAAATCTGCCTTTAATGATGCAGGCACGCGGTGGGGTGATATGGCTCGCGTGGCCTCCATTCCAATTTCGTTGTTCCATGATCTGGAGCAAAAGGGGATCACCAAGGATGAGAAGGCTTTCAAGGCTTGGCTGAATGATCCCGACAATCGTTTTTTCAGAACTAGGCCGGGGGTTGTCTAATGGTGAGTGTGGCGGTTTGCGTTCCTTCGCAAGAGAATATCGGAACGATGTTTGTTAATGATCTGGTGGCCATGATTGGCTGGCACATGAGGAACACTGACGACGATGTGTCCATGTTCTTCAATTACGGGGCAAGCATTGCTGAGTTGCGCCAGGACATCACTTTGGCGGCAATGGGTGAGGATCCTGATTTTATCCTTTTCCTCAATCCTGACATGCGCTTCCCCCACGACACGTTGAAGAGGCTTCTTGAGCACGACAAAGATATTGTCGCGGCTAATTATGTCACGAACACCGTACCTATAATGCCGGTGGCCACGCAGGTGGAGACGCTGGCCCCTTTGTACACCGATGCGGATGCAGAGGGCTTGGAACAGGCGGCTGGTGTTGGTATGGGTGTAATGCTCGTTAAGGGGGGAGTCATCAAGGCACTCGACGACCCCCTCTTCATCGTGGGCTATTCTCCCAACAGCAAAACATTCCAAGATGCCGAGACATTCTTCTGCCGCAAGGCGCAGATGGCAGGCTTCGGCATCTATGTTGATCACGGCCTGTCTCAGGCCGTTGCTCATATAGGCGGTATCGAGTACACTAATGCGCATGGTCAAGCGGTTCGGGAGGCCCTTGGAACAAACGCCCTAGCAGCGGAGTAGGCTAATGACGGCAATCACTAATTTCTCGACCCTGAAAACGTCAATCGAAGACACCCTGGGGCGAAGCGACCTGACATCGCAGCTTGAGGGTTTTATCTCCCAGGCCGAGGCCCGTTTCAGTCGGACCATTCGTGGCCGTGATATGGAGGCGACCTACGCGCTGTCGCTGAATGCAGATGGTGAGGCGACGTTGCCTTCTGACTTCCTGGAAATGAAATCTATCTCATGCGCCACAACGCCGGTCAGCTGGCCTGAGCTGGTGGACATGGACAGCGACGAATTCCTATTCCGGCATCGGCCAAATGCTAATCCGCAGTATGTGGGGATTAGTGGCACGACAATTATTGTTCGCCCTGCGGCCAATGTTTCTGCCACCCTGTATTATTACCAGCGCGTCCCGGCCCTGACATCGCTCAACACGACGAACTGGTTGGTCACAGATGCGCCGGATGTGTACCTGTATGGATCCTGCCTGGAGGCGGCTATCTATCTGCGTGATATGGAGCGCATCCAGATGTACAGCGAGATGCTGACCACTGCCATTGACGAACTGACCGGTGAGCGCCGTGCAGATCGCGCAAATCGCCCAGCTGATGCCCCTATGGCCCCCGGCGGGCGCACCCTTGAGAGCGCAGGTCCGCGAGCGTAGGAGAATGACCAATGGCCATTCCCACAATCGTTGATCGGTTGACGCTGGAGCAGGCAGTACAATCTCAATTTACGTCCACCACTGGTGTTGAGTACACGCTGACGGCTATTGCCCTGGTTGAGGCTGATATCAACACCCGTGTCAGGGTCCGTCATCAGATGGGCCGGTCTCGGGCTGATCTGTCTGATCAGTTCACTGCATGGCCCAGTGACTGTCTGGGGATGGTTGGCATCCAGCTGAACACCAACCCAGTGCGGAAACTCGAATTTCTCAAGCCTGATATGATGGATGTAAAACGAAGTGAGTACTCCTCGGTTGGGGTGCCGCAGTTCTTCTCTATCATTGCTGATGAGATTGAGTTGCTCCCGGCCCCCGACGATACCTATCAGGCTGAGTTGACCTACTACAAGCGGTTGGACGCCTTAGACGCTGATGGTGCCACGAATTGGCTGGTGACGTACTACCCGCACATTTACTTCACCGGCACCGCGGCCAAGGTGGCTGAATATATCGGTGATGCCAGAGCAACTTTCTGGGGAGGGCAGTATTCGGATCTATTGGAGAGCCTGATAATTGAAGATAGCCAGTCTCGCTATCCTTCCGGCTCTCTTAATGCCTACCCCAAGCAGGCTTTTAGTTAGAGGATGACCGATGGCTAACCCAACAACAAACCTGACCCTAACCAAGCCCACGGTTGGTGGATCTTCCGACACTTGGGGCGACGAACTGAACACCCTGATCGACGCTATCGATGATCTTTTTGCGGCAGCGGGGACTGGCACCTCGGTCGGCATCAATGTGGGCTCTGGCAAGACGCTGACTGTTGCCGGGACCATCACGGTTACAGGCACGGCCAATATTGACCATGATGCGCTGACTAATTTTGTCGCCAATGAACATATTGACCATTCTTCTGTGTCGATTTCGGCGGGTGGCGCTTTGACTGGTGGCGGTGACATTACCACCAACAGGTCCATTACGCTTGATGTGAATGCGCTGACAGAAGACGAGTTTCCAGATGAAGCGGCTGATTATCTTCTGGCTTATGACACTTCGGCATCTGAGCATAAGCGCATTCTGATTGAAAATATTGCTCACGATGCTTTGTACGGTTTTGTCGAAACCGAGCATGTGGCGCATACGTCTATTTCTATCAGCGGCGGTGAGGGCTTGTCTGGTGGTGGTGATATAACCACGTCCCGCACATTGAATGTTGATATTGGTGGTCTTACGGCCCTGTCATCTGTCGATAAAGATGCTGACTATGTGATGGTCTATGACGCTGACGCGACCGAGCATAAAAAGGTTCTTGCCGTTGATATGCCGGCCACGGTTGACCAGCACATGATGGCGCGGGCTGTTGAGCAATCAACGCTTCTTTCTGTTGATACGAACATTATGGGCCGCATTTATGCGCCGCCAGGCTCTAGCTGGTCAGTTGTTGCCGCCAAGGCATATGTGGATACGGCGGGGACAACCGGCGCGACCACTATTGATGTTCATAAAAACGGCACCACAATCTTTAGTTCTAACCTGTCTATCGCCAGCGGCGGCACCGCTTCTACGGGCGGTACGCTGGATGGTGCGCAGACATTCGCTGATGGTGATTATCTGGAAATTGACGTTGACGCCGTTTCCACATCTGCACCACGCGGCTTGCAGGTTCTTCTACAGTTAAGAGCGACGTATTGATGGATGTTCAGGCCCTTGCAGATCATATCGGTGACTATCGCGCCTTTTCCCTGAATAACGGCCTAGACGTTCGCTTGTCTGATGTGACGTTTGGGGAAAAGCACCTGTGTGTTCAGGTTCAGCTTTCTGCCAATGGTCAATCTCTGCCATTCAGCAATCCGTGGACTATCGTAAACCCACCTCTTGTGGATGGAGAAGGGTCTACTGATCCTAGCGATGTCCTTGTGTTTATCATGCAGAGTTCGGGGTTCTTTGATGGGTAGCTACACAATCTATATGGACACAGGCGGCGATCTTTTTTGCTCTGACACTGTTTGGCTTGACGCAAAAAACGGCAGCGGCACGGTGCAGGTGCGTGACGTAACGACAGGGGAATATGCAGCGACGGCGGCGGGGAAAGGCAAGGTCGGGTCAGTTTATCTTGTCTATCAGGGGTTTCTTGGGTTCGACACTTCTGTTATCCCCGATGCGTCAGAGGTTTTGACTTCTGTTTTGTCGTTGAACGCTGGTGAAACAGCAAGCCGGTCCTATAAAATGCAGGCGCGGAACTATTCATGGGGGCCAACCCTGGCAACAGCCGATTGGCAATATCCTTGGTCCGATAACTCACTTTTAGCAGAATATGATGTTTCTGGCGGTTGGACCGCTGACACATATTATGCTTTTACGTCGGAAGCGGGGATGGCTGACGCTGTTAATAAAACGGGTTACACCTATTTTATTATTGGTACTGACACGATTGATGGCATTGCCCCTGCGTCTATTGATTGGTCCGTTTATCATACGAGCGACGAACCCGGCACCTCGAAAGACCCTAAGTTGGAAATCACAACAGAAGATGTGCCTGATTTCACTCCTTTCGTTATTTGGATGTAGCCATGCCTGAACTACAAAAACTAGAAGTGCCACCGGGGGTCTACCGGAACGGAACGAACTATCAAAGCATGGGGCGCTGGTACGACTGCAACCTGGTGCGCTGGCAGGATGGCATTATGCAGCCTGTGGGCGGCTGGTTGCCTATGACGAGCACTCAAATGACAGGCGTCCCCAGGGGCGTTCTAGGGTGGATTGATAACACGGGCGACCGGCTATTGGCCAGCGGGTCGGCCTCCAAGTTGTACGCCGTCAACGAGGCCATGACAGTCACCGACATTACCCCCGCGGGCCTTACAACGGGCAATGAGAGCAGCACAGCCCGAGAGGGGTATGGCGGCGGTCTCTATGATGCTTATGAGTACGGCACCCCGAGAGACGATGCGACCAGCCTGGTCTCTGCTGACACTTGGAGCCTGGATACCTGGGGCGAATACCTAGTCGGATGCTTGACCTCTGACGGCAAGCTGTACCAATGGACACTGTCGGGGACGGCTGCAGCCATTACCAATGCTCCTACAAACTGCAGTGGTCTGGTGGCCACGGAAGAGAGGTTCCTCTTTGCCCTGGGCGCTGACAACAACAATCGCAAGGTTGCCTGGTGCGACCAAGAAAACAACACGACCTGGGCAGCGTCATCGACGAACCAGGCTGGATCTAAAGAGCTGGCAACGAATGGCTCACTAATGGCGGGTGTGCGGGTTCGCGGACAAACCTTGGTTTTGTCTGATGTTGACGCCCACGCAGCCACCTATATCGGACCGCCCTTTATCTACCAGTTTACCAAGGTGGGCAGCAATTGCGGCCTAGTGGCCCCCAATGCTGTTGTGGCCCTGCCTGATGGCAATGCCATGTGGATGTCCTACCAAGGGCAATTCTACATGTATGACGGCGCTGCGGTTCGTGAGGTTCCATGCGACCTTGTGGACTATCTAAAAGCCGGGGTTAACTGGGATCAGAAGGCGAAGATTACTGCCTGGACAAATACCCTCTACAGCGAGGTGTGGTTCGGTTTCCAATCTTCCGGAGGCACTGATGTTGATAAATACATTGCCTATAATTTCAGAGACCGGCACTGGACTATCGGGGAGCTGGATCGGTGCGGCGGCGTAGATGCTGGCGTGTATGACACCCCAGCTTGGGTATCAACCGACGGCTACTGGTATCAGCACGAGACCGGCTACAGTTATGAGGGCGCGGATGTCTATGCACAGTCTGGCCCCGTTGAATTGAATGTTGGCCGACACTGGATGTGGGTTACTGACCTAATCCCGGATGAGAACACTCTGGGCGACATGCAGGTCTCGTTTGTCACTAAATCGGAGCCGACGGGGAGCGAGACGACCTACGGTCCCTTTACGCCAGGCGGTTTCACCAACATGCGCTTCTCTGCTCGCCAGGTTTCGCTAAAGGTGGAGGCAGTCCGAGAGGCCGGATGGCGGTGGGGGACGCCTCGCATTGAGGCGCAGCCAGCGGGGCAGCGATAATGTTACCCCCAGCACCATTAAACTGGGACACCGAATACCAGATCATCATCAATGCCGAGATTGAGCGCCTAACCAGACAATCCCGTAAGGTCGGTGAGGATGTCATTGTTGGCGGCAGCGACGGCACTAGGACAGAGCGGCTGATCCTTCCCAGCGTTGAGGGCTGGGGCGTCCAGGTTGACCCTATAGAACCGACCTATCCGTGGAAGGATCTGCGCGGTCATATTCTGTCCAGAACGGGCGGCAAAACTGTTCCTACGTTCAGTCAGTATATCGGTGACATCTATCAGTGGAATTTTGACAGCGCCAGCCAAGAGCAGGAAGTATTCAACGAATACCACATGCCGCACGATTATGCTGTTGGTACTGACCTATATGTGCATACTCACTGGTCTGTTGATGCAGCCAGCACAGGCGATGTGAATTGGCTGTTCGATCTGGCTTATGCCAAGGGCTACGATCAGGCTGTTTTTGAGGGAACAGTCGGCAGCGGTTCTCCTGTCACGGTTTCTGTTACGCAGTCGTCACCAACTGCTTTCAAGCACCAGATTGCAGAGGTTGAATGTTCTGCGTCTGGTGGGTTGATTTCACCGGCTACGGTCAATGTTTCAATCACCAGCGGCACAGCAGCCTTGACGGCGGCTTCTGCGCTATTCACAGCTGCAGATATTGGGCGCACGGTGACGATTGCAGGCGCTGGTTCTGGAGGGGCTGATCTGGAAACAACAATTTCTGGATATAGTAGCACCACTTCTGTTACTCTGGCAGACAACGCTTCTACAACGGTTAGCGCACAGGACGCTTTCAGGTATCGTGTCCTTGATACTGATCTGTTAGAGGTTGATGGCCTCATAATGGTGCGAACCTGGCGTGATGCGACAAGGACAGCGGATACCTTGGATCAAGCTCCGTTCCTTCACGAAGTTGATATACACTACCAAAGCACTGGCATTGGTACTAAAGGGCGCAATGGCCCTGATTTTTGGAGCTAGCTATGGTCTTTAATAAACTCTTCGGCGGCGGCGGCGGAACCCCTAAATACCTGAAAAAAGCAGGTAAGCGGATCATGGATACTGCCTTTAGCGAATACGACAAGGCGGGCTTCCGACCGTATGATGATGAGCCTCCTATTGCCGCGATGAACAATGTCCTGTCTACGGCCATCAACCGGGCTGGCCAGCCAATGGCTGGGCAAGATGCTTTTGATGCGGCCCTGGCTCAGGGTCTGAGTACCGGTCAATTCATGCCGACGCCGGTTGAGCAGTATAACAGCCGCCCAACAACAGTGGCGGCTGCACCCACGATGACAGCTGCGGCTGTTCAATCAGACCCAATTACCGCACGAGATGTGAACGCCGGGACGATCCTGCAGACGGACATCGATGCATACATGAACCCGTACCTAAGAACGGTGATTGACGCAACGATGACCGATCTAAACAGGGATCGGGCGCGGCAGCGTGTGGCAGATCGGGCGATGGGGGCCGGCGCTGGCGCTTTCACCAATGACCCTCGCATGCAGGTCTACAATGCCGAAACGACCGACGCCTACGACCGGAATACATTCCGCGCCCTGGCGGATCTTTACTCCGGCGGCTATGATCGTGCCACGGCCCTAGCCACTCAGGACTTGGACCGTGGCTACAATGCGGCGGTGTCTAATGCTGATAGATCAATGGTTGCTGACAAGTACAACCTTGATACGGCCACACAGAACGCTGCGTGGCTCCAGGATGCCGCTACGCGCAATCAAGATGCCGCAATGACTGCCAATATCACACAGGCTGAATTAGACGCTGCACGGGCCTCTGACGACGCCATGCTGTATGGCGACATTTCCAAGCTGAATACGATGGCCGAGCTTGAGGCAAATTCTCAGGGCATCAACAACATCAAAGCCTTAGGTGCGCTTGGAAGCTCCATGGCAACGGCCAAATCTAACGCCGACCAGATTGCATTGGCTGCTGGCGCTGCACAGCAAGAATACGACCAGCTGTTGCCGTCCTTCGAGTACGGCGAGTTTATTCGTGAGGTTGACAACCCCTACAAACGCATGGGTCTGCTTACGAGCGGCATTAGCTCAATTGGTGGGCAGAGGAACGCCTCATCCGATGGGCTGTTTAATACTGCTGGCAACTTTATGACTGGGCTGGCCAATCTGAAGAAAGCAATGGGATGACTGGGCTGGGCAATCTGAAGAGGAGCTAGAGATGGGGCTGTTAAAACGGTTCATCACTGGGGGGCCGGGTGCAACCCAGATTTATGACGAGGAAAGATTCAACGAACAGCAACTGCAGTTGCTGCAGCTGGCAAAGGACGCTGACCGGCGAGGAGCTAAGTGGGGCGGCAGGAGCCAGAGCTACCAGAACCAGATGGCAACCCTTGATTATATAAACCGCCAATCTGCTGCAGGTGCCACGCGGAAAGCGGCGGAGAATCAAGTCCTTCAAGATCTTGTCGAGCAGAAAACTAAACTTTGGGCTGCTACCGGCACACCCATATCCGAAGCTGGAATTAGGGCAGCCGCTCAATTGGGATACTCCCTCCCACCCCAGATGAGCGAGAGTGCAGGCACGGAGGGTGTGCCGGTAGTTCGGCCCATGTCACGAGAGGCTATTACCATGGCATCGGCATTCGGCAATGTAAGTGACCTGTTCGATATTTATAATTCCAATCAAGCGAAACTCCCCGAAGGAGTAATGCTAGGTGATGATGGCACTGCACGTGAGCTTGATAACTTCGACGAGATCATGGCCGAAAGATCGAGGCAGGATGCCAATGCTGCACAGAGAGCAATAGCCAGTAACAAGCCTGTTTACGTCTACGATAGAATAAATCAAACAATTGGATTTGTTTCCGAGGCAGATCTTCTGGAAAAGCCTGACGTGTATCAGGTTCTCAATAAACCTGCGGAAGACTTTCAGTGGGGCGTAGACGAAGACGGCAGACTGGTTTCTATGGCGATCCCAGGGACGGATGCTTTCAAAGAAAAGACAGAGCTTGAGCGGACCAATAATATCCAGGTTGCACAAGATACCTTGAAGGCTGACGCCATTTACAACGACCTTATCGCGGCGCAAGCATTACTCGCAGGGGATAGTTGGGTTACGGGTATTCCAGGCTGGATCCGTTCAGCGATGGGCTCTTCTGACGCAAGGACTTTCGAAGGCATTCTAGACAGCCTCAAATCAAATATCGTTCTGGACAATATGAAGGCAATGAAGGCGTTGTCGCCTACGGGGTCAACTGGGTTCGGTGCGATGAACGAGAAAGAGAGCGGTTACTTAGAGGCCCAGGCCGGTAAGCTCGACACAATGCTGAGTGAGGAAGCTCTGAGCGAGGTGATTGACAACCTCATGGATCGATATTTGAAAACGGTGTATCCAGATCTTCCTGAAGGTTTGGAGCTTCCCAGTTCTGTAGCAAGGTCGCGCAGGGAAAACCGACGGCGTAAACAAAACCCGAAAGTGAAACGATCATGGATTGAGGGAGATTAGGTCATGGCTACGCAATGGCTTGAGCTAGACGACGGTCGGCGTATTGGCGTTGAACTGGCAGATCCCAGCACGCCTCTCACACAGGAAGAGGCCCAGGATTATATTGAAATGGTCCTTGCCGGTGAAGGGGCTGGAGACGGTACCGCCCGCTCTGCGCTTACCCCCAGGGGGCAAGAAATCTATGACGAAGTTGAGCCAACTTATGGTGCTATAAACCACTTCGGCATGGGCATGGTCCCCTTTTTAAAAGAGACATCTGTGGCTATGGCTGACCCTGGCGCTACATTCTGGGCTGCGTGGAACGGTAGGCAAGATCCTCGCGCATCGGAGTATTATGACGGGCTGGCGGCGGCTCGCGCCCTTGAAGACGACTACGACGCTCGCAACCCCGCAGCAGGGTTAGGATTGAAGATAGCAGGGGGCGTTACTGGTGGGCTTGGTTTGGCCAAAAACGTCGGCCTATTCTCTGCTGCTAACCCCCTCCCTAAAGCGGCGGCATTAGGTGCCGCAGAGGGCGGTGTTTATGGTTTCTCTGAGGGTGAGGGCGGGCTAATGAACCGCCTCGACAGCGCCAGAACGGGTGCCATGTGGGGTGCAGGTGGCGCTCTAGCTGTCCCCGCTCTATCCCGCACTTACACGGGTGCCAAAAACATTCTCACCGGCAACACAATGAACAAGGCCCAACGCATGCTTATGCGAGACCTCGCCTCTGATGGCTATGAGTTTGGCAAGGGTGTGCCGAAAACAAGCGCACCCTGGCGGCGCGTGCCAGAGGCCGGGTATGGGAAGCCTGTGACGCTGGCCGATGTTGCTGGCGAGCAGACTCGTGCAAGAATGGCGGCAGCAGCAAATATGCCCGGTAATCGAGCAGGGCAGGTCATCGATAACCTTAAAGCTCGACGGCTTGATCAGGCAGGGCGCATTACGGATGACCTGACGAGCGCAACCGGTATCAATCGCGCCAATCTTTTTGACGTTGCTGATGAAGTCAACGACCGCGCCCGCAAGAGTGCTCAGTCATTCTATGATCAGGCGTATGAGGCGCATCGATATCTTGATGACCCCGTCATCGACAGTCTTATTGACCAGCCCGCAATGAAGGCTGTCCATGAAGACGCCGTCAATCTGTACAATATCGAGAAGGGCGTGAAAGACGCAGCGAGTGCTCTGGGCGGTGGCTATGGCAGCAACATGCCGGGCCTGCGTGCAATCTACGATGTGGACCCCAAGACGGGTGAGAAGGTTCTCAGCGGCGTACGACCTGACCTGCAGGTCATGGACTACATGAAGCGGGCCCTGGACGACCGCATCTCTGTTGCCTATCGTGCGGGACAAGGCGGCAAGGCAGAGGGGCTAAAGCAAATTCGGGAAATCCTGGTCGAGCGTCTCGACGATATTGCCCCGGAATACCGAGCTGCACGCCAAGTCTGGCGCGGCAAGTTCGAGGTTGAAGAGGCAATTAAGAAGGGCAAGCGTTTCAACAGCGCATCAGCTGCGGAAGTCGAAAACGCTTTCGGCAAGATGACCCCGAGTGAGCGGGTGACGTACAAGCAGGCGGCACTGTCTGACCTGCTGGACAAGATGAGCAAAAAGCCAGACACGGCGGACGCTGCGGGCATGCTTGCCAGCAGTCCAGATATGCGTCGGAAGATGCGCCTCTTGTTTACGTCGGACGATGCATTCGAGGAATGGATGAAGCGCGCCAAGGTCGAGGTAAATATGGCTCGAACGGAGAATGCCGTTATGAGCGGATCCAGAACTGCGCCGATGCAAGCCCAGATGGAGGCCATAAGCGGATCTCCCGTGATCGACACGGTTGACTTCTTGGCGACAGCAACCGGAGAGCCCATTGCCGCGGCCAGGGCAGGGGGCCGCTTAGGCGCGAAGGCGCTAGAGCGTCTCAGGCGCGGTAGCGACCAAACAGCATCTCAGCTTTTGGAGATGGGCATGGTTGAGCTAACCCCTGAGCAGATCCGTATGCTGGATGACCTAGCTTACCGGAAATTTGCAAATCAACAGACCCAGCAGAATTTTGGCCGCTTAAGCGGGGCAACGTCTGGTGCAGCCAGCCGCTACAGCCTATCTGAGTAGCGTACAAGGTAAGGTAACCCATGCCGCAATCAGAGATTGATATTGAGATTGTCCAGCAGGTAGTAGAGGCGGCAGTACGGGCGGAGAATAACGCCAAGAGCATGGAAGCCATGCACAAGCGATTTGAACAGCACGTTATCGACCAGGCAACCCGTTTTGCGCGGTTGGAAGATCGTATGGAGCGGTATGCCGACGAAAGCAGCAAGCAGCACACAGAACTGGCCGGCAAGGTCGAGGCGCTAACAGACAATATTGGCGGATGCATCCAATCCCAGGTTGAAACTGCGGTGTCACCTGTTCTTGCAGAGGTGAAGAAGCAGCGTTCTGTCATGTGGTCGGTGGCGGGTGGCCTAATCCTGCTGCTAGTGAGTGTCCTTGGGTATTTGCTGGCGAATGGCAATCCTTGGAACACGGCCATTGCTCACCACGCCAATAGCGTCCACCACAAAGCAAATTAAAATGCCCCACTTCGGTAATTCATTTCGATGACAACATCACTGACAGAGGAACAACTACAAGAGGCCGTAGATTTATTGGCGCGTCATTCTAATGTTGCTGAAGCGGCGCGCCACTCAAAATGGCCGTGCAAACGGGCAGGTTTTTCTCATCGCCTAAAATCTGCGCGTGACGCTGGCTTTGTGCCGTCTGCGGAGTCAATCCCTGTCGAGCCTGATGAACTAGACGTTGTAAAGCAGGAATTGCGCGATGCGCGGCTTCTTCTTACGCAGATCAAAAGCGAAGAGATCACCCGCGCAAATGTCCGATCATGGGTCGGTCTTGTGTCGGAAAAAGACACAGCGCCGCCAAAATGGATAGTTAAGCCAAGCAAGCGCGCCGGTCTGGGTGTGCCAACACTTTTTGCGTCTGATTGGCACTGGGGCGAGGTTGTCAATCCCGATGAAATTCATGGCGTCAACAAGTTTGACCTGGAGATCGCCAAGGCGCGGTGCAGGTCGCTAATTGAAACGGCAATTGATCTGTTGACGGGCGAATTTGCTTCGCCGGACTATCCTGGAATTGTTTTTGCCTTGGGCGGCGACATGATCACGGGCGACATTCACGAAGAACTATCCAAGACCAATGATGCGCCTATCATGCCCACAGTGGTTGACCTGTTCGAGAATCTTATCTGGTGCATATCAACACTGGCTGACAAGTTTGGGCGGGTATATGTTCCGTGCGTCACCGGCAACCACGGCAGGAACACAAAGAAGGTTCAGGCGAAAGAACGCAACGCCACCAACTTCGACTGGCTGGTCTATTGCCTTTTGGAAAAGCATTTTTCAGGGGATGCCAGGGTCCAGTTTAATGTTGCCGAAGGTTCAGACTGCCTGTTCAAGATATATGGCCACGAATATTTGTTAAGCCACGGCGACCAGTTTAGGGGTGGCGACGGCATGATTGGGCCGCTTGGCCCTATCACACGCGGGCGGCACAAAAAGGCATCGCGCAACGCAGCGATTGATATGCCGTTTCAGACCATGATCGTCGGCCATTTTCATACTTTGATGCAATTGCCTAACCTGATCGTCAATGGCTCGCTCAAGGGATATGACGAATACGCCTTCCAGGGCAATTTCTCGTATGAGGTGCCCGCGCAGGCGCTGTGGATCACTCACTTCGAGCGCGGCATAACTCATCAGATGCCTATCTACCTCGAAGACAAAAAGAAAGGGGCGTCTAAGTCATGGGTGAGCTGGACAAAATAAGGACTTCTGACGGCGGTTTTGTTGCGTGGCGTTGGGCGTCGTTCACGCCAAAAGAAATGCTTTGCCGTTGTGGTGAATGTGATTCCTTCGTTGACGTTCAATTTATGGATTCCCTACAATGGCTGCGCGATGCCTATGGCAAGCCCATGCCGGTGAGCAGCGGCCATCGGTGCGAGGCGCACAACAGGGCGGTCGGCGGTAGTGCAACCAGCGGCCATTTAACGGGCCGTGCAGCCGATATACAGGTAAAGTGGGGCGATGCCCTAGACCTACTGGTTTCTGCTCACAAGACAGGTTTTACGCGCCTCGGCGTCAATCAGAAGGGGCGCTATGAAGAACGGTTTATCCATCTAGGCATGGACAGGCCAGAAAAGACGATTTGGAGTTACTGATGGGGGAACTGGTGTTTCTGGATGAATACAGGAAAGAAAAAAGGCGGGCGACAAAAGAAGAGTTCGACGGAATCATTGAGATTATCTCGGCGGCGTTCTATTCCCGCTTTGACGCTACAATCGCCCCTTTTTCGCCAGAGGAAGATTCCGAATAAAAAGCGGGTTTACACAAGAAAGGGTAAAAAAGATGAACACCTTGATTGACCGACTTAAAGAACCATCGACCTGGGCTGGGCTTGCTGGCCTGGGACTGTTGTTCGGCATGAGCCAGGATGAGTTTGATATTTACGTTGGCGCTATTACCGGCGCACTGGCGTTTGTGTCAATTATCCTGAAAGAGTCCAAGTGAAATGTCTAGCTGGTCTAATTGGCCTCAGTGGTCTGCTTGGCCTCGGTGGGTGCGCTGGCCTCGGTGGCCTAGAATGCAACCACGAAAGGACGATCTACGCCCTGGGGATGGTGGCATCAAGTCAAGCGGCAATCTTAACGAAGATAACAGAACGGAGAACGTGTGATGCGGCTAACACTGACAATCTTGGGGGCAATGGCCCTAATCCTGACAGCACTGACTGACGAAGCCCTCGCGGGCGACAAGAACTCAATCTACTTTGAGCAGCAGTCGGGCCTGTTTCGTGTGGGGTTTAGCGGCAAGGCGTGTGGCAGCTTTCCAATGCCCAGCGTTTCGCTAGATGGTGAACGGTCGTGTGCGCGGGTGCCGCTCACATATATGCACAAGAAGACTGACGCCAACGGCAACACCACCAAGGAAGTTTTGAAGCTGGAAGATTACCACGACGAACAATGCACCCGTGGAATTGACGCTGCGGGCAACCCGACTGAAACCTGTTTAATCAAGGTGGTTTCGGGTCGATCTATCGAGGGCGACTTTGGTAGGAAACAAAACTTTTCATTGCTGGGCGCTACCTTTGGCGATGCATCAGGTGACAGTCAGGCAACGCGCCGGGTCAATACTGGCCTTGCTGCAGCGCGGAGATCCACCCAGGAAGACTGACCCCAAGCCAGTCTTCCACCCCCCGATAGGGTCAGCCGAAAGGCTGGCCCTATTTTTTTGCATAAATATTAAAAAATTGACTTCTCCCCTATTGCAAACAGGAACGTAGTTCCTATATACAATGGGTAAGAGCAAAACAACGGAGAGACAAAATGAACAAGCAAACCATCACATTCAATAAGTCTAATTGGTCGGGCGAAACGGCCACTATTGAAGTAACAGAACTGGCCGGGGCCTATACTTGGGAACAATACGGCTATGAGATCGAGGTTAGTGGCCGCAAAGAAGACGACGACTTTGTATCCTACGAAATAAAGATCGACGGTGAACCGTCCGATTGCAAGGTCAGCCGCTTTGAAAATGACGCGGCCTGGAATGACCGCCGTTGGGAAGCAACCGATTGTATTGGCGATTGTATTCGAGGCGATGAGAACTTGGTGATCGCCGCTGCGCAATTGCTCTACAATATTTTGTAAGGGGAAGAAGCATAAACAAAATACAAAAAAGGGGGGTTGATCTCAGCCCCCCTTTCCACATAAGGTGGACACCTTGACTTTTGCAGAGGGAAACAACGTGACCGACAAGGAACTGCTCAAAGGGCTGATTGATGACTTCGGCAGCCAGAGCGAATTAGCCCACGCCATGACCCTTGCGACCAGGGAAGATGTCACAACAAAGCGCATTTCAAATTGGCACGAGCGGGGCATCCCTGCTCGCATGCGCTGGCCTATGTGCCGCATTGCGGTTGGCCGGATGTACCTGACCGAAGATCAGATGAATGAATTCATGGAACAGGGAAAAAATGACAGTTAGGCTACGAGCCGTGGGCGTCGACCCTGCGTTCCTAAACACGGGCATCGTGCGAGGCTTCATCAACATGGAGATCGGGCTTGAACCCCAGTTCGAGGCGACCAGCATCCACCTGATCCGCACCAAGGCTGACAAGAACAAGACGATCCGGCAGAGTGCTGACGACTTCCGCCGAGCCCGGTTCATCGCGAGTGAGCTACGCGACCACACTGTGGGTTCTGACGTTGTCTTCGTGGAGATGCCCAGCGGCGCACAGTCCGCCCGAGCAGCCAAGGCGCTTGGCATTGCACTTGGGTGCCTGACGGCAATTGAGCCAGCAATCATCCAGCTTACTGCGGCTCAGGTTAAGAACGGCTTCACAGGAAACAAAACGGCATCCAAGGCGACGGTTATCGACCGCGCCAAGACGCTGCACCCTGATTTGGAGTGGCTCAACCAGAATGCTGATGAGCATATGGCCGATGCCATTGCCTGCGTAGAGGCGGGCGTAAAGACAGAAGAATTTAGATCCATGGCCAATATGGCTTTAACACTAGCAAGAGGAGACAACGATGGATGAAGAATTAGCGGGGCGCAGCCAAGTCATTGAGGATTTTCTACAGAACCGGGGAACCGACGAGCCCCCATCCTTGCGCAATCGCGAGTTCGTGCTGCGCGAGGCGGAGCGGCTAATAACCCAAGACAGAGAAAATCAGTATGGCGACCCGCATGAACACTTCAAAGAAGTGGCGCAAATGTGGAGCCTCATATCGGGACTGCCAATTGTTGCAGAAATGGTTCCAATGATGATGGCTGGCCTGAAAATGGTCCGCATGAAAAATGACCCATGCCACCCTGACAACGCTGTTGATCTGGCTGGGTATACGGCCTTGACACTAGAAGTCGCAATTAAGGAGGTGGGTAATATGGCCAGAAGACTAAAAGAGGATGATAATGACTGACATCTTCGAGCATTACGGCCTGTCACATCTTTCGGCATCGCAGATCAACCTGTACACATCTGAGCCAGCATTGTGGGTTCTTCGGTATCTCTTTGGGCACAAGGATCCACTCAGCCCAGCTGCGGCCCGTGGCATCAGCACAGAGAAGGGCATTGAGCACGGCCTGTGCAATCCAGACGCACCGCTGCAAGAATGCATCGATCTGGCGCTGCAGGACTACGACCGCTCACTCACCCTCATCGTGGATGACAAAAAAGAGAAAGAGCGCGACGGCATCCCCGGCATAGTCGAGGTCGGCCTAGAAGAGTTGCGCAAGTACGGCATCCCCACACTGCCAGAGGATGACCACCGCCAGCAACGGATCGAGGTTGAGATACCCGGCGTGAGTGTTCCCGCCATCGGTTATCTGGACTTTGACTTCCAGGACCACGGCATCATCGTGGATCTAAAGACCCAGCTGCGGCTCGCGTCGAAGATATCGCCGTCGCATGCCCGGCAGGGTGCCATCTATTCACAGTCACGGGGTAATAACGTCGACATGCGTTTTGCCTATGTTACACCAAAGAAACAGGCGGTGTTCAGCATGGAGACCGACCAGGTTCAGCAGTCCTGGAACGAGGTGGTCAACATCGCGGGGCGGATACAGCGGTTCTTGTCGCTGTCGAAAGACAGGGATGAACTGGCCAGACTGGTCTGCCCTAATTATGACAGCTTCTATTGGAACAACCCCATCACGAGGGGCGCTGGCCGGGATCTGTTCGGTTTTTAACAGTTGGGGAAAAGTCCCCCTGTTTTTGAGGGGGGCTTTTTCCCAAGACATTTGGGAAATTTATTAGTTAGGCAATTTAGCCAAGTAGAAACAGCCAACTAGAGAAGAGGAAAATAGATATGGCTTTTATGCAAACAGCAAGTGGCGACGGCGGTGGGTTCAACACCTACGTTAAGTACAACGCAAAGGCTGGTCGCTGGTACACCAAGCGCGACGACAGCACGGACGCAACCGAGATGGAGGTGGCGGACATGACCGCCGTCATCGACCTGGAGAACATCCAGACGGGGTGGTTCTTGTTTGAGGCGGGTGTTGCCCCCAGCCGGGTCATCGACCCTGCGCCGGGTGTACCCACGCCCAAGCCGGGTGATCGGTTTAAGAAGGGCTTTCAGTGCCTTTTCTATAGCCCGATGAACTTTCCCAGCGAGGGCCTGCGCGAATTCGCCACAACCGCCAACGCCGTGATTGAGGCATTCAACGCCCTGCACGACGATTACATGAAGGCACCGCAGAAGGGCAATGGCCAGCTGCCGGTGGTCCGTTGCACTGGCGTTAACCCGATCACATCTAAGCACGGGACGAACTATCAGCCCGTTCTGGAGATCGTTGATTGGGCCGACCGGCCAGAGGTTCTGGCCAATGCCACGATGGAAGGGTCTACCCAGGCAGCACCAGCTGCTCCGACTGAGCCCACAGCCCCTGCTCCTGTAGCAGCGCCCGCCCCGGCCCCCGCGCCGGAACAAGCCCCGGTTGCTGCTGATCCCGCCCCGGCTGCCCCGGCTGCAGGCGGTAATCTGTTCTAGGAGTTAACATTCCTTTAGAGCAGGTGGCCCCCGGTCGGTTAGTCATGTGGCCGACCGGGGGTTTTTTCTCAGGAAACGACGATAGGAATAATAATGCCAATAGCAGTACAGGGTGCAATGGATCCTAATCAGGACACCATGCTGGAGCACCTCACGCATCACTTCTGCTCTGACCTGGAAGGCCAGGTCGAGATCAGGATCATCAAGCCCAAGGGGGCGGTCTATTCAAAATTATTTAGCCTTGATGAACTGGAAGAGGCAGCAGCCCACGCCTGCGAGATGAACCAGCGCGGGTTCAATATTTACTTCGGTGCTGTGTTGCGCCGGGAAAGCCTAGAGAGCGGCGAGCATGGCATGGATGATGATTGCCTGGGTGCTCGCATGCTCTGGCTCGACATCGACGATGATGGCGTAGCAGAAACCGCTGCGCAGGAACTAAGGGGGCAGGGCATCACACCGGCCTACACAGTGGTGACGGGGCGCACCCCGCACACCAGGGTGCAGATGTTCTTTGAAGTGGACGAGCCCATCACAGACAGTCAGCAGATCGCTGAGATGAACCAAGCGCTGGCAGAACGCTTTAGCGGTGACCCGGTGGTGTTCAATGTTGGCAGGATTATGCGGCTGGGCGGTGCCATTGCATGGCCAGGTAAGGAAGGGCGGGTCAAAGAGCTGACAGAATTCCACCCGCAGCAGGTTGATCCGATGCCATTGACCGCACTGGTTAACCAATTATCCCTAACAGAGGCGCTAGAACGTGCAGTAGAGCGGCGAAACACCTATGAGGGGGGTCAGGGTATTACTAAAGAGCCTGCCGGCCTTCTGGGTGGCGCTGAGACGGTCGTAGATGGCCGAGAAGAGTACATGCGGAACTGTGTGATGGCTGCCTTCATTGAGGCGTTTGGCACGGCAGAGGCTGGTCAGGCCGTCACAGAGCAGACCATCTTCGACCTGGCGTGGCCAGTCTTTGAGCAAACAGCCGACATGAGCCGCCCTGGCCACAACACCCAGAGAGAGATGCATGCCAAGTGCTCGAAGATCCTCAGACGGTTCCAGGAAGGCAAACTAAAAGACTTCAAGACCCAGGATGACATCGTCAAAACATGGGAAGCGAAGCAGGAGCTGGCGCACATCCCGCCCAAGGTTGTGGTCGAAAATATACCCGCAAGGGTTGAAGAAGTGCTCACAACGGCCCGACGTTTTCCCTTAGCATATAGCGGTGATGTCAGGGATGTTGTGCGGGTTGATCAACTTGTTCATGGGCTGCTGGTACAGGGCACCACGAGCGTGGTCTACGGGGATAGTAATGTCGGTAAGTCCTTCTGGGCTATCGACCTGGCGTACTGCGTGGCGACCGGCAGACCCTGGAACGGTGCCAAGGTCAAACAGAAGGGCGTGGTGTATGTCAGCATGGAGGGTGGCCAGACCACCAAGAACAGGATGCTGGCCTATAAAAAGGCGCACCCGTTCCAGGGTGAGGCTCACTTTGCCCTGATTCCCGCAGCGGTAAACCTGTTCGACAGCGAGGATGACATCGCAACGCTGGTGGCAACCATGCAGGACGCAGCCAACCACATGGGGGTTGAGGTGGGCCTGATCGTCGTCGATACGCTGGCTAGGGCTATGGCAGGGGGCAATGAGAACACATCAGAGGATATGGGGCTCCTAATCCGCAATATTGACGCCCTGGCGGCCCTTACAGAGGCGCATGTGATGCTGGTACACCACACCGGCAAGGACAAGACGAGAGGGGCCAGAGGCTCATCAGCCCTCAGAGCAGCAACCGACACCGAGATCCAGCTGGAAAAGATTGAAGGCACGAACATCACAACGGTCACTGTGACCAAGCAAAGAGACCTGGAGGGTGGCCAGTCTTACAATTTTAAACTTATGGTCACAGAGGTGGGCAACGACACCGACGGGGATCCAATCACAAGCTGCTATGTCGAGCTGGACGACACCGACTATTCACCAGCCAAACAACGCCTGACAACGCTCGAAGGTATGGCCTGGAATAAGGTCAAGGAGTGTTTCCAGAACAACGCTGAAATGCGCACGGTAATGGCCGATATGCCACCCCAAAGCGCATGTTCGATAGATTTGGTCAGAAAAACACTGCGTGGCAGAGGCGTTACAGAGAAGGATAACGACAATACAGAGCGCAGCCAGTGGAAGCGGATCCGCGAAGGTCTTGTAAATAAAGGATATATTGAGATCAACGGGGACTATATGTGGCTGGTGGATGACTAGCGTTGCATTCGCGTTGCATTGGCGTTGCAGATGCAACGTCAGTCCCCGACCGCGTTGCATTCATTTGGGGGGGGTTCCCCCTTTAGGGGGGAACCCCCCAAAAATGCAACGCAGGGAGACCGCGCGAGGTTTTTGGTAGAGAAAACAGGAAAGGGAAACAGGATGGCAAATGGTAAGGCGATGACCTACTTGGATCAGGTGGCGCATGAGATGGAGGTCAAGTGGGGCGAGGGGCGATTGCAGAAGCTGGTAACGCCAGCACTGGCTGACCGGTTCAAGGCGCAGCAAGAGATACTCGACGGGGCTATCAGTGCGGGCGATGCCAAGGCGATTGATCAGGCAGCTGCCGCAACAGCCAGGGCATGGCAGGTGCTGGACGGTGAGGCGGCGATGAAGGGATGCCTGCCAATCAATCAGCTGGTGTGGAAGGGAACAACGCCGTCAGGCAGGAAGGTGATCATCCTTCGGGAGAGCAGCGCGATTAGACACGCCGACGAGATGGAGGGCGACCTGGTGTTGACGATGGATGAGGTGATGACCCTCATCGATGGGTTCCCCGAGACCGTGCTGGAGGTGAAGGCGACTTTCAAGGCGGCTGAGGTCACAGCTGTTTTGGGGAAGCCAGAGGAGATTGATTGGGAGATAGGGGATGAAATACCCTTCTAGGGCCTGAGGATGGCCTGTGAGGGGATGAAGGGGGGTGGAAGGTAGTCCGGCCTACCTTTGGGTGTTTCCTCCCGTCTCAGGGCAAATGAGAGCGTTTTAGGGGGTAGGGAGAAGAATGGCCGATGTGTTTGCGATGGTGGTGGGGCGATGAGGGTAGGTCGATGAGGGGTCGATGGTGGGGTGTCGGTGTGTATAAATCCACGAAAACACACACTGAGACAGGGTCGCGTGCGCGTACATGCAGAGTTTTTGGTGGGCGATTTATCATAATATATATTATGCGCAATTGGTTTCCCTTTAATATCAATGACTTAGCATTTCGCGGATCCTCGGTGTAGGGAAAATTGCTCAGACCCCCCCCCGGGGGCCTTCTGGGCGGCGGTATGGTTTTGGGGTGGTCAACACACACCAACCCTCCAGCAACCTCATAGGGGCTTCTCTTCTAAAATTTTTTGGATTTTTGGTGTGGGGGTGTGGAAAGCATCCTGCCCATCCACCCAGAATGCCCTTTAACGGGCCTCAGGGGCTCACCAGGGCCTGTGAAAGCAAAAAAAGGCCCCGGCCTACCTGAAACGGTAAACCGGGGCTGTACTATGCCTTAAAACGCTGTTTTAGCGGTCGACGTCTACCAGCGCGTCGATGATGGCCACGAAAGTTGCAAAAGCGATGTATCCGATTGCGCAGATGATGCCGATCAGGGCCGCGCCGATAATTACGGCGACCAGGCCGAGGATAATGCTCAAGATGACCTCAATCATTTTGCACCCTCCAAGGTTGTGAAGGGGGTGATTTCGGTTTTCCCCTTCTTTTTGCGCGTTTCATTGATTTTGGCGGGTGCCTTTTCTTTTTTCTTTTCGATTAGGGGGTTGTGCCAGCTAGCCATGAAATTGCCCAAGGTTTGTCGGGCCAAGTTCACGGCATTATTGCTGCTGACGCCTATTTTTTCTTTTTTGCTGCTCCAGTCGTATGTTTTCAGTGCGTTGTCGGCAGTCACGGGGGCTGGTGCGCGGAATACTGCCGCCTCTTTGATGTAGGTGATCTTTTCGGTGACGACGCTCCAGTCCAGCTTCTTGTTTCGCTGCGCCAGGATTATTTCGATGTGTGCGCCCTTATCTTCGGCCAGGATGAGGGTGCAGGATCCGTTTTTGCCCCTCGCCTCTATGCAGCATTTCTGTTCTGGCAGGTTCAGGCGGTTGTTGCGCGCCATATGCATCATTTTGCCCTTTATTGGCCTGGTCGTGTCGCCCTGGGGCATGGTGTATTTTGCATATGCGCTTAGGTCTTCCATTTCTTTGGATGTTACCCGGTCAACTGGGTACAGGCCGTTGTTCAGGGCGGCCAGGTCTTCCAGCTCGTGCGCGTGGGTGGTAATTGTTGTCATTGGTTTTCCTTGAGTAGGGGTTTGCAGTCTTCGTGCCACATGCGCTTCGCCTCGGCCTCGTCGACGGGGATGTTCAGCTCAAGCATCATCTTGTGGATCTCTTTGTCGTTGGGGTCATGGCCGCGCTCCTTGGATTTTTTCACATTGATGAGCAGGGCCGCGAGCTTGCTGTCCTTGAAGTCACTGAATGGCGCCCGGCGGTTGCGGCTGTTGTGGAATACCATTGTCATTTTTTTGCCCTTGGCTTGTACGGTGAGTAGAATTCTGTGACGGTGTAGCCGTCTTTTGTTTTCTGCCGGCGGATCACGGATCTGTTGTTGCGCCCGGATTTTATTCTGCGGCGTTCTGTCTCCGCCTCGGATCTGTCGTCGTGCCAGGTGATGCCTTTTTTTGCGCTTTGCTGGTACATTATTTTTCCTTGCTCTTTGAGCCCCACCACAGCAGGCCGCCAACAATGACAATGAGGGGTAAGATTAACCCCGTGTAAATTAGCGCGAATACGACAGGCAGGGCCATCATACCCAGGATGGTGTTTCGCGCTTCGTTTGGTTTTTTGTGACTGGTGTACCAGCCGCCGCCGTGTGGTCTGTATGGCATTCTCTTTTCCTTTCTTCTGTTTATAGTGGGGTGGCTCCCCGTGCGCTCAACAACACCGTCGCACACAAGGGACACTGGCGATATTGCGCCACCCCGTTAGCGGTCAACGATTACTTTGCACCGCTAAATATTATCGCGCTTTCTCCGGTGGTTCGGGCAGGGCCTCTCCCACAGCATTGTAAATGTCGCGCAGTTGCTCCGGTGAGAAGTCCAACCGGAAACCCTCACCATCATACGTCACGCGCAGCATTCCTAATTCATCCCCGACCTCTAGCCGGACAGACATTCGCAGCCCAGTCCTCACAACATCGATTATCTCAATCGGCTGCCACTCCTGACTAGGCATCGCGTCGATGGCGGCTTGAGCCTTGGGAATGTTGGTCCGCCACGTTTCGTCAACAAACGTGTCGCAGTCCGGCCAGACGGCGAAGTATGCTTCTATCCATCGTGCTTTGGTTATCGCCCTTGCCACGGCTTTCAGTGTTTCGTTAGTCATTATTCGGACCCCATAATTTATTGAAAATCAGGTCATACTGGTCTTCGGTGATGACCTTGTACAGCGAACCCCCACTCTCCTTTCGCTGCACTACCTTGGAGTTCCGTCTCCATGCGCGAGCTTCTTCTTTTTGCCCCAACCAGAAGCATAGAGAACAAACTAACGGCAGAATAAGGTACATTGAATTATCCATCACTCGCCCCTTTCAGTGCGGCTTCTTCCCAGATTTGTTTTGCCTGTTGGTGCAGCATGTCCTTGTCATTGGTGCTGGCAAGGTAAACGCGGTCGCCTTCGTCTTGGGCATTTTCCATGGCGCACAGAACTGAATTGGCGAAGTCTTCCAACGCCGCCACCCTGTCTTGGCTGGCCTGTAAATCGGCTTCCAGTTCTTCGATGCGGTCGGCGGCGTTATCCATAGCGCAGCAAGCCTCAATAGTCATACTGTCACCATTTACCAGCGATTTAACAATTCGTGATTGCTTCCTTAAATCTTCTACCAATGTTTTATTTTTAGAAGCCTGCCATACAGCAAAGTCAGTCATCCCACACCCCCTCTTTCAGCACGATCTTCATGCGGGAGACGCGGTGGCTGTCCCCCTCGAAGTCAACCTTATCGTAGTAGTCAGCGCGTTCTCGGGTGTCGTAAGAATGAGACCAAAACGTATCATCTCCGTTGGGATAAACATTCACCCATACCACCGTTTCCTGCGGCGCGTTGATGATGTCCTCTACATCATCTCTGCCTTCGTAGTATCGCCCATCAGAATACCTATCTGTGCAATACTCGCCGCCTGGGTCCATTATAGCAAAGACCAGCCGCCCACTTTCCAACGTGTAAATATGCTTCGCCTTATTCCCGTCACGGGTCTGCATTGGCTTGGTAAGGTCCAGTTCATTGGTCATTGTTTGCTCCTAATTTATCAGTGAGAACTTGGCGCACCGCGCTGGGTGTCGTGAGGGCTGGGTAATCTTCGCGCAGGGCGTCAATCAGGTCAGCCGTCAGATATACTGAAACCTTCTTCCCCGCCCGTTCTCCCTTTGGCTTGCGGCCTGCGCCGGGTCGATAGCCGCCACGGTTTTCAGTCATTGGTCTTTCACCTTCCAGTTTGGTGGTAGTTAAACAGCCCAGCCGCGAGCAATCGCCCCGGCTTCAATTGCATCCAGTTTTGCGATACGTTCAGCCAGAACAGGTGTTGGATGACTGGTTCCCTTGCCTGTCTCGTAATATTCCCGCGCCTCTGCCATCGTCCACCACTGGCACCCTGCCTTCACCCGGATGCCATAATGGTGACTTACAGCAAAGAATTCGTGATGGTCAATCGTGCATCCGGCAGAGAAAATGCCTCTGGCCCCGCGCAGATTGGCCCGGAGAAGATTGGCCCCGTGAAGATTGGCCCCGTGAAGATTGGCCCCGTGCAGATCGGCCTCGTACAGATCGGCCTCGTACAGATCGGCCTCGTACAGATCGACCCCGCGCAGATCGGCCCCGTGCAGATCGGCCCCGTGCAGATCGGCCCGGGGCCGATCGGCCTCGTACAGATCGGCCTCGTACAGATCGGCCTCGTACAGATTGGCCCGGAGCAGATCGGCCCCGCGCAGATCGACCCCGCGCAGATCGGCCCCGCGCAGAGTGTCCGAGCCCACTGTATGCAGCACCTCGCCGGTTTCTTTGTGTTTGATTTCAATCATTGGTCGATCCCCAACGCAGCCGCAACCTTTTCTTCGTTCATAACGTCATCGCGGCTCATGTAGACGGCGGGGCCGTCCAATACGGCCTTAAAGCCTTCGCCGTGGGCACGCTGCGCGTACCATTGGCCATGGTCGTTGCAGTTTATGTATGCGACCAGGTTCGACATTGAACCAGTGTGGCCCGCATACATGTGGTGCTGATTCCGATGGTTGTTGAGAATGATGTGGTTTGTGTTGGTCATTGGTCTGTTCCTTATTCGGTTTCGATCAGTTGGGGGTGCTTGGCGATGAACTCGTCCACGGTCCCGGAGAAGATGGTTTTGGGAATGCCGTTGTTCTCCCAAGAGGCGCATGACCGTGCAGTTATGTTCCCTTCGCGGTCAATGTCGTACTGGTATTCGGTGTCGCCGTGAGCATCATGCCCCGTAGTAAAATCTGCGCCGTCATTGGCCCGCAAAAACTTGGTGGCGCGTGATGCATGCCCTGGCACGTTGTTCATGTTGTTGAAGTACATTGCCGCGCCGGCTTCATAGCCGTCGTGGTGGATGTAGAAGGTTACGCTGTCACCTTCAGTTTCAAATTTGTATGTTGCGCGAGTGCTCATTAAACGCTCCTTTGTTTGTGTTACCCTTTTAATATAGGGGTATGTATTCATAATTTAAACCCCTATAATCAAAAAAAAGTGAAAATAATCGACTGACAGCGCGGGAACGAAGAAGAGACTCCTTTCTAAAAATAACGCGCCGCCAGCCGATTATTTTTATCAATTGGCCCGTTCGATCGCGGCTTCTTCGATGATGTTGTGTTCGTCGTCCATCACCCCCTTGTGGCGGCAGATCCTGCGAATTGATCGGACGACCGATTTCTGTGCCTTACGGGTGCCACCTTCCCAGTGGCGTACTGACCTGGCCGATACGCCCAGCATGTGTGCGAATTCTGCCTGTGTCTGCTTTAGAACCCGTGACCGGATGTCACGGATCTCTTCTGGTGTCATGGTGTTGGGTGATTGCTTATCGCTCATTGGTTTTTCTCCCAAAGGGTGAGCAGGAACCAAACAACGGCACAAATCAGTGCCATTGCGATGATGTATGAAAGATTGCCGGTCATTATTGCCTCTTACAGCAAGTCTGTTGATGGGATGCGAACGCCAGGGTGCAGTGCATAGAAGCGGGCGCGCTCGCCATTCTTGTTCCAGTCTCTGACATGGCACCACTCGAAGAGATCTTCACAGCCAGGTGTGGATGACCTCTTAAAGGCGCGGTGATCCATGCCTGGGTGCCACCAAGGTTCGATGGCAACGGTCGTGCTGCCGATGGTGTCCAGGATCGTGCGGTCGTTTTTAAAATAGTGAATGTCTGCGGTCATCGATCTTCTCCGTGATGCTGTGTTTCCTTACAGACTGTATATAGGAACATTGTTCCTGCAATCAACCCCTGTTGCGCTTTTTCTGAAAAAAACATATATCGGAAACAACGATCCTGGTGATGCGGTATCGTTGTTTCCTATCCCCCTGGTAGCGTACCCCGCTCCAGGGGGATCTTGAAAAGCCGCATTTGAAGGGGTGCATTTGCAAACTGTTCAGGACCATGAGGCCGAAGAGGGTCATCGCCCGTTCGCTAGGCATAGAAACGGGATGGTAATTTTGCTATGCTTGAGCCGGCTTAAACGCAAGGGAATGATGCATGAGCTTTCACGCACGATTGGTTGGTAGTACGCCAACACAGCACCGTATTCACATTAACGCATTAGCGGCGGCTATGGAGTTGTTCAGCTTAATTAACGAACCGTCTGTGGCGCAAATTGAGGCGGAGTTCGACCTTGACGCTTCTGATGCGGAATGGGCGCAGTTCAAACTGCTTTACGAGAGCGCAACAAACAAGCGCCGCTTTTTAGCGATTGCGGCAAATGCGATGCGTTTGGCGGAAGGGCCTCATTTTGGGATGGATGACAGCACGACCTTCTTTTCAAGACTGACGAGCGCGACTAGCGGGGTTTAGATTATGAGCCTGTATGCTTCTGTTGTCGGGTTTCAGGCTAAGACTTCGACGGGTACGCTTGATATTACCGGTGACATGGATGGTAATCAGCCCAAGGCCGCGTTGTTTTTCATGTCGGAGGAAACCACTCTATCCAACACGCCTTTGACGCCCTTTCATTTCACGATGGGCATGACGGACGGGACAAACGAGTTCTATTCTGTTGTACATTCGGAAACAGGCGTGACCACCACCGACGACTACAGTGCGGCTTATACGGACGCTGTTTTGAGGGGCTTGGATGGTTCTGGTTCGCAGACATACAAGGCTGCTTTTGATAGCTGGATAACGGACGGGGTGCGGATTGACTGGACTGATGCTGCGCCCTCTGCCTTTCAGGGTTTTGTTGTGCTGCTTGGCGGCTCTGATCTTGCAAATGCCTATGTCGGGACTTGCGGGACGGGGGCTACGGTTACTGATCCGGGTTTCTCTGTTAATCAGGTGATTATGGCGGCAATCGGCACGGGTATCGCCAGCGGTACGGTGCAGAACGGTGCCCATATGATGTTTGGCATGGGGCTTGATACCAGCACGTTCAGTAATAGCACGTCTTCCAATTTGGGTTGGTCGTTTCTAATGCGGGATGGTTTGTCAACGTCAGCGCCTGGTACTGTTTGGGAAGATGCTTGTGTCATTTCCAAGCTGAAAGATACCACGACATCTGGTTTTGACTACAACATGACGGTCGGCACATGGAGTTCGAGCGGGTTCACGACGAGCAGCGACCACAGTAATTCGGACAAGGTTGGCTATCTGGCGCTGGAATGGAACAGCGGGTGCGATGTTCGTTTAGAGCCGCTAGATAACAACAATTATACATCCACGGGCGTGAACAAGCACGATTACGGTGTGACATTTGGCGGCACTGGAACGCCGGTTCTTAATATGTTGTCCGGTAGCAATTCAAGGCGAGACACTGGAAGCCGCGATAATAATGACGCTGGTGGTATGCACATTGCAGCCACGGATGGTACGACAGACAAAGCTGTCGGCGGCGGTGTAGATGATGGGGTGTCAACAACGGCGACTGGCTCTAATGCCTCATCGAAGTCTCTTGCTATCCCTAATCCCTTTGCGCCGCAGAGCAGCACTGCATGGATCAGGGCAACATTTGATAGCTGGGCCACAGATGGCGTTAATCATAATTATGACGCGGTTGCCGGTGGCTCGAATTATCACTATCTTGGTTGGGTGGTCGTTCCGTCTGGTTTGACGGCTAGTGTCGTTGGAACAGGATTGCTGGATAGCCAGAAACTGTCACGAATGAGGTTGGCACGATGAACTATGTGGGTGATTTC
>Ga0070746_10000139_pt1 | contig 38490 bp, 31 predicted proteins | sample VirMetDEL_Mar_21_FD_77016 | JGI IMG/M metagenome (GOLD analysis project Ga0070746, IMG submission 77016) | Aqueous microbial communities from the Delaware River and Bay under freshwater to marine salinity gradient to study organic matter... | ecosystem: Environmental > Aquatic > Marine >...
TCGTTTATCCACACACAAGGTCTAACTATACCTTTAGAAGTAATGTAGAGTTGATCTCCATTTGCACATTTTGGATTTATATCAATTTGCCACTGTTTCATTATATAAAAAATTATAAGCTTTTCTTATAAATATTTATAAGGAGTAATGTGTAATGGAAGATGATAGACGTACAAGAATAATGAATATGTTTTATGATTGGACTCAAGAGAGAGAAATCATGTACAAAATTCAACAATGCCAAAGAAATTGGGATTACTCTAAGTGGGATTCTTCTGTAGATACTTTTCAAGAAATGATTAACGAGTTGTTATGGACTGCAGAGCAAGCTCCTTCTAAACAACATGAAGGTAATTATGATTTGTATTACACAGCTGATAGAGATGTTATTCAAGAGATTTCTAGATATACATGGGGCAATACAAACAGAAGAGAACCTCCTTCCAACTGGCGCAACGCTCAATCAAATGCAAGCCTATACATTATATGGGTAGCTAAGTACCCAGAGACAGAAAGAAATTGCAACGCTGATGGTACTATAAAGAAGAATGGTCACCATGAAAGGTGGCTTAATGGTTATGTTAGTATAGGTATTTCTATAGGGTTAACTATGAGAGCTGCGGCTAAAATGGGTTTAGCTACAGGTTGTAATAAAAATCATAATGATATTAATGGTAATGATTTTTGGGGCAAACGTTTAGGTATTATGGATGAGATTAAAGCAGGTACTAAAAAAATTACATATGGTTTGGGAGTAGGTTTCCCTCAAGAAGGTAGACCAAGATGGGAACAAGATGAAACAGAAATTATGATTGGCGCATCTAACGGAAGTAAAATTACTTTAAATGATCAAACTAATCATCCTAGAACAGGTCACCCAATGCGTAAAGCAAAGATAGTTGATATTAGGACTACAGATAAAGCTGTAGACCCGTATGGTGTTACTCACATGATTCCTGATATGTCAAAAGCTGCAGTGAATTCTTTTCAACCCAAAGGTATAAAAATTATAGAAATTATATGATAAACATTGTGTGTACAAGTAAGCCGTGTGATGGTTTACTTTATTATAGTTATGAATATTGTTGTTATTTAAATTCTATTGGTGTAATTACTGATTTAATAATTATTACTCATCCAAGATTTTTAAAAGAGGACTATTTTGATGCTATTACAAATAAGTATGGTACAATCGAAAATGTTATCTTTAACGACTTTACAAGAACATCTCCCACTTTAGTTTTAGGTCGTAGCATGATTACTCTACCTTACATAGATAGAGAATCATATTCTATGGATCAGTTACTTACTTTACACCTGCTCTTTAAAAATAAAATTATTGCTGTTTATTCTGAAAATCATACTATAGAATATTTAAACGCTTTAAATTATTTTTACCCAGAAGAAGTTATAGATTTATGTGACTATGATATTTACCCTCACGGTGAAGGAGCGCATTTTGAAAAAAAGATTTGGTTTGATGTTTTTAAACCTATAGAAAGAAACGAATCTTTTAAGTACCTTTTTAACGGTACAAATAATAATTATTACAAAGCAGCTAGATCGGTTATTAGCAAATATAAAAATCACGGTATTATGATTTATGATATAGGAAGTATAGACACTAGATACAATAATATAATAGTACCTGTAGATAATTTAATGGGCATTTTTGATACTTACGTATACACCAAAAAGAAAATAGATCCTGCTCCTAGATTAATTCAAGAGTGCAAATACTATAATAAAAAAATAATTTTTGAAAACACTAATATTGGAGCTGAAGTTTATATGAAAAGAGATCTTTCTAATCCTAATGTGGAGCCTATTTTAAATGCAATATAATGGATGGGATAGAGAATATTTAGAAAATAAAGAATCTTATTATAAACTATTTGATAAGATAATGCAACAAGATAATGAAAAAAATGTAGAGTTTTTAGAAAAGAAAGTAGCATTACTAGCAAATAGAGAATATGGAGTAGCTGTTAATAGTGCTACTGATGCTTTATATTTTTCTCTTATGAGCTATAACATTGGCACAGGCGATGAAGTCTTAGTAAGTGACTTTTCTTGGATATCTTCTGCCTCAAGTATAAGTATGACAGGAGCCTCTCCAGTTTTTTGTGATATAGATCTAGAATCATATCATATTTCTTTTGAAGAAATTAAAAAGAAAACTACTAGTAAAACTAAAGCTATTATTTACACACATTTATTTGGTAACATGGTTGATGTTAGTCCCATATTAGACTACTGTAAAGATAATAATATAATTTTTATAGAAGATGCAGCACAATCATTAGGTTCTAGTTTGAATGGTATTGTAGCAGGGTCAATAGGTGATGTTAGTTCTTTTAGCTTTAATAATAATAAAGTAATAGCTGGTATATCAGGTGGTGGTATTGTAGTAACAGATAATAAAGACGTCGCCAGCTACATTAAAAAAATTAGAAGGCATGGTAAAGATAAAGATTTTGAAATGTTAGGTTACAATTCAAAAATGTTTTACTTTAATGCTGCAGTAATAGATTTTAGATTAGATAAACTTAAAGAGTGGCAATTAAAAAGACAAGATATAGCAAGACGTTATAATGACGAATTTGTTGATTTACCAATCCATATTCAGATAGCTACTAACGGTTTAAATCATAATTATCACAAATATGTAGTAAGGTTTGAAGATGAAACTTCTAGAAATTTAGCTAAAGAAAAACTTAGTGCTAGTGTTCATTACGACAGAACTATATCAGAAAATTCTATGTATAAAGGCGCAGGCTGTGTTAATGCTAAACAAGTTAGCAGAACAGTATTGTCTCTACCTATTCATCCCTGGCTACAAAAAGAAGAAATAGAAAAAATTATTAACGTTATGTGGTTAGTTTCCTAATGAGTTATACTTTTAATCTTTTAGAATCTAGACATCATGTTAAAGATTATACAGATGTTATTCCAGATAAAGTCCTATTAGAAGAAGCTTTATGGTGTGCATGGAAAACAACTCCTTCGAAGAACAATGCAATGCCTTGGAAAGTATTTGTATATGGTCCAGATAAAATAGAAGAAAAAATTAAAGTATGGAAAATAGTACATGGCAATCATATGAGAAGAGAAGTAAAAGCACTTGAAGAAGGAGAAGCTACAACTACAGAAAAAGGAAGAATAAATCCTTTTTATTCTCATATTAAAGATAACCCATATCTTATTTGTGTTCATGCACAACCTAGAAATCCTAACAAATATTATGAACAAAAAGTAAGACTAGGAATGTATTTTGATCAAGCATGGGAAAGTCAAGTAGATAATTTTATAGATACATCTGCTATAGAAGTTGGTATGTTTATACAAAATTTATCTTCCTATTTACTAGAAAAAAATATAGACGTTTCTTATACATCTTGTTTTTATAGAGATATTAAAAAATGGCATGAGTATGGTTTAACTTACTCTAACTTTAGACCTATAATACTAATGTCATGTGGATATAAAAAAGTATTTCGAAATGAGATAATTAAAGAATGGGGTAGTGATAAAGAAGATATTAAGCCTAATTATAAAGATATAGTAGAATGGATTTAAAATGTTTAATGTAATGGATAAATGGAGATATGTACATAAATTTAAATCAGGTAAAAATATTAATTATGAAGACTTAAAAGAAGTGTTGTGGCAAGCTTGGAAAACTACCCCGTCTAAAAACAGTTTTATGCCTTACAGTATTCACGTTATAGGTCCTAATCAACCTGAACTTAAACAAATAGTCTATAACACAGCAGCTGAAAAAGAATTTTTATCTAACAAAAGAAATAGTTTACACGAAAATGAATGGCCAGTAAATGTATGTAAAGAAACGATACTTAATGCTGAGTATGTTATTGTATTTACATCTAGACTAGAAGATGAACCTAGCTTATGGCAGTTACATTTACATAGAGGTGGTTGTTACATGGATGCTTGGTCTATATATGAAGACAATATTGAAGATTATTTGTCTACTATCTACGTTGAAGTAGGTTTATTTGCACGAGCAGTTAATGCATTACTTTTAAATAAAGGTATAGATTCTAATTATATTATCTCTTTTGATAAGAAATCAAAACAATGGAACAAATTACCGTTTATTAAAATGGAACCTTGTTTAATAATGCCCGTTGGTGTAGGCGAAGTGTTTCGCAGAGATGAAATGAGTGAGTTGCATTCAGAATGGGATGTTAAACCCGACTTCGAAAGAATTGTTAATTTTCATGTATAAAAATATTCGCCAATTAAACGAAGAAGGATATTTAGGTATTGATTTTTATCTATCAAAATCATGTAACAAGTCTTGTCACTATTGCACTGCATGGACTTTAGATATGCGTAATCTAGACGTTGATATGGACTTTACAAGAAAAACTTTAGAGTACTTATCACCATACAAAGCTAGAATTCAATTGTTGGGAGGTGAACCAGGTTTAATTAAAAACCTAGATGAAGTTTTAAACGAAATAAAAAAGCATAAGAATTTAGTACCTTCTGTACTTTCTAATTCCTTTGTAAGAAAAAGATACCCTCACATCTTAGAAGATCCAAGTATTATATATCAAGAACATTTAGTGTTAGATTTTTATGAAGATAAAATAGAAAAGTTGGGTAACTTTAACTTCTTTGAAGAGAATGAAAATAATAATTATAATGTTATTATTATGACACCAAATTATTTTAAGTATAGAATAAATCATGACCTTTCTATTTTAGACCATACTAACACTCAGTTTAAGCAGTTTAATTCAAGAGCGCCTGATTATAATTTTATAGATCAAGCGCCTGAATTTGATAGAAGAATATGTGCAGCGTTTCCAAAAGTACCTGTAGTAGATTTTGAATTACAAAAAATTAGACATTGTAGTAAAAAAGTTATTAATGGTTCGCGACAGTTTGAGGTTACAAAAGAAAATATAGATAAAATGATGAACTTTGAATTGTTTGAGTTTGAAGAATATTGTAAGAAATGTACAGAGCACATTGAAAAAAGATCTCAAGATCATATACTTAATGTAATGGCAGCGGGTAATGTTTAGTGTAGCATTAGGTCCTCATGACCACAATACATATGACGGTGTCTTTCATAACCAATTAGAAAGACATAATAGAATAAAACATAGCTTTGGTCAGACAAAATACTTTTACGATAAGTATTTTAAGCCAGAAGAACATGATATGTTTTTGTTTACTACTACCGTTGGTGGTATTGAACAGTCAAATTTTAATCATAAAGCTCTATCTTTTAAACCTAATCACTTATGGGATTATTGGTTAGAAGGTAATACATATTATATAGATCACCATCAATCTCATGCAGCTTATGCTTTTTTAAGTTCTGGTTTTTTAGAATCAGATATACTTGCTATTGATGGCAGAGGGTTGAACTACAATTGTATATTCATTGATAAAGATGGAAAAATTACTGATCTGTCAGATAAAATTAAAATAGGTTTACAATGGAATCATTTTTCTAAATTATTAGGTTTTAGTGATCTAGGAGCTGGTAAGCTTATGGGGTTATCAGCTTATGGTGAATATAATATTGCAGTACACCTTGCTTTAGAAAATATGCAATACGATTTTATTATGAATTCTAAAAAAGAAGACATAGCTTATACATTACAGCAGCACACTTTAGAACTAATAGAAAGATATGTACACACTTTAAAAACTAGTGATAATATATGCATAGCTGGTGGTGTTGCTTACAATGGTTATATGAACGAAGAATTTACTAAACTATATAAAAACGTACATGTTCCTCCAGCTGTAGGTGATGAAGGACAATCTATTGGTACATATATGCATGCAGATTTTACACTGAATAAAAACATTCACATACCTAACGTTTACAGTGGTAAAGAATATAGTTATGAAGGTAATAATTTAGATTTATCTTTTATTGCTAAATCTATTTCAAAAGGTAAAATTGTAGGGTGGTTTCAAGGTAAGTCTGAAAGTGGTAACAGAGCTTTAGGTAATAGAAGCATACTAGCTGATCCAAGAAACTCAAACATTAAAAATATTATTAATAGTACAATTAAGAAAAGAGAAGACTTTAGACCTTTTGCTCCTTCAGTATTAGAAGAAAATTATAAAGAGTATTTTGATACTAATCAACCTAGCCCTTATATGTCTCGTATTGTACCAGTTAAGTCTAAATTAATTCCAGGTGTAACCCATATTGATAATACAGCTCGTATTCAAACAGTTACTAAAAATCAAAACGAAAAATATTTTAATTTAATAAAAGAGTTTGCTAAAGTAACAAATATTCCTATGTTGCTTAATACAAGTTTTAACTGTCAAGAACCTATAGTAGAAACACCAGAAGAAGCAATAAACACTTTTAATAATACAGCTTTAGATATTCTAGTTATTAATAATAAAATGATAGTAAAATGATTAACATAGTATGTGTAAAATGGGGTGATAAATTTCACAATGATCATGTTAATAGATTATATGACATGGTTAAGAAAAATTTTACTTTAAAATACAACTTTATATGTTTTACTGATAACGCTAATGATCTAAACAGAAATATAATTATTGAACCTCTATTAGGAAACGAATTAGATAAATGGTGGTGGAAGTTATTTTTATTTAAAAACCCAACTAATATTCCTACAATTTATTTTGATTTAGATGTAGTAATACAAAACAACTTTGATCACTTTGTTTTTTATGCTAAGAAAGATATTATTACAACAATAGATTGTATATGGAAGCCTCATAAAAGAAATATGAAACCTGAACCTCCTAATTATGATATGAGCTTAAATTCTTCTATTATGATATGGAAAGGAGATTTATTTAATGTGTGGTGGCATTTTTATTCCGACAGTAATTATTATATGTTAAAATATAAAGGTATAGATTCTTATCTTTACTTTAATCATTATGATAAGATAGATTGGTTACCTTCTAAAGAAGTTTATTCTAGAAAATATGGTATAGATGAATATAATTATTACATAGATGGTCAAGATTTTAAAGATTTTTTCTATAGTGACTCTCACACTGTTTGCATTTTTAACGGATGGAACAAACCTACTAAATGGACAGTTTTAGATAACAAAGGCTATGAAGGTTATGAAAAGTATTGGGATTAAAGTCTTCCGTAATATGTTGGAAGAAGGTAGAAATAATTACGATTTATTAGATTCACTTAGCCCTAACCAATTTAATGCTAAGCTTGCTTTAGTTGACAATATAAAAAAACTTAATATACTAACTAAAGAATCTAAGATTGTTATTTTTGGCTCTTGGTATGGTAGTATACTAGTTCCGGCTTTTTATAAAGACGTTAAAAAAATTATTTTAGTTGATATGGATAGTAAAGTTATTGATATAGCTAAGAATAGATTATTTAACCATCTAACTAATATAGAGTACTTTGTATCAGATATATTTGAAGGGTTTAAAGATCAATACTTAGACACAGATCTTTTTATAAACACTTCATGTGAGCATATGCTTCCTATGAAAGAATGGGGCCCTTGGCCAAAATATGCTAACCCTTGGTGGGGTAGAGTTTCACCTAGTTACTTTGCTTTTCAATCAAACGATATGTTTGATATACCCACTCATATCAATTGTGTACATACTATAGAACAGTTTAAAAGCCAACTACCTTTAAATGCTTCTGTAATTCATGAAGAAGAAATAGAAGATACTAGAGGGGTTAGATTTACACTTATAGGTAAGTTATGCGAAGAGTAATATTTAGCCTATACATAGACATACCTAAAGAAAATTTAGTATCTCATTTTGAAAGTAAAAATAAGTTTGAAAAAAATTATGAGTGGCTGTTTAGTAAAAAATTTACATACGCAAAAAAATTAGGAATAGATTTTAGATTTTTCTCTTATGATGAAAAATATGAAAATTATTTAAAAGAATTTAAACAGAGTTTTCCTCAAGTTCCAGAATATAATATTGTTAATTTCTATAAAATTTTTTTAATGTATGAATTATCAAAAGAATATGATGAGATACTTTATTTAGATTTTGATGTAGTACCTTTAACTAATAAAAATTTTTTTAATGAATGGAATTTAGAAAATGGAATAGTTATTTTTTGTCCTACGGAAAGAATAGATAAAAAAGTAAATGAGTTAGATACTTTAAAATTAAACTACTCGCCTAGATCTCCTTTAGCTAAGTTTTGGACTACTAAGTGTTTGTTAATGGAAAACAATATTAAAGCAGAGCCGCAAGTCTTTAATACTGGGATTATTGGAATTAATAAAAAACATTTATTAAAATTAAACTATTTTGAAAATTTTTCTGATATACTTAACACAATATCTAATTTAATGAATGATGATTTTTACCCAAATAGTATTAGAAAACTTTTTAGTCATAATAATGAAGCTATATGGGCTTATAATACTATTGCTAAAAAAGTAAAATGGCAAGAGATAGGACCAAGCTGGCATCATTTCTTAGATAAATGGGACTATATACCTAAAGGTACTAATTTAGTACATTGTATTAATAAAAATTTTGAATATGTAAAAGAATGGTGCTCTAGGTAATATTACCTCTATCTACAATGTCCATAGCCACTCTTGTAGCATCACATATTGTAGTAGTTTTTCTTAGCTTAGCTTTCAATTCTTTTTTATCAGAATTTTTAATAGGCTCTGATTCAAAAAGAGCAAGTTTATACATAAACAATCTTTCAATATCAGAGTCGTCTCCAAACAAAATATTATCTACAAAAACTTTATAAAATCTGCTATTGATAGAATCTACATCATAAATGAGACCTCTCTTTTTAGCTATTTCAATAACGTCTTTTTCGAAAATAGTATTCTGTTCTCTTATATATTTGTAAGTTGTTTCATGTAATTCATCTTCTGACATATGAGACAAAAGTCTATTCCAAGCTGCATCACCTTCTTTAGCTTCAACTACTTCAATTTGAAATACTCCGCTTTTGTCTAGCCATTCTACTTGTGCAATACTTCTTTCGTTATTAATAAAATATGCAGTAATAAATTCAAATTCATCGTATTCTTTTATCATAATTGCCTCTAAATAATAGTTTGTCTAAGAAAATATGTATCTGCAGTAACAGCAGTACCGTTAGGAAACTCTTGAGCTCTATAATCATCTGTATTAACATATCTAGTCTGATAGTTTCCACCACCGTTTAAAATTGTGTTAATCATACCTGTACCTTGATTACTTCCTGCTCCATTAATATTGTATGAAACCTGACTACCTGATTGTGTAGCATAATATCTCATAAATTCTTGCAACAAAGTTTCAAACTGAGCATAAGTATACTCTCTAACACCTGACGTACCATCAATATATAATGGTAGGTTAAATGAACCACCATCAGTTGCTGCAGATCTATACACTAAAGAATAGTTACTAATAGTTGTAGGTTGATCTCTTGTTTCATTAATACCACCTGCAGTGTAAGCTCCTACGTTTGCTCTAGTGTCTGTAAATACAATACCTAATCCTGTATTACCTTGTGCAATATAATAAGTACCTTGAGCGTAAGTGTTAGCTATCATAGCTTGAATAGAAGGTAAAACAAAAGTATCAAAAAAATCTTGGGTGGACATTTCTCTTAACCCACTTGTACCGTCTCTATAAACAGGCAGTCCTTGAGGAGTAGATGGTGCACTTACAGATTGTATACCCATAGTAATTTTTGAGTAGCCTACAGTAACTGTTGAAACGTTTCCAGCTTCAGCTTGAGTAGGAAATCTATCTACTCTAGTGCTTCCGGCACCAGCTTTTTTTCTAGTATCGTTTATCGTACCCAAATTACCACCTGAGCTTACTACAGCTAAAGTGATTGACGGATTAAGAGCGTATTGATAGGTTGATTCAAGTTTTATATTATCAATGTCTACAGAAGACATCTCTATGAGACCGGATGTACCATCTATTTTAACTGGTGTGCGCACAGTCATAATAACTACCTTTAGTTGTTGCCTGGTTTAGGTACGTCAGCGTCCTCTTGCAATAAGTGTCCAGATATTATAGTAGAACCGGCAGCGTTTTTAACAGTAAATCTTGTAGTGTCTTCAAATCTATGACCAAAAGCATAGATATCACTATCTACATGAAGATCACCTCTTATGTATACATCATTTTCAAAAGTAGCATCGCCTTTGACTAATAAATCTGAATCAATAGTAACATTACCTTCAATAATAACATTACCTTCAAAAGTGTTACCTGAATCAGAACCTAATAAAGATGTAGAAATTAAAGCACGCCATTCACCATATAATAAATTACCATCACCATCTGAGTCTACTACAACAGCATTCTTACTTACTCTTTCATCTGAATCCATAGTTCTAATTACATCTTGGAAATCAGAATCATCCATAATAGATGTGTCTAACCAATACAGTTTACCTGATTCAGAATCTCTATTTTGAATCCAAAAATTACCAGCTGCTAAAGCTTTTTCTGGAGCTGTTGGTTTAATAGTAGGTATGTTGTTTATTTCAATAATTTGATATTCATCTCTAGGATTTCTTTGAGCAATCTTATAACCAATTTCTACTCTTCCAGAAAAATCTTTTAAATATAATTTTGATGTAACATGGCTAATTAATCTACCAGTACCAAAAGTTCTTCTAAAACCTGTTGTTGCTAAATCAAATTCAATGATAGTAGAAGCATTAGAAGAGTTTAAAGCAACAGCCGAACTCATTTCAACTCTAATTACTGGCTGGTAAAAGAAATCAATATATCTTACAAAATCAGAACTAAAGGTTAAGGAAGAAGAACTACCTGTAGTTTTATAAAACGTAACACTATTAGCATTTGATGTTACTTGGCTGGCACCTACTTCAGCAATAGCGGCGTTTTTAATTTGAGAAATAACATCTGATATTAAACTATCTGAATCTAATACTAAAGATTTACTACTACCATTAATAGTATAACCTATTGTAGTAATATCAGAATCAAAATCAAGATCATTTATAGTAATAATAAAACCAGCGTCTTCATCAAAACTTGTAACCGTTTGACCAAAAGTATACGTATCAAACATTTGACGTTTGGTGTATAATTTTCTTGTTTCAAGGTTAATAGCAATTTCACCTTCAAGAATTTGACTTGCTAAAGGTTGACCTTCACCGTTAACACCGCTAATTCTAGATCTACGGTGCTGAACAAAACCTCTTTGTACTTGAGTATCACTATCAATCATCTACTCGTGCTCCTGGAACTAATAACTGCACCATACCAGGAAATGGTTCGTCAGTAATTAAAAGTATATTACCAGTCTGGTCAACAATAGAACCAGTAGTAACTTGTTTAAAGACTTGAGCAGGAGAAGCATCAGCAAACCCATTATAGATTTTTGGTCTACCTTGACCATCAGAATCTAAATCGGGTGAGTTAGAAAACGCTCCGTCTGAATCTCTACCAAATACTGCTTTAAGTCTTTTAAACGTATTTCTGTTTGATGCTGTTTCTGGTTGCGTGTTAATGTAGTCATATAAGAAACTATTAATTTGAATAAGAGCTTCTGAATCATACATTGAATTTGTCATTCTTCTGTATACTTGAAACACAGGTTGTGATACAGCATCATCTATATCACTTTGTTGAGTGGATGGAGCTACCGGTAAAACATATTGTCCGTTTCTTAATTCCAGCTCGCCACCTACTGTAAGGTCTGGTTTGTTCCATTCAATCCAATCACCTGCTTCAAAATTATCTTGTCTAGCATTCATAATTTGTTGAGTACTAATTAAAGTAGTTCTTCTTAACACCCAACCTTTATCTGGACCTTGATATGTAAAAATTAAAGTATTGTCTTGTGCAGTGCTAAAGTTAACAAAAGATTTACCATCATCAATATCAAATTTTTGCCACAACTTAGGATAATTTGTATTTACTTCTGAATCAAACTTAGCGTGATCAAAATTAACTCTCTTATATACCGGGTAGTGTTTTACGCCTAAATGATCAGTTAAAGCAACTGCATCTGAGTCCGGATAAAGATCTAATGATTCTGGCGTGTGAGTTTTCCATTCAGTAATTTGTGCCGCATTTCTAAACTCATAAGGTGTGGTCCATATAGATATATTTTTATGTTGCCAACTAGAAAAAGAATCTCTTACTTCAATTACATCTCCAGCTCTAGCTAAAGGTAATACTAAGTGTATTGTTCTACCTTGAGAAACTTCTCTAAGATCAGCTGTAATTCTTTCTCCTCTAGATAAAAAATACCATTCGCTATCTCTAAAAATATCTGGAATGCCACTTGCTGTCGAATCAACAAACTCGCTCTCGCTGTCTACTCCATAACCAAAATTATTAATTGTATCTCTAGGAGTTGTAGGTCCCCCTGACTTAAAATTAACAATTGTGTATTTACCAGCTGGATGTAATTCACCTACTTTATATTCATAATCTTTAAAAGGTCTTCTGTAACCATAAAAGGCATTATTTGGATCATTACCAATTGGGTTGTCTCCAAAGTTAGAATACAAGTCAGCAAACAAGTTATTGATCTTAAGACCACCTTGTCTAGCTGAATCTCCTGTACCCGAATCTGGTGTGGTACCTAAGTTAATTAAATCTTTTGAAGCCATATTTTATTTATTACCTAAATTGTACTTAGATCTCTAACGATCTTAACTATATTACCATCAGAATCAGACATATTAAGTACGGTAGGACTAAGATTTGAATCATTACTTAATGTAGCATCTGAATCAGGTTGTGTTACATTAGCCCATCCAACCTCTGAGCCTTCAATGGGTTTTAAACCTCTAGACAATTGATACAATTCAGGTATATTGCCGTCAGAATCTTTAGCTGGCGTGCCTAAAATAACTCTAGAATCATAGATAATACTTGTTGTTACAGCAGGACCATATAACCATATTTTAGAAGTAAATTCTAAGTTCCATTCAACCATTCTTCTATCACCTACATCACCCGTCCAATCATCTGCCCAGGTAGCTGCAGTAAGAATAAAAGGCATATCGTATGTATTTGTAGGTAATGGTGTATCACTATCAGCATCTAAAGGAAAATTTCTTACCTTGACTGTATATGCAGGAGTAAAGAATGGTAAAATTTGCTCCATAATTTGCCAACCATCATTTAAATTTTTTGTAGTTACATACATTGTAAAATCTAAATTGTATGGTGTTGGGGAATGAACTCTTTGTCTTGGTAGAGATAAACTATCCGGTGTTCTTATAATAGATTGTTTATTAGTTATTTTTCTATCGGTATCATAATTCATAGCAACAATCTCATATGAGATTCTAGGCAGCAATTTTTCAAACATTTCTTCTTCACGTTTAAATTGCTTTTGTGCTTCTAACCATTTTACTCTTGGGCCATAAGAAATGGGAACAGGAAGAAATTTTCCGTCTCTTCTTTTTATTACAATATTATTAAACAAGCTGCCAAATACTGCGACAGCCGTCTTAATAGTTTCATTGTAAAAATGTTGACCAATCATTAAATATCATCTAAATTATTAATTATCCCAGAGTAACCAAAAGCTTCAGCTGTGTAATCTTTTGTAATTACATCACCTTTATCTCTTAATGGTTCTCCTTGACTGTCATATTTTGTTTCTTTTTGTGAACGTTCTTCTAAAGCTTTATTATCTGCCCAAGTATCAAAATGATCATCACTGTCATCAGCAATATTGAGATTCTTAGATTCTGAATCTGTTAATTCTAATCCAGTCTTGGCTCGTGCGATAGGTCCTGTATCTGAATCAATAAGGTTTTTCTGAGTTCCGTCTTTATTATACTCAACAACTCTTGGATTAAATTCAAGGTCTTCTCCACTAAGTTCAAATAATCTACATCTTAATTTATATTGGTAGTTATCACCTATTTGGTAAAACGCACCATCATGATAAGTAGTTACGCGTAAAATTTCAAACACTTTAGGAATATATTGCTCTTTATTCTGAGCAGATCTACCAAAAGGAATAACAACTAGATCGCCTTCTAAAGGTCTTACTCTTTTAAAAGCTTCTGATTCTGTAGGATTGACTGCTGCTAAATCTGAATCCCAATTATCATATAATTCTTCCCATTTAGGAATAGCAATAGATAAAATAACTTCTTCCCGGAATTCAATTCCGTAAGTAGTCATTACGTCACCTTCACCTTCAAAACCAGCTGCAGCAACTAGCAATACATCTGCTTGGAAACCTCTATGAAATCTACTTTCAGGTCTTTCATTCCACACTTCATCTGTATAGGAAGAAGAACGAGGCATATACCTAACAGTAATACCGTTAATATTAATTGATTCTCTAATCAAGTTTTGAACTAATCTTTGTTCGTTAGTTGAGAAGCGAGAAGAGGCACCGAATTGGTTGATATAACCATCAATGTAAGTATTTCTAATACCTGAAGAGATGGCATAATCGTCGTTGACTTTTTGGATTGATCTGTTAAGATTGACACCGAAGTCTGAGTCATTATCAGCGTTGTTGTAATCTGTTGTTGACGCTACTGTAAAGCCAGAATAATTGTTTTTGATTGCCATTAGCCATAATACCCTGAATCGAACCCTCTTTGATTAAAGCGTAAGTGAGCTTCAGTAATTGCATCATTAACGTTTCTAGCTTTAATATCCATTGTCTGTCTAGCACCAGCTTCAGTTTCAATAAAATTATCATAGAGAGCTTGTTGTTGTGCAGCAGTTAAATCAGTATCAGCATTTCCGTCTCTATATCTAGCTAAAGCAGTTTTGTAATCGAATTGTAAATTATCACCTGAATTTTGGTATATTACATCATACTGGTTGTTAGCTTTGTTATATTGTATTAAGGAACCTTTATGAAGTACAACATCTCCTTCACTTGTGTCTATTCCAAAATCATTAATGTTAGGGTAAGTTATTCTCCAGCTTGAAAAACCTTCTGCTCTAAGAGTGGATTTAACTACTGCTACATTTTGATCACTAATCATATTTAAAGGAAGATCAGTGTACTCTTTAATACCTAAAAACGGTCCGAAGAATTCAAGTCTGTTAAGTTCTTGATCAATAATTTCATTCGTGAGATATTCCGCCTCAATGAAATTATTAATCTTGATAAACGAAGTACGCAATGGATCACCATCATTAGAATTAGGAGCAGTACCAATATCAACCACTGTTGACTCAGTAGTAATTCTATTGGAGCTAGTATATTGTACAATATTTCCATCTGAATCCTTTACGTTAGGAATTAAGTCAGGTTCACTTGCAGATCTACCTTTTGGATAAAGGTGATAATCTAATCTTCGGTTTAACGATGCATACCTAGCCATTTTGTTCCACTAACTTCTCTAATAAACTTTCTATTCTATTTATTTTATTTTCAAGTTGATCTAATCTTGACTTTTCTTCTTTACGTTTTTTAGCTGCTTCGTACACTTTCCAATTAGTATTAATAACAGCTCCGTTTCTTTTTTCTAAACCTGAATGACCTTTTATTCTCATTCTATGTCATGACAATCACAAAGTTTGCAATTGCATCCTTCTTCTGTACATTCATTACGTGGCTTGTTGTTTTCATCACAATGACAAGGATGATTACAATGGGAACATGTTTGTCCTTCTGCCATAATTACCTCTAAATATCTGCTATAATTCTCAAATCTTTTATACGAGGAATTTGAGCTTCATTGTTGGTTATCATTCTAATTCTAATCTTAAATGATGTAAATTCAAAAGGAACATTTGCATTTACGGTGTACTCTTTAATATCTGTATCTGAAGAGAATGGACCGTCATTAGCTTCTGTAATAAATTCTCTAGCTTTAAAGTCTTCCCAAGAAATGTCTTCAAAAGGAGTTTGATCACCTTTAGCTCTTGCTTTGTATGAAAACTCTAACTTAGAACCTGGTTCCATATCTGCATCAAACTTAATAGTAAATCCGTCAGCAGGTATTTCTAAATCGATTTGTTTTGTACAATAAGCAGAAAATTCTGTTTCTGATTGCACTGCAGACAAATAAGAAGTATATTCTTGTAAAGTATTATCTGTACTTCCGGAAGTAATAATTCTAGTTGTTAAACCTTCTATATCAGAATCGTTAAGTAAAGTGCCAGTTAAGTTTCTAAACACTACAGGGTATAAAGAATCGTTATTATTAAACATCGGTGAACTGTATTCACTGAAACTGTCTAAAGTAATTCTAGTTGTTAAATCGTTAGTGCTAGAATTAAGAAGGTTTCTAACAATATGAGGATCTTCTAGTTCTACATATTCATTAACTGGAATTTCTACTTCTATACCAGGAGTAACATTAGCAATAGAATCGTTTTTAATTTTATTAGAATCTACAACTAAGTTAAGTGAGTTAGTAGTTGCAGAATTAATAAACACTTTCACTTCATCATCTTCTTCTGTCTTAAAGAACGGTACCTGTTGCACTAAACTATCAAATACAATAGGCTGAGTTGCAAACGTATCAAAAATAGGAACTGGTGGAGTACCTGATGAAGTAGCTTTAGTGGTTGTTTTAATAAAATAAGTATCTATAGTTGCGTAAAGTACATCATGAACACCGTTTAATTCTGAATCTGGTATTCCATTATAATTGTTAGGTGTACCAAAAGCATCAAATCCCATAAGTCTTACTTGAGCACCGTTATAATTCATTCCATGATTTGGGTGAAGCACTCTTACATAATTACTATATTCAAATGTCTCAATAGCTAACCCTCTGTTAAAAGCTCCAATATCTGCTTTGAAAGTTTTTAGGTTAGATAACTCGTTTTTCAAAGTAAGTGTAGATGTAGGTGGTGAACCATCACCGTTAGTATCAAAGTTAGCTCTGTTAAGTCTAAAAGTCATGTCAGTGTTTTGTTCTGCAGACCATGTTGTTTGATTTTGCGATACAAAGAAAGAACCAAAATAACCTCCAACGTTAGGTTGTTCATCGTGTACACCAGAACCATCTAACAATTGAGCTCCAATTTCTGCTACAAATACTTCAGTAGCATCTGAAGGCGATTTAAGTACTATAGCATATTCTGTTTCACCTTTAAGAGATACTGGTTGTCTAAACTTAAAATTAGTACCATTAGTAGCTGTAGGGGTTTCTACTTCCATAGATTTATCTAAAACAACCCATCCTGTAGATCCTATAATCTTATTTGGACCTGCAGGATACCCATTTACAGTTTCTCTAATTTCTGCAATCATAGTATTCATTTGTGGTCTTTCATCTACATAACATATCCACAAATCGATAGATGTAATAATTGCATTAGGTATAGTTGCTCCAACTTCACCTGCTAGAACCTGAGCCGCTGTTGGAGTACCTTTTGTAGGTAATCTAAACAACTGTGCAATTGGATCACCAGGGCTTCCAGGTCCGTCATCTCCTCTACCCCCACCTTGTGGCTCTGGTGGTCTTGGAGGCGGTAGCGTAATCGTTGATCTTGATCTTACCTGAACTCCTAAATTAAGAGTATCAATTCTTTTGTTATCTGTTTGAGCAAGAATATCAAAGAAATCTCTATGACCTATTGATTTAAATACAGCGCTTGCAGATGAAGCATTACCATCAACAATAGTATCTTTTAAAGAAACAATTTCTTCACCTGCTTTAAAAGTTTGATAAGGAACATTAAACGTGCCAGACACAAAACCGTTTTGGTCCGTAGTTACTGAACTATCAATTACTACTTCACCCATTGTAAGCTGATGTTCTGTATTAGCTTTAAGATTTGCTGCTTCGTACTTAATACCACCGGCAGGGTTTCTCATCCAATAGTCTTGTAAATTTTCAATTACTTCGGAACCAGTATGAGTTTCAGTAGGCTTAGTACCAGCAATTACTCTAGGCTTACCAAATGTTGTAGTAGTAATTCTACGTCTAGCTTGTCTAGTTGTGGTAGTAACAGTACGACCACTTTGAGATCTGGTTGTGCTTTGAGCACCAAACCATTCTAATCTAGATGTAGATGAACCACCTGGTGATGCAGTAGTAACTCTCAAGAACTGGCTAAACGTATCTGAGTCGCCTGAGAACGGTCTAACTCTACCATTAAATTCTGTAAAGTAACTATTTACTTTATCTCTCCAATGATGCTCGCTAGGAGTAAGAGTCATATCACCAATGTAAATCCAAGTAGCAAAAGGATTAATTCTATGACATCCAGTAGCTTGAGTCATTGCTACTAATTGTTCTTCTGTAAAATCTTTAATTACAATTCCACGCTGAGTGAAATAATAGTCATTAATATTATCTTTAGAAGCTACTTCCATAGTAATAGGTATACCATCCGTTTGACCTGGTATAAGTATATTATCTACTACATCAATACTAGCGTTATATTCAGGGTGTGCAGGATCAGCAGAACTGTTAGGATTGTTTTCAGATAAAGAGAAGTCATCTACAACAAAACCAGACTTAGCTCTTTCATTTATATTATCGTGTAAAGCTTGAGATTCCAATAAAGATAAAGCTACTGATTCTTCTAGCCTATTAATTCTATCTTCTATCTTTCCTATATCTCTCATAGTATAACGTTTGTTATCTATAATCTCTAATTCAATTTCGGTTTCTGGATATCTAACTCCACCTGGTATAGTAATATAAGCAATAGGCATTGAATCAGGAGTTACTTCTGGTCTCTTAAAATTCTTAACAGACGGTTGACCTTTTTTAGAAATATAACTGCCCTTTTCATCCAAACTTAAAAGAGTTATATTACCTAGATATTCATCCATGTCAGTAGTAAATACAGTGTCTGGTTGAATTCTAGGTTGATTATAATAATTTCTACTTGAGAAAATAAAAGGTGAAGAAGTAATATCTGTTACAATATCTTCTACTCTAAATCTAAAGTCAATTGAGTTTCTTAAATCTCTGCCTTCATTTCTAATATTAGTACCTATAGGTTGAGGCTCGCTAAAGAATCTTACATCATCATTATAATAATTTAAATTACGATAACTATCTGCACTATAAAAGAAATTATTCACCGGTGATGCTGTAAAATAAGAATAGAATACAATAATATCTCCAGTAGGAGGAGCTTTTCTGTTACCTACTCTAACTAGTCTTCCGATATCATAAAATTCATTTCTTTGTCCGTTATCCAAATTGTATAACGCAGAAATATTTTTACCTGTAGCTGGTGTAGCGCTTGTATAAGTAATAGGACTGGTGTAAGCAGAAACACCAGCAGGTGATGTTACTTTAAGTACTTCGCCAACTGTAAAAGCTGTATTTTTTTGATAGATAACTTCCAGTGTGGTATTAGAACCAGTACCAGTTAAGAAGCTATGATAACCAGAAGTTGATGCTATATCTCCTGCACCTGTAGCAGTTGCATTTTGCAAAGCTACAATTGCTTCTGTTCCCGAACTTAATCCTTTTACAATAGAACCAACTGGAACCAATCCGGTAGTATTAACTTCTATTCTAGTAAATTGACCTGCAGTAAATGTACTATCAGAACTTTGATTAATTCCGTAAACTTGTAACACGTCTGGATAAGCTAAAGAAAGGTGTTTATCTTGAGCAGACCATCCAAAGTTTACTCCTGTGCGAGCTGCGCTGGCTCCTGTATTCTTAATTTTTAAATATTTAAATCTTAAAACTTTTTCAATCTCTTCTTGATCATCTACTCTTGATGCATTCCAATAACCGTTTATAGTACCAGAAGATAGCCCTGTATCTTCTACTATTGTAAAGTCGTTATCAAATACTGTAGATGATCCTCTTAAAGTCTTTACTTCATTTGTTAAAGTTGTTATCAAAGAAGGATTAGGATTGAGTAAACTCAATTCTTGTACAGATGCTGTAAATCCTCCAGCTCCTGTAATAGTAACAACATCATCTAATTCATAGACTTGAGATTTAGAAATAGTTATACTAGACCCTATAGAAGCTACAGTAGATGAAACTTCTTGTGCTCTTGGTAACCTAGCTGACCAGTTAATAAGAGTAGTAGCATTACCAGATGCTCCTGCTTGACCATCTGCATTATAAACATAGCCTACAGCTTTACCTGCAATTATATCGTTACCATCTGATACGGTTAAAGATGAACTTGTGGTAATAACTTGAAACATTTTTGTATCGTAAATATACAAGCTGTCGTTATAAAAACCATAAGCTCTAGCAACACCAATTGTATCACCGTCAGAATCTTTTAATAATAATCTGTTAGCGTACGTGTAAGGGTCACTTCCAGTTTGACCAGGTAAAGTACCAGATGAAGATAAAACTAAAAAGTTGGAAATGTTATTAAATGGAACTTTAAAATTAGAAGTTCTTTTGAAGTCTGAATTTTTTTCATATGCTAAAATTTGAGGGTTTCTTTTTGTTATTTCGTAACCCTTTACATAAGCTTTAGCAGGTCCTATTTTTAATTTATAGTTATCACTGTCACCATCACTTACTGTAATAGAAAAAGGCTTAACGGCATAATTTCCAGATTCGTCAAAAGTTCTTCTAGCTAAAGTATCTCCCAAAGCATTGTATTGAGCATTACCTTTTGTTTGATTTACAATAACGCCATTTTCAATAGTCAAAGCTCTAAAGAAAGTTTCATCTTCTGTTGAATCTATAGGAAGAGCAACAAAAGATAATGTCTGTTTTAATCTATGAGAGCCTGGAGCTCCTTCGTTAGTTGTACCTCTTGCATTATCATATAAAGTTGAATCATCGTTTTGAGTTGTAACAGCTTGTTCTGCTCTAAAGCCTAGTTTAACAGAAGGCGTTTGCGTAGTTGTACTAATAATAACTGTTTGTGCAGGTACTCTAGTAAAAAATCCGTTTACGTAATACACACCTTCTGCAACTTCACCTATACAAGCTGGCGATAGTGCGTTAAATGTGTTTACTAATTCTACTGTTAACCCTGGGTTGTCTCCAAGAGTTGCATAAATGTAATCACCTGTAGAAGAAAATTCTTTAGCGGTAATGTATTGAAAATATAAAGCACCGACATTAGCGGTACCCACACTACCAGTAGGCTGTTTCATTACTCTAGCTCTAACAGTACCATCAGAGTTAGTAATAATCTTTCCTTCTAAAGTATTAAGATCAGCTACAGCTGTACCTGCTCTTGCATTACTTATAGGTAAACTTGCATTACCTGTGCCTGTTAGGAACATATAATTAGAACCGTTTACAACATTAATTGTACCTTCAGATACTCTTGCTCCGTTTTTAAAAATATGATTACCAAATCTTCTAACTTGGTTAGTCATAAAGCTTTGTAGTGTTGTTAATTCTCTAGCTTGTACTGGAAAACCAGGACGGAAAAGCACACGTAAAAAGTCTTTGTCCGGATCAAAGTCATCAAAGTAAGGAGATACATTTAAGTTTAAATTAGCCATTGTTCACCGTATTTTAATTATTTATTTAGAAGCTCAATACAAAATTTATCGATTCTATTTGATCTTCTGATCTAATAAGAGGTTTTAATTTCCAATCTGAAACGATTAATTCTCCTGAATTAAAAATTAAATCTCTATTAAATGTTTTTTGAATTCTATGAATTTTATTAATACCATCATCCAATGAAACTTGCTCACTGTCTGTAAATTTATCTTGCTCTTTATCATTAACAAAATTAATATAATAAACTCTATCTAGATCAACAGCTACAACTCTAGCTCTTCTTCCGTCATCAACAGGATAAGGTTTAATAATATCGTTAACGTTATAAGTTGCGGTAATACTATCAACTTTAAAACTTTTACATGCTACATAAAAATCTTGAGTAGCAATATCTTCAGTAGTAATGTCTATAGGATTTCTTAACAAGTTAGCCATTTGATACTGATTTTGAGCTAAAGGTAGAAATTCATCTTGAGGTATATTTCTAGCAACTAACATAATATTTACAGCGTTTAGATCAGAAGGAGCATCAGATCCATGACCTAATCCTCCTGCAATTCTAGATGTTACTCCTGCTACAGCTTTACCGTCTTGATCTACTACTTTAAGTACACCAACATATCCCAAACCATTTTCTTCTATCGCAGGTCTAAAACTATTAGAATCAGAATCAAATGAAATACTAGCTTTAAAATGTTTTTGTATAAGATCACTATCAAATCTAGAATCTGTAACTCTTAATTGAACTGAATTGCCTAATACCCAGTCACTGTCTCTACTAGTTTTTAATATATCACTATCATAAGCAAAACCATATACAGCACCAAGCTCTGCATTCTCTTGAACTGAGTATTGTAAATATCTAGTAGTACCTGGTACTAATGTAGATGCTTCTTCTTTAGTAACTCTTTCAGGTACAGGCATGTATTCTGAGTTTAAAAATCTAACTGCATCAGAATTAGAAATTGTGTACAAGTATTGCCAAACATAACCGTCAGCCATTGTAACAGGAGTAGCAGATGTACCTGTTGGAGCATTTAAAGAAGGTTTATTAGGAGAAAATAAACATTTATAAACATTAAGTCTACCTACTCCAGAGACAAACTCTCTTACTAATACGTAAAACCTACTAGTAGAAGGCCAAGCATTATAAATTCTGTTTTGTATCCAATCAATTCTAGGTACACATCTACTTACACCGCCAGGTAAAATTCTATGCATTGTTAAAGAATTTTGATAATAGAAAGCTTGATCACCTATAGAAAATTCTGAATCGCCTTCAGCTCCTGTAGCGAAAAATTCTGATTCGCTATCAAAACTTAAAGAGTAGTTATAATAATCACTATCTTTTGTAAAAGCGGTTACTGCATAAAAAGATTCATCATTAGTTGCATCTTTTAATGAATCAAACATCGCTTTAGCTAATAATAAATTAATGTTACTTGTTACTTTTGCTGTCACTTTACTTTTCTACCCTTCATAGATGATAAAGGATCTCTCCATTCTTCTAAATTAGGTCTTTGATTTACATCATACCAATCAAACAATATACCTTCACTACTATTTAATAAAGAATCGTCACCTGTTACATAATGAGCATTCCAAACTATATTATCCGAATCTATATTATCCCATACAATTTCTTTAAAAGGGGTTTTTAATTTTCTATATTCTGGTGTTCTTTTTTCAGCATATGTTGTATACAAAAATCTAGGTTTAACTTTTATATTTTGTATAAAAGAACTATAACCGTTTATTTCCCAACCATCACTATCTGCTCTCCAAGAATTAATCTCATTCCATTTTCTTTCGAAAGCATCAAAATCTGTTAGTATGGTACCGTCTTGTTCAGTAAAAGTTAAAGAACCATTTAATCTCATAGCTTTGTTAAAGTCATTAGCTTTTTTAAACATCATTTCTTTTTTACGGTCTGTGTTATACCATTTAAATGTTCTTGGGTCTTGACCTGTTTTTAATCTGTTATAATCAATAGCAGAATAAGTTCTGTTTTCACTATCAGTCCATCTTAAATGAAAACCTACAGGCAAATCAGAATCATAAACAGTGTACAAATCGTTTATTGGATCTATAAATTTAGTAGACGCTACATGTACTGGATCGTAACTTCTTCTTGTCCGTGATTCTTTCTTATACAAATCTTGAATTGTTCCATCATATTTTTTGTAATTAGTAAACAATACTTTTACATAACCACTTCCATCGGAATCTTGTGTAGTCACATTTCTGTTAAAAGTTTCAGAATCAAAATTAAGATAGTTATTGTAAAAATTGTCATGATTTACTTTTTCTTTTCTTACTAAGCCCATAGGTTCAAAATCAAACCAAGAAGCGCCTTTTTCTGAAACTAAAGCTTCATCATAACCTCTTTCAAAATTACTTGCAGTAATGGCATACAAATTAGGTTCTGTTTGATTGTAAAATAAAAAAGCGTTAGATTCATATCTAGTATTATCTGCAGAAACTCTATTAGGGTTTTCTGGATTTGTATAATGATCTAACATAGTATCAAAAGTGTATTTTGTATCTAATGTTTCTCTAAAGGATGTACTTTTGATGTTTAAAGGAACTTTACCGTTTTGGTTAAGGTTAGTCTCTCCAAACATTAACAAGCCAGCTGGATGTAACGTTTCTTTTATTTTGTTACGCCACAAATTGATAGAAAGATTACTTTGAATAATATAAGTATAGAAAGAATAAAAATAATTATCTTGAATAACCCCGCCAGACAAAGAGTTTAAAAACCCGTCTTCATTTATAAAAGTCTTACTTGTAGTTCCAGAAGAAGTCAATACAGGAATATATTTTGCTCTGCTATGAAAAGCAACAAAATTTACTAATGGTTTTTTTTCTCTAATAATTATGTTATCAGAAGCAACGTTAAAAGCTGCAACTCTAAGTAATCTATTTTTAACTATATCAATAGCTTCTAAATCACTATCAGTAGGAAACTCTCTATTAATAGCTGGTAATAAAGATATTACTTTTTTTGTTGGGCTTATTCTGTTTACTATACCAAAATAACTAGTATTTTTCCATTCAGCTATCTCGCTGTCAACACCTAATTGTGGATCTGTAAAATCATTATACCATTTAAACTTATAATCAGAGTCGTTAGATGTATAATTATTCAATAAGTTAAAATGAAAAGAATCTAATTGATTTAAAAATCTGTTATAAAGTCTAACTTTAAATCCTTGATCGCTGTCTTTCATAATTTCATAATTAAAATTATCTTCGCTATCAACTAATTGTTTCCATAAAGTGGTAGCCGTAGTTAACCCGTTATCAGAATCTATAACAAAATCAGAATCTTGCCACTGAAATAATTCACTATCAAAACCATATGGTAATCTTATATTTTTTATATTATATTTTGAACCATTATCAACAGTTTTATAAGCTTTAATACTTACATCTAATCTATCTGAATCGTTATAGAAAGCTTTATTTTTTTGATCTAAATATTGAAAGACTACTAACTGCCCTTTTAGAAACTCACATCTACCTTCAACGGTAACATTCATAGGAGCTTGAATTAGTACATCATTAGCATCTGCAAAATAACCTCTATCAAAGATACTTATATCAGCAATAGTACCTATTTCAGTTGATATAGGAGAAAATATAGCTCCTTGAGAATTAGTAGGTTCTTTTGAATATGGTAAACCTTGTTGAATTGTGTTTATACTATTAACTGTAACGTCAGGTAAGACAGTATAACTACCACCACTTATTATTGGTACTATAACATTCTCAAAATCATCAGAAAGAAAACCGTTATTAAGTTTTCCGGTTCTTACATTATAACCATCAACTTGTAATATTCTACCATTCTTATCAACTTGAGTTACTGTGGCACTACCACCAGAACCTTGACCAGGGACGTTAGGTGTGAATACAAAATTGTCACCTTGTTTGAAAAACTCTCCTCTATCTCTAAAATGAAGCCCAGTAACAGGACCGTTATTTACACTATCTACAATTACGTTAAAAGTTCTATTTAGAGACTTAGATTTTACTTGAATAATATCTCCTTCAATATAACCTGGAGCATTATTTGTAGCTATTAATCCAGATAAAGATAAGAAAGGTTGTACTTCAATAAAAATTCTACTATCGTTTTGATCTGTTATTCTGTATATTTGTGTTGTGTCAGGTGCAAAAGCAAAGTTTAATTGAACGTTTATTACAAAAGCTTTATCACTATCACCTGTTTTACCTAATATAGTACCATTTAAAACAATAGCTACATCTGAATCTGTAACAAAATTATCATCACTATGACTTAAAGTTGCTAAGGAAAAATTTAAACTATCAATATTGTTACTGTAATTAACAACTTTAAAAGTAGCTATTGGAAAAGAAAGGTACTTACCTTCTGAAGCTTCAATAATATTATCTCTTGTTTCGTATATGTCTATTTCTTCATTGTATAACATACGGAACAATAATTCAAAAGATTTAGGAGAGCCTTTAGCTAAATACACATCTCTTATTTTTTTAATTAACACTCTATCCGTTACGGAAGATGTTTCTACAGCTATAGGTAAAAATTCTCTTTTAAAATAATTTAAGAAATGATCCAGTGTACTGTCAATATCTTTATATGCACTAGAATTACTTACAACAGCCATTGGATTGTCAATGGCTTTAAACATTTCTTTAACATTTAAAGATTCTGAATCGTTTCTTTTTTCTAGAAATTCATAATAAGCTTCTATAAAAAGTTTAAAAGTGCTGTTATCAGAACTTATAAACTCTGGTAAATTATCGCTTATAAAAGATTTTACATGTTTTTCCATTAGATACTACGTGATAAATTTAAATTCTTAATTACATCTGTTTCATTTTTTTCTAATACATCTACAAAAGAGCCTTCAGTGTCTGTTTGTAATATAATATTTTCCGTCGCTTGTACATCAAAAGAATCAGGAACAGCTGTAAAAGATATAATTCCATCAACAGGATTAAAGTCTTGTAACTCTACTATACCTTTTTCATAATCAACAGTGCCTGAATAAGGTTCTACAGTTATTTTTTCATCATCTATAAAATCAAATAATCTTATGTTACCAAATCCATCATCGTCAAAACCAGATCTTACATCTCTTCCCGTTCTAAAAAACAAATTAGAAGTTACTACACCGCCATTAGCAGCATTAAAACCTACAGTAGGGTGGTATAATTTATTAGCAAAATTCAACTTATATTTGTCTAAAGTACCGTTTAAAGCGGTAGTTGTAATTTTTAGTGACACTCTAGTATTAGAGCTTAATATGGAAGTGTCTAAATCTTCAATCTGTTTAGAAAAGTTTGATTCAGTAAAATTAGCTAAAAAATCTCCAATGTAAGCATTGTTTAAATTTTTAATTAAAGATATTACTTTAGACTTTATTACATTTCTGTTAGTAACAAGTTTAGTCTCATCATAAATTACTACGCTTTTTAAAACTAAATTAATTATTTCTGGATCAACAAAACTAGGCCTAATAGTAACAACACTAGATTTATTTAAAACTTCTGACAATAATAAGTCTTTAGTAGCATTAGTCAACTTATCTCCAGATTTAGGTTTAATAGCTATAAAGACTTTACCCGGCTGGTTAATTTTTTCACCACCATAAACATTAATTGATTGTATATCTGCAAACTTATTAATTAAAAATGTTTTGTAATCGTTTTCAGTTACAGCTCTAAATTGAGATTGAAACCAATGTGGAGCATTGTCTTTAATAGATTGAATACTTTCTGGTGACTGTCCACCTTGAGAGCTTGAAGGAGTACCAGATATAGTTATATCTGTTCTACCTGGAATATTTACACTAAAAGTTCTAGCTCCATTAGCTAAAGTTCCAGAAGACTGAACAAATGTAGCTAATATTATACTACCAATAGATGGTTTGTTTCCTAAAACTCCATTACCTAATAAAATTCTATGAGAGCTATCTTTAGTTTCTTCTACAAAGTAAACTCTAGAGTTGTTATTTACAGCAGTTAGACCTTCAGTTTCAGGTGTAATTTGAGTATATTTTAACCCGTCGACACTTACGTTAAGTGTCGTAGTATCTATGTTACTTAAATTTAAATCAAATGCAGGAAACTCTTCTAAGGAGTTGTTGAAAACAAATCTTTGTGTAAATAGTTTACCCTCATACACATCTACATCAATAGTATTATTTGATTGACCTGATGTGAAGCTAACTGTGTAGTCTTGAATTGTATAAAAATTAAATTTAGTGCTTCCAGATGAAGACGAGAAGAAAGAACCCGCTGGTATTACATAAAATCCTTCTGAACCTAATCTAGGAACATTTAATTTAATTCTAGTTCTAGAGCTTCTTGCTGATCTTGGCATATAATTTAAAGTTTTAGCTAAAGATACAACATTACTTCTTATTAATGAAGTGTCTAAAAAAGATTCATTAAGTTGAAAGTTAGCTGTTAAAGCATTGTAATGAGTATTATATGCTAAAATATCCATTAACAGGTTTAAACTAGAACCTGTAAATTCGTAATCAGCAAACTCTGGTCTTTCTTTAAAATAATTTACTAGATCATCTTTAATAGATTGAAAATCTAAATCGCTTACTACTGGTCTTTGATCCATTATCTAAGCCTTTTAAGTACTGTTTCAAATGTATTAACTGTTTTGTTATTTTTTAAATTGTAAATTATTGAAATATTGTAAGCGTTACTGTCTGATAAATCACTTACTTTAATTTCTATCAAATTTATTCTTGGTTCATAATTAGTCAAAACATCATTAATAACTGTTTTAATATCATTGACAACAACTGGGGATGATAATTCAAATAGTAAGCCTCTAATATTACACCCTAATGTAGGTTGAAAAGGTCTTTCGAAAAAATTAGTATTAATTAATGTTTTAATACTTTGTTGAATTGAATTTACATCACTTTTAGTGCCTAAATCTCCTGTTATAGGGTTTACACTAAAAGACAAATCAAAGTCTTTAAAAATATTGCTTTTTTCATATGTTTGTTGTAGTGCCATGTTTTATTTATTCTAGATAAATAAGTATATGATAGATAACCTGTAGGTAAACATGTCCGGAAGAAAAAACCACGGAAACAATTCAAAACGTTTTGACGTTAATTCTTTTTACGCTTACATTAAAAAAGCTCATATTGAAGAGCTTTTAGACGCAAGTGGTAACACTCCTTATGATTCTGATTCTATAGATAAAAGTGTATGGGAATATGCTGCTTATCTATACAAAGATATTCAAAACTATGGTGGTCTGTTATCTTATTTCGATTCCGAAACATTTAGAGCTGATAGTGACGGCTCAGGTAATAGTACTTGGACACCAATTACAAAAACAGATGCAGTAACTCAAGTTTATAAACCTTTAAGAAGATGGTTGTATTCTCTTGATTCAGAAGAAGGTATTAATAATACTATGGATCTCATTACTGGAGGGTTCAATAGGCGTTATTATACTTTACCTTTATCTGATTCAGAAGGTACTTTAAGACATGTTAACGTCTATACATTTCTTAAATCACATTTTGATAGATGGTTACAATTTGATCCGTATGAAAGACGTAAATTATCTTCTAGACTAATTGATAATTTAGAAGAAGATTCAGATCAAAGATATCTTTATGCTAATCAAATAATGATTGCTATGGAAGAAGATTCTGATCTTCAGCGTAGATTAGTTGAGCTTGTAAGTAATGTATTACAAACAGATTCTGAAGTTAGAAATGAAATTTTAAGAACAACTATTACTGCTCTTCAAAACGATTCAGATAGAGCTAGAGAATTAGTAGAAATTATTAGCGCTGTATTAGAAACAGATTCAGAAATTAGAAATGAGTTTACAGATCATTTCTTAGTTTCATTGAGAGAGGATTCTGATCAACAAGTAGAACTAGGTTACATTTTATCTAGTCATGATTTTACAGAACTTAATACTGAAGTTTTATACGCTAGACAAGTACTACCTATGGATAGTGATGATACCGGAAACATAGGTGACTCAGAACAAAGATGGGCTTTTGGTAACTTTACTACAGCTAGAACCGACACTTTAAAAGTAAGAAACTTAGATAAAGATAGAATAGTATATGTTAGTGATTCAGAAGGTACTTTAGCTACTCATTCAGGTTTACAATGGCAAAACGATTCAGAGTTAGTTACAACTAGATTTAGAACCACTGTTGATACAACACTAGCTTCAACAAGAGTTACTGATCTTAATCCTACAGGCGTAGTATTTGTATCTAACGATTCTGAAAATCGTTTAATGACTAGTAATAAGCTTACTTTCTCAGATGATACTTTGTATTATGATGGAAGAGCTATACTTCCTATCGACTCTGATTTACTTTACAGCCTATTAGTAGAAAATATTGATTCAGAGTTTAGACAATTTGTTGGATTAGATTCTGAAGCTGTTGAAAAAATTATTGGTGAATCAACCGTACTTTCTAGAATAGCGGTACCTGTAGGTGATAGAGGTAACATTTATTACATTGATTCTGATAATACTAATAAATTAGTTAACGATCCTTTAATTAAAGTAGGTACTGATAGAGAAAATTATTATGTTTCTTCTGACGAATTAAATGAAGCATTATCTAGACACAGTGAGCATGAAAAAGGTGATATAATCTGGGATCTAGATTTACAAAACCCAGATATAGGTGGCGCGGCTTATGTGCATGATTCAGATGGAGCAGGAAACAAATCTTGGACGATAGATAATGATATTACAATAAATGGTGGTATTAACCCGGGTAGAATCGTACACAATCCAAACACAAAGAAAACATTTTATAATGATGGAAGTAATAAAATCCATGAAATAGGAACTGCTAGATACTTCTCTGATGTTATTGTAATGCAACCTCTTACTAGTAGTCCTGATTCTGATACTCTTGGAAAAGAAGGTTTACGTCCAGGTACTATTGCAGTAGCTGATGGTACAAATTGGGATCCTGGTTCTATTGGAGGAGCTACTCCTTATCCAGTTTTCTGGGATGGTGGACAATGGCTATACTTCTCAATGTTCTAAGAGGTTATTATGCCAGGTAAATTTCATTATAGAAATCAAGCACAACGATTCGATCTTTATTCTTTCTATTCTTTAATAACAAAGTGTAAAATTGTAGAACTATTAGATAAAGATGGACATTCGCCATTTGATTCTGATACGATGAATGACAGTGTGTTTGATTATGCTGTGCAAATTTATAAAGATATATTAGATAATGGAATTGTTTCTTATTTTGATTCTGACTCTTTTAGACACGACTCAGATGGTGATGGATCTAATAGTTGGAACGGAATAACTAGAAATGTGGCTACAGCAAGAGTGTATGAACCACTAAGAAAATGGTTATACTCTCAATCAGATAATGGTGGTATAGATAATACTGATGATGAAATAACTCCCGGGTTTAATAGACGTTATTATTCTTTACCTGTATCTGATTCTGAAGGCACAATAAGACATGTTAATGTTTATTCATTCTTGAAATCACATTTTGATAGATGGATAAGATATGATAGCTTTGAAAGATATAAACTAACCACTAATATTTTAACAGCGTTACAACAAGATTCAGATATTAATAATCTATTCGCAGATAAGTTTTTAAAAGCTTGTGAAGAAGATTCTGATCTATCTAGAAGAGCTGTTGAAATGTATAGTAACAGACTTCAATCTGATTCTGATATTAGACAAGAAATAGTTACTACAGCTATTGAAGCTTTATCTGGATTAACACCAGGCGGTGATTCAGATAGAGCAAGAGAATTAGCTGAAGTTGTTAGTGCAGTATTAGAAACAGATTCAGAAATAAGAAACGAATTTGGCGATTATCATATCACTTCACTTAAAGAAGATTCAGATCAACAAGTTGAATTAGGTTCAATTATAAGTAATATTGATTTGGTCGCTCTTAATTCACCTATAGTTAAGACTAGACAATTGTTACCTATGAATGGTGACGACACAGGTAACATAGGCGATTCAGAACAAAAATGGTCTTTAATTAATCTTACAGGGCTAGAAACAGACTCTACTAAAATTGATAATGCTAGAAAAACTAGTTTAATTTACATAAACGATTCCGAAGGTATTATGTATTATTCTACCTTCACATCTTTTACAGATGATTCAGAATTAGTAATTAGTAGATTCAAAGCAACTACAGATAGCAAGTTTCCTACATTAAGAGTCAAAGATTTAGAATCACAAGGTATTGTACATGTATCTAATGATTCAGAACAAACTGAAATAGATAGACTAATAACTACAGATAGATTTAAGTTTAATGATTCAGATGGTATTATCTACAGAGGTAGAAAATTAATAGCTATTGACTCTGATGTATTTTTTAACCTACTGTTAGAAAATGAAACATGGTATACATTAGACTCTGATGGAGTAAGAAGTACAATTCTTGAAACTCCAATTAAGTCTGAATATTCTTGGTTTATAGGACAACGTGGTGATGTATATGTTATTGGAGAAGATCCACCTGATTCTGATTTTACAACAATATATGATTCTGAATTAGATAGCTATTTTGCTGATGCACATGGAACAAATCTTAACTGGACTTCAAGGGATGCTACATACGGAAACATGATAGACATGTGGTCTAACCCTGGAACAAATGATTTTAGAGAAGCTAATACTACAAAGCCTGGCGGTTTTACTGGTGCTACTGAAATTAGATTTAACATAAATGGTTATGGGTATCACGGATTTTTAATGTTACCAACTAATGCTAATTTAGAAGCAAGTAATTCTTATGCAAATTCAATGCCTGGAAGTCCTGCTTATATTTGGACTAAAACGGAACCTGGATCTGGTGGTTTTTACTGTTATTTTGCTAACGGAGCTGGTGCTACATCTGGTGCGGTTTATATTCAAGGATATTGGGAAGGTACAGGTGGTGCTACTTTTACAGTTCCTGGTGTAACAGCTGGCTATTATGGTGCTACTTATTATGTTAGATTTGTAATAGGTAGAGATGCAGACGGAGCTATATGGGTTCAAACTATAGGTGATGGAAGCACTAATACAACTGCAGTATCCTCTAAATATTATATGGATTCTTCTAACAATCTTACAGCAACAAAATCAGCTACAGTTAGAAAAATGAATCCTGACATAGGTGTTCAATATGCTTACGGAAACTATGATGGTGGTCCACCTGAAAAGATGACTGATATAATAGTTAGAGATACGAACACAATTATTAATAAAGCTAACACTTTACTTACAAGAAAAATAGTCTTTACAAGTGACAAAGTTGTAGACACACAAGCAGAATTGTCTAGAGCTTTAGGTGATGTGGTTACAAAAGACCAAATTTTTAATACATGGTACAGATTCTCTCATGATTATAATTCTGGTGGATCTGTTTTTAACTATCCCGCTGTATCTTCAGAATTAAACGGTTGGGCTTATAACAGCTCTAATGATGTAATTTATACTACAATTAACTCTGTAGCGTTTTCTGGTTTTGTTTCTTCTGATGCTTATGATGATTTTACTTTCAACTCAGTAGTAAGAGCTCACTATTCGTTAGCTAGTCCTACGTTTAATGATGATGACGCTGTTGTTACTATTATTGGTTTTGTTACTGAGGGTATATTTGGTCAACCTGGTTATAGAGAACATACATTATCAGTTATAAGAACAGCTGGTGGTTTTCCAATGACTGATCAAGGTTTCGGAAACGTTACATGGGGATTAGTTTATAACTATTCACAAGACGATGTAAGATTATTAGTTGACGGTACAAGTCTAGGTTCTGCTTCAACTAATATTACGATTGGCGGTAACGCATGGGTTAATTATCCTAACGGCACTAAAGTCTTTATTAGACGTAAAGGTGATCAAATAACATGTTATTGTTCTACTATGAACGATGCAACACACACATTAGATTCTGATACGGAAATAACTTGGGACTTAGCTTCAGATTCTGATACGTTAAAGTTTAGAGGACCTGTTAGATATGGTTATGGTGCACATAGCCAAAACGGATCTTATTGGTCTGATATCTTCTTTGCACCTGACGAAGGTTCTTATTTACATTATGTTAATGAAGGTAATATATCTAGTATTGGAGGTAATGTATATCAATATGATCCTGATACTGTTGCATGGGTTATGGATAGTGATCTTACTGTAGATAATACTGCTGGTGAAAGAATGTTACATAACGCTAACACCCACAAAACATTTTATAACGATCCTATCTCTGATACTACTTTCCAGATAATGACAGCTAGAAAGTTTACGGACGTATTTAATTTACCACCTTTATCATCTTCACCGGATTCAGACACTTTAGGTAGAATGGGACTAAGACCTGGTACATTTGCTATGGCGGATGGTACTAGCTGGGATCCAGGTTCGTTATCTGGTACTACACCATATCCTGTATTTTATGATGGAACTGCTTGGCGTTACTTTAGTTTATTCTAAGATAGAAATAAAGATTTTTCGTCAGCTCTACGTTTAACTAATCCTGGTAAGATTTTGCCGCCTGCTCTTCTCCACTTCCAGAATTCGTCTGCCGCACCTTCGTAGTCACCCCTGTTGAGTTTTGCCCTGAGCGTACTCGATTGAAAGTTTCCAAGACCCACGTTAAATGAAAAAGACACCAAAGCGTCAAATTGACCCTGCGAAAGATAGACTTTCGAGAGTCTTTCAATACCAATTTCAAAACGCTCAAGATCTTCGAACAACAATTCATCGACTTCTTCATCTGTGAGCACCTTACCTTTCCATTCCTTTGGAAGAGATTTACCATCACCTATCAAATGACCAACACCTACTGTCCACAAACCAATTGGGTCTTGATAAGGCTTCCTAACAAAACCCTCATGGTGTTTGATCATATTGACACACTTGTCACTTACCTTCATTTTTTGACCGCTCTAGACCCAAACCAGAACGCAATAATTGCAGCAAAGATAGATTGCGTTTCTTCTGACCAGAGTGTGTTTGCGACTGTTGTGACATCACCACCATCACGGAGGACCACATAGACAGCTACTCCCTCTACAAAGAAAAATAATAAAAAGAAAAGATATGTAATCATAGGTCTTACAGAAGATCTCATATTGTTAACCCATGTAGATGCATGCTCAGCTGATTTTGCATCATGCTCTAATAAAGATGTCTCTCTTTGAATTTCAGCTTGTAACAACATAGCCTCTGCTTTTTGAGACTGTAACTTCTCTTCTCTTTCTATTTGGAGTTTCATTACCTCCAACTCATGTGATTTATCTTTAGCATCTTGTGCATAATCTAAAAGTTTAGGAACAAAAGATGTACCAAAACCTAAAGCTGTACTAATAATAGTTGAAATCATAATTAACTCCTTTTTATATTTATCCTGTTAACTGGCCACCAAAAGCTAGTTTATCTACCACACCATCTTTATAAAGTATTTTTTTATCATAAACTTTCATATTTTCTACTAAGAAATCTACAGTGTTGTTTGCAAACTGTGTTGAATCTTTAAAACCTTTTTTGTTCCATATACCTACTCCATCCGGTAGCAAATCATATAGGTCAGTTACTGGCAAACTTCCCGGTACTCTTACAGGTACTTTATAATTTGTATCTTCGAGAACAAACAATTGAGCTTTATATCTAGATTCAGCGGCTGGAGACCTTACACCTAGATATAAATCTCTAGCATAAGGAATAGCGTAATCCATAATTAATGTTTTCATATCAGATCCAAAACGACTATAAGCTCTTTTAATTCCTATTTGATAAACCATTTCTTCGATAGCTTCTCTTTCTTCTTGTGAACCAAAGCCTTCTTCGTAGTATATTATACTTTGTCTTACACCTCTCCTGCTTCGTGGTTCTTTAGGAAAACGTGTAGACAAAGGATATTGAGGACCTGCTTTAAATTCTTTCCAGCTAGGTAACCATTCTTCATCTTTTAAATCTAAAAATGCGTTTAATCTATTTTTCCAAGCTTGTCTAAAAGTATCAAAGTCTGCTAAGACTGTCTCTGTAGGTTCTTTAACAAAACCGGAAGAAGATGCAGTAGCTTGTGCATTTGCTAAAGTAGGACTTTCAGCTACATTGTTTTCCGGTTCAGCTTTTATTACCGGTTCTTTTTTAGGTTGAGGTTTGTTTTCTTTATTTTTAATAACTTTTTCTTCTATTTCACCTGTTGTAGGATTTTTAAATTCTTCCTTAACAATCTTTACACCAATAGCAGGTAGCTTACAAGGATCTAATGGAGTATTTTCTGTTGGGTCAATTGGTGGGACACCTGCAGTTGCTGGTGGATCTATTTCTTTTTTATATTTTACTTTTACTTCTGCTCTTACTTCAAACAAATATAAATCAGTACCTTCGACTCTCCAACCATTTAAATCACTTTTATTCATATTAGAAAAAAAGTTATTACCTTCTTTCTTAGTCATAACTTCGATAACACCATTAGCCCCGCCAGCTAAGTCTGGTAAAGCTATAGCATTAGTAGCTGTACTTCTTACTGTAGTTTCGACTGTATAAACTGCAGGTTCTTTGTTTGCGTTAGCTAACGCTGTGTTTAATAAATCGCCTGATTGAGCTGAACCTAGTAGAGCAGTAAAATCGTTACCAAATTGACTAGCTGCAGAATTAATTTCATTAGCTATATTACCTACTACTCCACCAGCACTAGCAAAAGCATTGTTAATATCATCTAAAATATTCTGTGTGGTAGGAAACTTACCTGTTGTAGCGCCATCAGCTGCTGCTTTAGAAGTTTCACTACCTTCACCTTTATATTCTACTTTATATTCTTCATATAAATTATCTGCTATTATAGAACTATTATCTTTTAAAAATTTATATTGCACAACATTAAAGAAAAAATTGGTTCCTTTTTTTCTAGCTTGAACTTTTTTAATAGATGTTGCTTTCTCTAAATTAATTACATTAGACCCTTTATGGTACTTTACTTTATCTACAATAACTACAGCATCTGTTGCTTTTGGTGGGATATTGGCATCTTTTCTTACTTTATCTATAATAGAATTAGTACCATCAAACACCCCTTCAAAATTATCTTTAAATTCTGCTATTTTTTCATCTAATAATTTTTGTGCTGCTGATGTATCACCGCTTTGAATACCTTTAAAAGCAGCCGCGGCTTTTTTTAAATCTGCTGTTGATGTTCTTAAATCTTTTCTCTCAGCATCATCTTCTTTGGTGTATGTTACTTTAATTTTTTTATAATTAAAGTTTTTACCAGCTTTTTTGACATATACAACAGGTTGAGCTTTTTCATTTTCTCCAACTGTCCAGCCATCTGTAACACCTTTATTTTTACTACTATAAAAATTAGAACCTGGAGACATAACTTTTACATTTTTTACTTCTACGTAATCTAAAGGTAACAATACATTATCTCCTGATCCTACGATAGATCTTGTAATATAATTCTTTTTACCATTAGCTTTTTGTTCAGCCATAAGTTTATCGACATCAATACCATTAGTAAGAATATCATTTAATTTAGCTTCAGCTTTTTTAAATCGAGAATCGTTTTTAATTTGTTTAAACAAATCTCTCTGTTGGCCAACGGATGGTGTTTTAATAGTACATGCCATAATTAACCTCCAGCAAACACATTAGATGAACCAGCAGCTACTGATGTACAACCACTAATACCATCTCCTACTCTACCAGCTCCTTTACCGTTTACAAATACTGTTGAAGAACCAGACGCGATAGGAGCAGAATGGCCAGGGCAAGGAACAGGAGGTAACAAGTGACCAGTGTTATTATCTCCTTGTCTTGACCAAGGGATTGCATTTACAAATACATTAGGACTACCTGCAGCTCTTGTCATTCCTGAGCAGTGTGGAACATCTGCGTCACCAATTCTTGTTGCAGCTGGCATTATTTTGTCTCCCTACTCATTAACATTTGTAAAGTTGAATTGAACATGGCTATCTCTTCGTGTTGTTCTTCTGTGTGTGGTTCTGGGGGATATATTGGTTCAAAAGAAATTAAATTATCAAACGAATCAGGAATATCAGATACGTTGTTGTATTCTTGTAATTTACCATTCAATAAAATAACAAATTTTCCTGTCATTAGTTCAAATCAATCCTTGCTGCATCAACATCTAAGTTACCTGTAATAGCTGTAGTTTGGTTTCCTTCAAACGATTCAGATACATCACCTTTTACGTGTTCAGTTTTTGTGCCTTGTTTAACATCTATACTTACATTACCTTCGTTTACATTAACTGTTTTATTTAAATCAACATCAGTTATCATATTTGATTCTGTTTCCATTGTAAAGTCTTTGGTTGACTTAATATCTAAAGTACCTGTAATAGCTTTGTTTTCATTACCTATGGTAATTAGATCTGTATTACCAATTACAACTCTTCCGTAATCTTTTTTAATTGTTCTTTCTTCATTACCAGTAATTGTAGTTCTCATATCTGAATCAACAATTCTTAATTCCATGCCACCAATACGTTGTGTATAATCATCTGTAACATTACTCACAAAATCATTTCCTGTTTCCTTAAACTCAGAATTTTTAATTTTAGTTTGTTTTGATCCTTTAATATTTTGTGTATAATCACCTTCTACCTCTAAATGATAGTTACCTTTAACTAACATTCTTACATCTTGATCTACGGTAATATTCATATTACCTTTCACATATAAATTATTACCTTTTAGTATAAGTTGATAATTGTCTCCTACAATAGTTTCAGTTTTGTTTCCAGAAGCATTAATTTCGTAATTTGTACCTGATGTATGAAATTGTGCAAGTCTTTCATTAGTAGGAGTATCATCCACTTCAATAGTATGACCTGACTCTGAAGCTAAAACTTTATTAAATGGATAACTAGTAGACGCTCCTTCCATAACTTCTGGAGTTGACCAAGTAGGTCTATTGTAATATGATTCATCCTTATCTTCTGCTACAGTTGTGACTTTAGGAGGTACAGCTGTTTCAATATCTTCTACTCTTATATCTGCTCTGGTAAAATAAGAAGGATGTTCTTTGTAATTAAAAGTTGCTGAAAAAGGTTGATCATTATCATATATTGTACTGTAAGGATGCACACCA
>Ga0070746_10000144_pt1 | contig 37844 bp, 41 predicted proteins | sample VirMetDEL_Mar_21_FD_77016 | JGI IMG/M metagenome (GOLD analysis project Ga0070746, IMG submission 77016) | Aqueous microbial communities from the Delaware River and Bay under freshwater to marine salinity gradient to study organic matter... | ecosystem: Environmental > Aquatic > Marine >...
CAGCAGCCGACGCTGACGATTGCGAGTCCGAAGAAGGCCAAGACGGGCGGTCGCTACAACCTGATCATCTTCGACGACGTCGTATCGGAGACGAGCTACCTGACTGAGTTGGGCCGCCGCGAGGCGATACGCTGCGTCGAGAAGTCGCTCAACCTGCGCAGCAAGAAGACCAACTACCGCCTGATTGGCACTCCCTACCACCCTGGCGACGCCAACCACTGGGTCATCGACCAGGGCTGGCAGAAGTGCATCCACCTGGACGTGGGTTGCGACATCGTCACCAAGGAGGACGGCACTCTGGGTCTGACGGGTAAGGCTCGTTGGCCCAATCTCCCGGTCGACTTCCTCGAGGGCTACCTCAAGGACGGCATGACCTACGAACTGTTCATGTCGCAGTTCAAGCTGAAGGTCGTCGCTGGCCTGACGCAAGCCTTCCAGCGCACGCAGTTTAGGTCCGGTGCCTGGCGCAACTCAGAGCACAGCCAGCTGACCGGCTACCTCCTGACTGACGTAGCTCCCTCGGGCAGCGCCAAGGGCGACTTCAACGTCCTGTGCTACGTGGGGATCGACGACAGAGAGAACGTCAAAATCCTCGACCTCGAGATCGGCTACTGGAAGATGGCCGAGTTCTGCAAGTACTACCTGGCCATGCTCGACCGCTGGAGCAGCAAGGTCCGGCACAGGGCGGAGGTGTGGGAGGACAGCCCAAGTTTCCACAGCTATTTCCAGTTCCTCCAGATCCGATGCAAGGAGAGCGGTCAGCGTCTGAACGTCGAGCGGGTCAAGCGCAACCAGCACGAGAAGTCGAAGGATGACCGGATTGCCGGGCTGGCCCTGAGGTTCCAGGCCCTCGAGGTTGAGGTTCTAGACACGGTTCCTCGCTTCTGGAACACGGGGACCGAAGTGCGGACTTTGTGGGACCCAGAGGGCGAAGTTGACAGCGTCACCAAGTCGGTCTTGCCCGGCGGTGACCTGGTCGAGTGGTTCGTCCGCTTTCCCCACCACTCGAAAAAAGACGTGCCCGATGCCCTTGCCCTGGTTGACGCGACGGACCGAAAGACGGAGGCTCGCATCTGCTTTTGGATCAGGCCATCGCGCCAGAGGACACCGGAGTCCATCATGCGGCGGCCAGCGAAGCGAGGTGGACGGAAGCTCACCAAGGGTTATGCCTCAAGATTCTACGACAAGTGTCACCGGCAGTGAGCCTCGCATGAGCGAGGAGGACGCCGATCTCTTCGAGAAGCTGAACGAGCAAGTTTGGCTCGTCTGTATGCAGACCAACTCGCCGATCCTCCTAACCGCTCACCAAGAACTGACCGAACTCCGGGCCCGATTGATCGGGGAAGAGAAGTAGCCATGCTCAAGACCACGTCCCAGCAACTCATCGACAGCCTCGGCTATGAGAAGGACCGTGTAGGGCGGCCGATCAAGGTCGGGGCAGCTCTCGCTCAAGACAAGAGCGCCCGAACGATGTTCGTCGTCCCAGAAGGTATGACCTTCATGATCACGCACATCGCGATCCAGAACGACGGGAAGACCATCCAGAACACCCCCATCCCTTCGCCAACGGCGACCCAGGTCTACTCGGGCATCACGCTGCTAGATGCTGATGGGACGGCCCAGACGTCGATCGACTTCCGAGGATTCGCTCGCTACGACTCGGTCTTCGACCCGGCTGGCGGCACTCCGGATTGGCGCGCGGCGGCTGGTGGCAACCTGGTCACCTGGAAGCTCAAGTATCCGATCCCGGTCTCTGCTGGCTGGACGGTGCAGCAGGCCCAGAACGAGTACGAGTGGGGCAATCAGTCGGCTGTCTACGGCGTGGTGATTGGAGAGGACTCCGCACGCCAGCTTGGCGCGAGAGTCCGCGGTAGCGCGACTGATTCCGAGCGGCGTTTCGGCGTCGTCTCTACGGCGGGCGCAGCGTCCGCGACGGACGTGATCGCTGCTCGAGCGGGTCAGAGCATCCGGATCATGGATGTTCAGGTCCGGATGCAGCCCGACACCAACACCGACTGCACGCTGACCCTTCAGCAGACGGACGGGACGAAGGTCTTCAAGATCACGAACGATAACCCGGCGGAGCAACTCCAGATGGCGTTCTCGCCGGACTGGTTCCTCAAGGCGGGTCAGGCGCTCCAGGTCATCAGTGACGTGACGAACGTGGCGAGCGTCAACATGACGTACGAGTTTGTCGACGAAGACGAGGTCCCCGGTGACTTCTGGTTCTCTGTTGTAGAGCCGGACAAGACGACACCGGGAGGCAGCTTCGTCGGCACCGGCCCGATCCTTAACAACTTCATCGGCCAATCGAGCACTGTAGCCGTTCCTTACTACCCTCGCTCAGGGGCGGTCGGCACCGCATCGCCAGGCAAGGGCAGCCAGCACATGGTTCGCGGATACACAGCCAACATCCAGAAGACGGCCACGGCGCTGGCAACAGACGATACCGAGCAGACCAAGCTGACCATCTCGACGGGGTCGACTGGTGGGCAGATTGCTTTTGCAGGCTCGGCCCTTTCTCAGACGAACTTCCAGATCGCCCCCGTCATCTCGGCAGTGTCTCACGACCAGTGCGTGTATGGCTCCGTCGATGGGGTCAACATCCCGTGCAAGAAGGACGACGGCTCGATCTGGGTAGACGTCATCGGGTTCAATAGCGTCTTGTCGACGCCATCATCGGCCGACGCCGACGTTCGCGACTGGGCTGTTTGCCTCTGGGGCCGCACGACCGCGGCGACCTTCACCGATCCCGCCAACCAGGGAGCCTGATCATGGACCGTCAAGACCTTCAGGTCGGCACTCCATGGCGGGTGTCGATCCCGATCACGAGTCCGATGGATATCGACGTAGTCATCCCTGAGGCGCTCCAGCGCGACGGGAGTGGCAACATCGCCAACATCGGTGGCCAGGTGCACGGCTACAAGTCGTCGATCATCCTGCTCGGCTTCTCCTACACCGTTCTGACGACGGGTACTGCGTCCCTGAGCATCCTCTCTCATGAGGACCCGTGGCTTGCTGGCGGTGACGACCCCATCTGGGTCGACGATTTCGGCTCGACCGCTGGCCGCTACACGCATGACACGCAATGCATGGTCGCCCTCGGTGAGTCAGGTTTCCGCCGGGACGCGGCGTCTCCGACCAACGCTGACGGAGCGAAGCTCCAGGTCGTGGCGACTTCGAACATCACCGCCGGCCACATCCTCCTCTACGGAATCCACACGGGCGACGAAGCCTACCGATCTCGTCAGAACGTCACAGGATCACCAGTAGACTTCTCCGCGTAGAACCAGGTAGCTCATGGCCAGGAAAGGCAAGAACAAGGGCAAGCTGGTAGCCAGCGAAACCATCCCGGTTGGAACTGGTCAGCAGACACCCGAGGAAGCTCGCCACTGGGCCAAGACCCAAGTCCCCTACGAGAACTACGCGGGGCGCGTTCCTGAGTTGGACGAAGCGGTGAAGTCCTTCGCCTCGAGCAGGCGGAGTCACTTCCACTCGCACATGGCGGGCCCGATGAAGCGGTGGGCCGTCAACTGGTCCGCCGCCAACACCGAGGTCATGTGGCACGAGCGGGAGGACGACGTCCACCGCCCGGAGACGAAGAAGGCACTCGACGGCAAGGTCGCTCGCATCGAGGAGGCCGTCACCGGGTTCGACCCCGTGTTCGAAGCGGAGGGGACCAAGGGCGACGTGAGTCGGCGCACGGCCAAGGTGCTCGGCAACTACATCTATCGTCAGATGGAGATGGCGGACTGGAAGAGTCTGGTCCAGCCGGTCGCGCGCAACGGCGAGTTGTGCAACGTGCTCGTCGCCAAGGTCCAATGGGAGAAGCGCATCGAGTCAGTCATCGAGCGCATCGACGAGCCCATCGAGAAAGACGGCAAGCTCGCCTACAAGACGAAGCGGGTCATGTCGAACAAGGTCGTCCAGGACGGCATCTCGATCCAACTCGTCGACCCCTTCCTGTTCATCTACGACCTCGAAGCCCGCAAGGCTGACGAGTGTGCCTACATCGGCGACGAGAGCGACCAGTTCCTCCATGACCTCGAGCGCATGGCGGACATGGGGACGTTCTCCAGGACTCAGGTCGACAAACTCAAGGACCGCGACGTCGGCCGTGACCTCAAGCCGAACGACGGCACGACCGAGGCGAGCATCCAGGATCAGTTGCGTCGGTCCCGCTCGATCGCGACGAACTCTGACTTCAGTCACGAGCAGGAGAGCAAGCACGGTGCGAGTCGCATTCGCGTGCTCGAGCTTTGGGCCTGGTTCGACTTCGGCGACGGCTACGACGGTGTCACGAGTCCGACTGGCGAGCGCCTGACCGGCGTGCGCCGCGTGGTCATCACGGTCGCGGGCGACACGGTCATCCGGTTCCAGGAGAACCCATTCGACCGCAAGTTCGTCCCGTATGCTTTCGAGCTGGTCAACCGCAACGGTCACGAGCTGGTTGCTCCTGCTCCGTTCGACGCCGTCGTGCAGTCCAACGCCGAGTATGACCGCCTGTCGTCCAACATCGCTCGATGGATGGACCTGTCGGTCAGCCCGGTGATCGTCACGTCAGACATCAACACGGACCTCCCAGACACCATCCTGGATGTCGAGGCGGGCTCCGTGCTCAAGAACGCTGGGCAGTGGGACTGGATCAAGGTCCCGGACATCACGAACGCGATCAGCTACCAGCAGCAGTTCCATCGCCGCGAGATCGAAGAGTTGTCCGGCAACCTTCGCGTCTTCGAGAGTCCCCAGGGCACGGCGACTGAGACTGAGCGCAAGGTGCAAGAGCAGCAGCGCATGGTCCGGAACAGCATCCGGGCGAACGGCAACTTCTGGCGTCAGGTCGCGCACCTGGCCAAGGCATACGAGGGTCAGTTCTCGACTGGCGTCAAGCGGTTCCGCGTCGCGGGCAAGGCGAGTTCCCTCCTGGGCGACTGGGCGGAGATCACGCCGGACATGCTGCACGAGGAGGTCGACTTCCGCTTCCTGGGCCTGACGGACGTGCACGTCTTCGGCAACCGTCTCCAGGGCATGTCCCAGTGGATGAACCGCTGGGGCCCGGTGCTCGGCGAGATGCCCGAGATCAACAAGAAGGCCATCTGCCGCCTCGACTTCGAGTTGTCGGTGGGCCGCAGTCAGACGAGCGAGATCTTCCCGTCTGAGGCTGCGCCGTGGGAGGCGTGGGATCAGAAGGAGGAGAACGCGATGCTCTCGTCTGGCCAGCATGTCGAGGTTCACGACGCTGACGACGACGAGCAGCACCTCCAGGAGATGATGCCTCTGCTCAAGAGGCTCGAGGCGGAGGATGCACCCAACTACGTCCTGGCCGCTGTCAGGGAGCACCTGAGCGCTCACATGGAGGCGTTGGAGCGCAAGGAGCAGGAGCAGGCGGCGATGCAGAAGAAGGCGGACCAGACGGCTCAGCTGATGGCACCGAGCGGTGGCCAGCCAGGAGTTGACCGACCTCCGGTTGCAGGAGGTATGCAGGCTCCTTCCCAGCAGGCTGACGTGACGCCTGGCTCTCCGCAGGCGAGAACAGCTTCGCGAACGGGCCGCGGTGGTAGCGGCATGAGTCAAACCCAGGTGATGCAGTGACGATGTTGAAGTCCGAGTCGTGCGCCCTTAAGATCCAGCAGGCTAAGCTCTTACAGAGCTTGGACCAGCATGAGGGGTGGCGCATCATCGCCGACAAGATCCAGTTGATGGTGGACGGCGAGAAGTCCGCGATCCTGGACCAGTCCCTCGATCATGAGGCGACCCAGCGCAAGCGGTGCCGGATTGAGATCCTCCAGTGGGTACTTGACGCACCGGGTCTCAACAACGAGAAACAGATTCGCAAATGGGAGGCAGACATGACCTTCCACCGAAAGAACGAGAAGATGCGCGACGACGCGGGCCTCCCGAAGAGTCGCCAGGAGATGATGGACCTATGAAGAACACCAAGGGCAACAGCGCCAGCAGCTACGACGGCCAGAAGGCTTCCATGGCCGCTCCGCCGAAGTCGACGTCCCGTCACAAGGACCCGAAGAAGACCCCGGCCTCCGGCCACGCCCAGAAGGGCCTGAAGATCAAGAAGTAGGCAATCCCGCCTCCCGCCACCTGGGTCAAGGTGAGAATCAGGTGAGAACAAGATGGCCGACCACCAGGCAAACACCCCCGACGAGCAGGAACCCGTGAGCACGTCGCCCGCGGAGGAAACCCCTGTTGCGTCAACGGACGACAGCAAGGCTCTGAAGGCCGAGATGATCAAGCACCGCCAGGAGGCTGCACGCCTTCGCGAGGAGCTTGAGAAGGCCAAAGCGTCTACTGCCGAAGCTGCGAACCAGGCCGAGCCACCCAAGGCTCCCCCCGGCGAGTCAGCCCTTGAGCGCATCGAGCGTCTCGAGCGTCAGTCCCAACTCCGCGATCTCATGGGCTCTCAGGGGCTCAACGCGAAGCAGGCTGACGTCGTCGCGGACTTGATGACGGACAAGGGTCTGGATGCGACCGAGGCGAGAACTCTTGCGGCGCTACGCGACCCGGATCTCTTCGCAGCTGAAGGTCAGTCTGTTACCGGCTTCCAGGCTGGTGTGCATGGCTCGACTCGTCCGACCGCCGGTTCCGCACCTGTTGTTGAGGACCAGGTCTCAGACGCCGAGCGTCGCCAGGCACGCATTCTTGAGCTGAAGAAGACAGGGCACAAGAAGGAAGCCAAGCGACTCGCGGACAACGTCTTGGGAGCTATCGCAGCGCGACAGGTTGGGAGACCGGGGCACGAGTTGATCCCGATTCCAAAGACCTAGACCCATGACCCAGTACGTATCCGGCAGCGAGACTGTCCGGCATGAGAGCCTCCTTGACCAGCTCAAGGTTCGCTCTGCCTTCGAGACGCCGATGCTTTCGCGTCTCCCCCACACGACGACCGACCACACCACTCCCGAGTGGGGCTTGGACGAGCCGTTCACCTCGTCGGACGCTGTTCGTGACATCACGGCACCGCATGGCGACTCGCAGTTGGAAGGCGCTGCCTACACCTTCGGCACCCCGGCGTATGAGAAGCGGATCAAGACGGTCTGCGAGATCAAGCACCACGGCGTCGAGATGTCGGGCACGGACCGCTCGGCTCGCATTGCGGGCTACACCAACACTTGGGACGGCCGCGTCGGCAAGACGGTCACCAAGCACTTCAACTCGATCGACAACTCCCTGACCTACGGCATCGGTGCTCCCGAGGTCGACGGTTCGTCTACGGCGCGTCGCACGGAAGGCATCATCCAGTCGGCCGCTTGGACCGGCTTGGAGCGTTGTCACGGCACGGCGACGTCGATGGAAGACGTCTACGGCTCGACGATCCCGGGCTCGATGTTCTCGGTCTTCCACGACTTCAACCACGCCACGATCAGCCTCGAGACGTTCACGAACAACATCATCAACAAGCTCCTGAGCGCAGGCGCCGACATGAGCGACCCGTGGACGTTCCAGTGCGGCTACCAGGTCATGCAGCGCGTCGCGCGCTTCCTGATCGCGGACGGCGGCGCGATGCTGAACGACCGCAACCGCAACGCGGACGAGACGATGGGTTCGGACTACCTGAACACCTTCCGCCTGGCTTCGGGTGACTACGTCACGTTCCGGACCAACCGCTGGCTGAACGAGACCGCGGACACCTACACGGTCGACAACCAGGTCTACCCTGGCTCGCCGATCGTGACGCCGACCAACCCGGGCAGCGAGTCCCGCACCTTCCAGGGTGACCAGACCATCATCGGCCACGAGCCGGGATGCGCTCGCGTCCTCTGGTATCGCGAACCGGCGTTCCACAACGTCGAGACCGCGGGCGACTACAGCCAGATGGCCGTCGTCTCTGAGTTCGCGTTCCAGCGTGACCACCCGCTCTGCGTCGCTGGCGCAGGCAACGTGCTCGGCTAATCGAATGCCGCGCTACGACTACGAGTGCGGGCAGTGTGGCTGTCGGGAAGAGAAAGTCTTCTCGATGGCCGACATGCCGAACAGCATCACTTGCTCATGCAGCGGTGAGGCTGTCCGCGTCATCGACTCTGCTCCGAACTCGTTTGTCGCGAATCGCGAATACACATTCGACAAGGGCAACTGCGTGCAGGGGTTCGGCAACAAGTATGGCCGGACCGATGCACAGCAGCACAAGCACTACCAGGAGTACTTCGGCGACATCAAGAAGCGGAAGTCCAAGCTCACCCCATCCCAGCGGAATCAGGGCATGGAGTGGGTCGGCGGTATGCCTGGTGAGATGGTCGACAGCATCGGGTTGCACGAAGGCGACCCCGAGGCCGTCGCAAAGGACCCTGTGACGTTCCTCAAGAAGACTGGCCTCTACGACGGTGACTGACCCGCATGGCAATCAATCCGATCACCGTAAGCCGTCTCAAGACCTGGACGCTCATCGGTCACAGCAACGCTGACGGCTGGGCCCCGTCCGCAGTCACGTTCAGCCTGTTCCCATACCTGCTCCCCGGCTCGGCGATCCCAATCGGCGACCCTGCGAACGCTTACTGGAAGAACTCCTACGTCGCGACCAGCAAGCAAGCCTACTCATCGTCGCCCGACCACATCCCGGTCGCATCGAACATCGGCGACGATGTCGAGTGGCTCGAGATGACCATCGCGAACACTGGGTCACCTAGTGGCCCGCACCCCCACGGGTCGCCTTACCAGTACCCGAACATTCGCGGCGTCTGCTACCCCCACTACTTCTACAACCACTACGAAGGCCAGGCCGACTACTTCCCGCACCAAGACCCGTCCCTTCGTCCTGGCGGCACCGCTCACGGAGTCGAGATCCCGTTCAACTGGCACTGGCAGCACTACTGGGGCGAGCAAGTCGGTTTGGTCAAGGTCGCGGTGTCGAGTTCGTTCCTGTCGGCTCAGGAGAACGGGGGCGACCCTGTTGCTTGGCTAGATCCCGCTCCTCCGGGAGACCCGAGACCATCGAGCTACACCCCGTCCAGCGGCCTCTACGTGCGCTCCGCCATCGACGCAGCGAACTACCCGTTCAACGCATGGTGGTCGCCATCTGACCAGTTCGACTGGGCGCCCGCCACCAAGAGGCTCTACCAGAGGTGGTATGAGAAGATGGCTGGGGCCCAGTCTGGCTTGCCCGCTGGGACCAAGATGGATTGCCGCTTGGCGGTCGTCTGGGTCGGAGACAACGATTCGACTGGTCGACCTCAGGAGGCGATTGAGTCGAGTTACGAGAACACTCTCCGGTCACTGGTCGACGCCATGCGACAGGCCATGGTCGACAACGACTGGACGACACTCACCAAGAGCCAGATCCCGGTCGTGTTGGTAGGCGTGCACCCGACCTACCAGAACGTGTTCGACGCCTCCTACAACTCGGTCGCCTACTGCAACGGTGTTGCGCAGTCTATCGCGGCCGACGACGACTACGTCGAGTGGGTCGACTCCGCTCCCTGGAACCTCCTCGTCCAGGACGGCATCGACGCCTTGGCTGTTGTGGACAGCACACACTTCGGTCCCACTGGGTATCGGCAGGCGTCCGACGACATCTTCGAGGCGTTCCTCAAGATGCAGACCGAGCCGTTCGACGCGCTCGACCAAGACGAGACGATCACGCTGTCTCAGGCGCGCGACCGAGTCCGGACCTACTACTCCAAGTCCCGGTCGAACACCGATCACGCGGACGAGATCATCGACCAGCATCTGAACGCTGCGATGTATCACGTCATGAACCACGTTGGGGACAACGCTTGGTGGTTGCGCAGACGCAAGCGGCTCGAGATCCAGAGTGGGCCGAACACGGTCATGGCTCTGCCCAAGTTCGTCCACCGGATGATGGTGATCGAGAGCCCGAACGACCCGGACTACTCACTTACGTTCAAGCAGATCGGCCACGGGTCAGGTGGCAAGCTGCTGATCAACTTCGGCGAGCGCGGGACGGGCACCTACTGGTGCCAGTTCATCACCGTTCCGAAGGAGTTGACGCGAGACGACCAGATCGTCCCGGCACCCAAAAACATCACCGAGTGGATCATTGTCGAGACTTGCAGCCGCATGGCCGCAGCCTCTTCGAATGCTGTGCTCATGGGGCACTTCGCCGGACAGGCTCAGCAGTTGATGTCGGACTCGTTGCGCAGCATGGGGCAGACCCAGCGCAGCAAGAAGGACAAGATGAGCACCCAGCGACGTCGCCCGAACCTCCGATACGGAAGAGGAATTGGACGACTATGGGCCAGAGACTACTAAGCCTGAAGGGCAACAAGGCCGCCTGGAGCGGTGTATCTCGGCTTGAGACGAACGATCGCGGTCGGAGGAAGTTCCACCGGCTTGAGAACTGCTACGTCTCTCAGGACGGCTCTGAGATCCGCCAGTTCCCCGGCTACGGGACGTTCATCGACCTGACTGAGGAGAGCCGTCCAGCTGGTCTCGAGCAAGTCGGCTTCGCTCGCTACGTCCCAGAGGCTGTCCGGCCGGTCATCGCCTACACTAGCCCGAGCGATCCCTACCGCTTCCCGCAGGAGTATGACCCGGCCGTCAGCCAGTCGCTCCACTCCCGAGCCAAGCCGTCGTGCTTCTTCGGCTTCGAGCAGATCGGCAACGAGATCTACATCATCGGGGAGTCTCGCTTCCGGGAGCAGCCCCTCTACGACTCCAGTCGGAACAAGCTTACGATCGCCGCCGTCCAAGCAAGCGGTGGAGGGAACTACCTGATCACGCTCAGCGGCGTCACGGGCGTGAACTCGGCCACGGACACAGGACGAGGTCTCAACGGCTTCTTTCCCGGCCACATCGTCTACATCGACGAGCTTACACTGACGGCTGGCAGTGATGCCGACCAGGCCCTCGTCGACAACGAGCTGGTCGGGAAGTACCACGAGGCGACAGCCATCTCCGGCTCGCCGTCGTTCCTCACCCTCCGGACGATCGCATCCTCATCGGTCAACTCCGGGTTGGCGACGTCAGCAGAGGGCGAGATCCATCGCATCCGACCCAACCGGAGCGAGGTCTACCCAGCTTACGGAGTAGACCCCTACACGTCGATCTACGACAACCGCCCCGACGACCCGGACGCCCTGACCTCGTGGCGAATCACGGCTCCGGTCGACATGCTCGACTTCTCGGAGAGCGCTTGCTACCCGGCGTGGGTCGCCAACCGCCAAAGGGACTTCGGAGACGACGCCTCGACCCAGGATGCTGAGGGCATTGTCCTCTACCAGAGCGGTGGCGTGGAGGTCCGCGGAGCCAGCCGACGCGAGCAGCGCCGACTCCCGTATCGACCCAACATCGAGTGCGCTCTCAACCGGATTATTCTGGCGGCACCTCAGTATGGGTGCATGTTTCAGATCCCGGTCCTGGTCCCGTCAGACCCAGAGGATTGGGCCTCGCCGACGTCGAGCGACATCGGGGTGCCAGCCAGGAACAACGGGCTGTTCGACCGCCCACGAGCCCTTGGTATCCCCAAGGCTCGGCTGATCGACTCGCTTGCGACCACGGCGAATGTATCCCCTGGCGATCCGGGGACGACGTTCCAGTACAGCGCCAACATCAGTGCCAGGTTCGGAAGTCCTACTCGGGGCATCACGACTGACGGCACCTACAAGGTCGCGATTTCCTTCGAGGACCCTGGAACCGGCGACGAGGGGGTCGCGTCCGAACCGATCGAGGTCGTGATCCCGCCATCAGGCTACACATCCTACGCCTACACGATTCGCCTGAACTACATCCATCCGGGTTACCACTTCCCCGAGTGCTCGGCCTACAAGATCAACGTCTACCTGGCCGTGCCTGGCGATGACGCCCTGGCCTTCTACGGTCAGTTCGAGATGGAAGAGGCCCCGTTCGACCCGTTCAAGTCGGGCTATGCGATCTCGTCGCACTTTGGCCTCGAGCCCGTCACACCAACGCAAGAGCCTGCACTGTATCGCTCGTTCGACTTGCCGCTCCTGAACGACACGGGCGACTTGGATGGTGTCTTGGACCCAACGAGGCTCGCTCCCCAGTCGGCGACGATGCCCCGTGGAGCTGAAGCCTGCAAGTTCATCCGGGGCGTGCTCTTCTCTGGAGGATCGATGGGCAACGCGGGCAAGCACAACCAGCTCTGGCGAGCGAAGGCGTCCTCGAGGTATGCTGATGGCAACTCATTTTGGGAGGAGGACGAGATGCACATCCGCGCTCACTCCATCCTCGATGCAGCCATCCCGAGCGGGCTCTCGTCTGTCGACGGGGACAGTGACTCAGGCACGCTCGGGACCGCGGGGAGAGCCTTCCCAGATGCCTACGAAGGGGTCAGCGTCTTGGTCGGCGACCTCTTCCCGGGTGGCGACGTGATCAGGCAGGTAGACAGGGTTCTGAACCGCGATGTCCCTAGCCTGTTCGACTTGGAGGGCGCGTCCATCCGATACTGGAACAGCGAGATTCTTCGGCTTCGGCGAGACGCCTGGAACCGCAGCCGTCGCGCTGGCCAGTCGCCAAACACGGCTGACATCGAGATCACCGGGGAAGACATCTACTACGTGATGCCCCGCGGCCAGGTGCAGATCGCAGACCCAGGCAACCCAAACCGATCAAACCCTTCATTCATCAAGCTGGTCGACCCAAGCAAGGGCGACGACACCTCTGCATTCGGCCACCTCAACGGGAGCGCTATCTTCTGCACTCGGAGGGAGACCTACACCTACTCGTGGTACCGGAACCCGGCCGGGGAGGAACCCAACCAGCTCAGCAACGAGTTCGGGTGCATCGCCTCAAACAGCATGGTCGAGTTCGATGGCGGCTTGGCCTGGCTGAGTGCCAGAGGTCCGGTGGCTCTAGGTCAGGGGATCCAGCACATCGGTGCAGACGTGGCCGAGGACTTCTTCGGGCAGGACAGGATCTACCGGCACGACTCGACCGGCATGATGCGTCACTCCTGGGGAGTGCATGACGCCAACCGAGGGTTGGTGATGTGGGGGCTTCTCAGAAGGGACTCGGATCAAAGGGTCTCCTACGAAGGTTCCACATACACGGTCGAAACTGCGACGGATGAGGTGCTGTCCCGTTTCCCTTGCGACGAGGTCCTAATCTGGAGCTACCGAGCGAACGCCTTCTCTCACTGGAAGCCGCCGGCCGGGCTCGAGGTCTTGTGGATGCGGCCACTGCGCGACAAGCGTGGCTACACCCGCATGTGCTTCCTAGCCGCGGACGGGCGCATCTATGCCTTGGACGATGAGTGGTCCGACGCGAACAGCGTCTTCAACGGCACCCAGAGCGAGTTGGAGGTGGTTGCTTCGGCGACTGCGACATCTTCGACCACGTTCTCGTTCACGGGCGCTGCGACCTACAAGTATGGGGACTCGGCTGGCATCCAGCAGAACCTGGCCATGCTCCTGCGCCCAGGGATGCTCGTCGAGTTCCTGGACGAGGACGGCTGCATGGTCGCCGACTCGACGATCGACACGATCACCACGACCGACCAATCGGGTGGCGCTTCGGTCATCGAACTCTCTGCTGCGACGTCTTGGAAGGAGGGGCAAACGGTCAGGATCGGTGGTCGGTCTCGCGCGAAGATCATCTCGACCTTCATCGGCAGTGAGACGTCGGACACGATGCAGGTTCAGCGCCTCCAGATGCGCTACAGCACCAGGGGGTCGGGCTACTCGAACGTCCGAGTCCAAGCGTTCAAGAGCGAGAGCGAGCTTGGGGGTGGCGAGAACGCTCGGGTCGTCGACATGACCGGTGGTAAGTGGGTCCCTGTCGGCAAGATCTCAGGCAGCACAGCGGTCCCCTCCGAGATCGAGCGCCTTGGGCTCCGGAAGAACTTCTCTCAGGGAGAGGTCTCCGCTCCCGAGGTGGCGTTCCAGATTGAGATCACGGGCGAGGCGCAGGTTCGCATCCAGGACCTGAGTCTCGAGGTGGGGTGATCCGTGGGTTGGTCGGACTTCTGGGACAATGTCGAGCGAGGCTACCGGGACATCGAGGACTGGTACGGCGACACGACCGACGAGGGCTACAGCTGGTTCGGGATCGAGTCCCAGAACGGCCAGGTCCAGGTTACCAATGCCCCCAGGGCTCCTCGCTACGCCGGGTGGGTTGACGCCACCGATCCGAATGCCAGGGGCCCCAGGGGCTACGGTCAGAGATTCTTCCCCAGGAAGGCGGGATACAGCCTCGAGGTCGGCGCCGAGTTCTACGGATCTCCGGGCAGCCCTCCTGAGGGAACCAAGTTCATCGGACATGCGCCACAGTGCGTATTCGACAGCCTGACGATGACGATGATCGGCGCTGAGCTGGTTGACGACCCGGAGCAGACTGCCGGGTTCTCGGCCCGCTTGGTTCAGCGCGACTACGACGGTCGGCCGAACTTCATATCGGGCCCTGCACAGACACTCTCGGACGATGGGGTCGTGTACCGCCAGGACCTCCGCCTACCCGCCAAGAGCCCGCTCAGGGCTATCACGGGGACAGGGGGGCCGGTTGCTCGCCTGTTGCCGATGTTCATCACGTTGGCCCCCTACGGCGACATCGCAGCGGTCACCGGGATTGAGGTCCTCCAGGTTCAGGTGACAGCCAACCTGCTGGTCGAGGCTCTGCCCGACACAGCCAGGATCGGCGAGCAGATCGAGGCTTCTGAGGTCGAGGTCGAGCGTGGGTCCGGGGCCAGTATCGCCAATGACAAGCGCGGTCCCAACAGCCCCGTGGGCGACTACATCTCGGGGAAGGTGCCTCGCTGATGTTCCGCCCTTACCAGCATCGAATCCTCCAGCCTCGGTCAGGAGGTAGCGGGGGCGGCGTAGTCAACTCCCCGGAGCGGGCGGTGCAGAACGTGCTGCTCCCGGTTGCGACGACGATCGATCTCCTGACCATCCCGGTATCGGGGACGAAGGACTTCTTCCTCTGGCAGCCCTACCAGAACTCCCTTCAGGACGCCTTCTTGGGGGCTGACGAGAACAACGTCACAACTCCAGAGGCGGTCACGGTCCAGCTGGTCCAGATCAACGGGTCGGAGGAGAGGATACTGACCCAGCCTGAGCGGTTCTCGACGTTCTCGATCGAACCTGTCAAACTAGCCATAGCAGCACAAGTGCTTGACGGACCAGTATTCCTGCGGGTCACGACCCAGCCCACGGACAGGCTGCTGTTCGCAACGATGCACGTATTGACCCCGGAGATCCCATGAGTTCCATCCCAGGCAACGACTACTTCGACTTCGAGGGCAACGGTTGGCGCAACGACGCGAACCAGCGTTGGTCAGAAAACCACCGGATCAACCCGGAAACCGGCGAGCTTGAGGGCGACTACCCGCTACCCCCATCTGATGTTGCCCGCGGCTACCAGGCGATGCACGACCGCGCCGTCTGGAACTACCGGCGCCGCCTCATGGACCAGGCGCAGGGGCGCCTCCGAAGCGGCACCAAGTTCCAGCAGGGCGCTCTAGGGCTTCTCCAGAGCTACCGGGCTGGTGGCAGCTCTGCTTTGGAGGCGGGGATCTACAACAACGTCGCCGGAGGCATGCGCGCGGAGGCTGGGGGGCTGTTTCAGCAGGCCCAGATGACTCAACCCCTAGATCTCTTGGGGGATCTCCGCCGCCACGACGCGACGATTGCGGCCAGGCGTGCGGATCGTGCGAACGAGCGAATGTTCATCGCCTCGATCATCGGAAATGGATCAGTCAGCTTCTCGGCTGGTGGTGGTGCCGGTAGCGATGATGGCGGGGGCGATGCCAACGGCGCTCGATTTGGCGGTGGCGGCACGGGTAGCGACGGCGGCAGTGGCGGGTCCATGGGCGGTGGTGCCGGGGGCGGCGGTGGTGGTGGTAGCGCTGCTGCCTCGATGCTTGAGGCTGACCCGAGCATGGGCGGTCAGGACATGCCCCAGCCGCTCCAGGGCGGCCAGCAGGGGCCCGGCGGCTACGCGGCCGGCCAAGGAGGCTCTCCATTCGCTGACGGCGACACGGGCGCAGGAGAGGGCGCAGGAACAAAGTCCATCATGCACCCGTTCGGGCGAGGAGCGGGAGGCACGGGCGCTGGAGGAGCGCCTGGCGCCGGGCAACCACCGGGCGGGTCAGGACAGCCTGCAGCGGGAGGGCAGATGGGCCCGACCGCATCCGGCGCTCCCATGGCTGGTACTTTGGGGGCACCCGGCGCTGATGGCAATTTCTCACCTGAGAGTTTCGCGGCAGCTAGCGCATCTGCGCAAACAGGGTCGCCGTTGGCCTCGATGGTTCGCGTGGACTTGAACCACTTCCTCGCAGATCTCTACGAGAGCGACTCCTTCTACCAGTCGTTCCCGGCAGCAATCGCGAACGCATGGCGTAAGCGCATGGTGTCAGCATGAGCGGATTCGACAACCAGTTCCGGACTGATCAGCACAACGCCCAGAACCGGCAGTTCTACGACGCCCAGCGTTACCAGTCTGATCGCACTACAGCGGGCATCATCGGCGGAATCCCTGGGCGGATGCAGCAGGCCCAGATGAACCAGCAGGCGATGGAGTTGGATCAACTCAACGCCGCCCTGACTGAGAAGCAAGTCGAGTCAGACCTCCGCATGCAGGAGGCGGCGATGGAGCAGCAGTTCCACCGCAACAAGCTGAACGACATCCTGATGGTCGACCAAGTCGAGTCGTCGAGACTAGGTGTCCGAGAACAGGAGCTGGCGCTCGAAGAGCGAGGCTTGGCGCTCGAGGCCAGCTCGCTGGAGGTCCAGAAGCGGAGGGAAGCCTTCGCCAATCGTGATGTAACCTCCCGCCAAAGAATTACCGAGATGATCCTCAAGAACACCACTCCCGAGTGGCTGGCCCACGCGGGGATGAAGGTGACGCAGGGTAAGAACAGGGGCCTCAATCTGGAAAAAGCCACTGAGAAGGAGAAAGCCGCCCTCCTCAAGGAGCTGAAGGACCAGAAGACGAGCGGGGAAGGGCATGTCGATTCCCGCCGAGCATCCCTGGCCATGGACGCCATCAAGGCCATCATGGAGAAGAATAAGCCCAACTCCCTGGGCAAGAGGCCGCCTACGTCGAAAGAGGACCAGGAACGACTTAATGCGTCATGGTCGGTCGTGCGGGCCTACCTGGGAACCGATGGGGCGACCCCCAAACCCTCAGAGACCGATTCTGCCCAGACCCAATTTAGGGCCCAGCAGGCAAATCGAGCCTTCGAGGCGATGCCCGGCATGAGCCCCAGCAAGATCATCCCCCCACCGGCCGCCGCCTCAGGTGACCCGGGAGCCGCCTTGGAAGACCAGGGGTATGGCGAGCCTCCTCCGGGACAGGAGGCGTTCGGCATCAATGACTTCGTGGACGTTGAGAGCGGGAAGTCCGACAACCCATTCGACTCCCCCGCGGTCCAGGGTCAGGCAGCCCGTGGATTCCAATACGCAGAACAGAATCCCCAGTGGGCCGAGCTGCTCGGCAACATGCCCCCGAACGGGGCCGAAGCACTGATGGCCGGGGTCGGCTTGGCTGCTGCTCACATGGTCAACCAGCAACTAGCGACTCCGGACAGAGCGTCGGCGACCGTCATGGACGGGATCATGAGTGGCGGGTCTCGAGGAGCCTACTTCCTGAGGCTTGGCGGGGCTGACGACGAGTTCATCCGGGATTGGCTGCTAACCCGCCCTGGACACACCAAGGTCACGGTGGAGTTTGCGATGAAGGAGCTAGAGAAGATCCAGACTCAAGCTGAGAAGGAGATCCGAAAGTGAGCGGCCAGGACCTTGGGCCCCAGCCATCTGACCAAGGACCTTCGAAGGCCGACGTCCTCCGTCAGCACATGCTCGAAGGGGGTCGGGTCCCCTCGACCATCCATCGCCAGGTCATGCGGGATACCGAACCCGTTGACATGGGCGCAATCGGCAACCTGATTGACTCGGTATTCACCGCTGGGGGGATTGCTCCGTCCATCGGCAAGGGCATCGTGGACGCTGGCTTGGGTTTGATGCACGGCGCTGCGTGGGTCGGCAGCCTGGGTCAGTACGACACCTCTAAGCTCCCATCCACGATCTACGATCTGCTTCCAGAGAAGCAGGCCAACTACCTGTCGTCGCGCATTGCTCGAGCGAACATCTTTGGCGCGGACAGCGTGCTCGGTAAAGACGTGTCGGAGATCGGCGAGGTCACGGGCCAGATCCTCCCACTCCTGGGCGGCGGCGCCATCGCGGGCGCGACCGGGAAGGGGATGGCCAACCTTTCCAGTCGCGGGCTGGCAAGCAAACTCCTAGGCCAGAAGGCCGGGCAGGCGGTCTCCAAGGTCATCGACCCAGCCATCTCGATCGGTGGCAAGTCGATGTCGGGTCCGGGCAAGGCGATCCACGCCCTCTCGTGGCCAGGCGCGAAGATCGGCCAGAGTCTAGCGAGGGTCCCCAGGATCGAAGGGTGGACTCGCACGGCGAACGCCCTTCCTGAGATCATCGGCGGGGCTACGGGCTTCGGCCTCTACAACCTAGCTACGCAAGACGGGGACATGAAGGAGCGCGGCGCGGCTGCGCTGCATGGTCTTGCAGCTGGCGCTGCTTTGGCAGCTACTGGCATGGCCGCCAAATGGACCGAGGCCAGGCTCCTCAGTAAGGGTCTGTCTAGGGCTGGGGCTCGCGGCACGGCTGAAGCGGAGTCGGCTGCTCTGAAGGCTGGCGGCATGACTGGTCAGCGGGCATCAGAGCGCGCAGCGATGAGTCGCATGGCCCAGTTTGTCTCGGACACGAGGCGTGGCATCCTTCCCAAGACCTACGACGCTTTCGCAACCAAGGTCACCCCTAAGGTCGCAGGGGTTGCCATTGAAAACACGGGCTTCGCGATGCTCGATCGCGAGTTCTGGGACGCCCTTCTCTCGGGCGACACCGAGAAGGCTCTTGGGCAATACGTGGCCACCCTCCCAGCCGCGTTGCTTGCGCGGACCGGGCGTGACGATGCGTGGCGTGAGTTCCGTCGCGAAGCTGCTGAGATCAACGATCTCTCCATCCGCCGTGAGATGAGGGACATCATCAACACGGGTCGTGACGCGCTAGACCCGAGCAAGCTGCCGAACCTCGAGGTCCAAGACCCGAAGAAGCCCGCCTCAAAGGAGGTTGAGGTCAAGGGTGTCGACGAGACCATCCGCCAAGCGGATAAGCAGTACGAGGAGCCCGGGATCTCCACCAAGAACCTTCAGTTTGGCGGGGCCAACAACTTCCCCAGCGGGGCCACGGTGGACCCGCTCATTGAGGCGACCCGACCGCTGTTCCATAGTGGCTGGGAGATCTCGCAGAAGCGAAGTCCGGATGGCGCTGTCCGCATCGCGCTCGACGGCACTCCAGGCGATGTCCTCTTCAAGAGCGGGAGTGGCGAGAGCGGTTGGGTGGTCTCGGTCCCTCGCTCGATCTACCGAACAGTCCGCGGAGAAGTGCCACCAGAAGCGGCGGTCGAAGGAGTTCAGGACCCGGCCCGCAAGGCGCGAGACTCGGAGCTGGACTCCGCGCAGCAATGGGCTGATAGGATCATCGAAGGGTCGGGAGCGGACGCCAGAGGCTTCGCCAAGCAGGAGATCGAGTTAGACATAGACGTCGACCAAGCCCGCGCGCTGGTCAGCCATGCACCTGAGGGGTCGATCCTGCAAAGCCACCTCAGGGACATCGTCGAGGCGGAGGCTCCATATGGCCCTGTCACCGCGAGTGGTTTGGAGATCGCGTCGGCGATCAAGTCCTTCGGCAAGAAGGGTGGCCGCAGCCCTAACTCGAAGCGAGTGAATGAGTGGCTCAACATGGCTGCCGAAGAGGCTCACCGCTGGGCGAAGGTTGAGCAATACGGGTCAGACAGCCTGGCTGGCAAGTTTGCAGAAGCCGCCCCTCGCCTCCCGATCGGGTCACCCTCTGGGAAGGACGCGGTCATCCTTGAGGGGCCTGTTGGGCTTGAGTTCGTAAACGACCTGGCCGCGATGTCGATGCTTCGCCGCATGGCTGCCGAAGTCCGCCTTGGTCCGGAGAAATGGGCTGGAGGCCCACGGACTGGAGTGGACGGTGGTATGCAGGTTATCGGTCTCGACGGCCAGATCTACTCCCGGGAGTTCCCGCCTTCACGCAACAAGCCATGGGTGGTGTCCAAAGAGCCTGAGCAACCGTGGACAGTATCGGCGGAAGCTACCCCCGTCCTGGAGCGTTGGCGCAAGATGACCGATGCCGTGAGGATGACCTCATCGTCCAACCCTGGCATTGACCTGATGGAGGTCGCGGTCACCACAGCGATCAACGGCAGGGCGAACAGCCCGTCTGTCCAGGAACTCAGAGTCTTCTTCGACCAGGTCGATCCGGATCAGCTTGCAGAGGCACTCACTCCGCAGAACCTGGAAGACATCGGCCATGTCATCGGGAAGATCGGCGCGGGCCACTCGACGGCACAGAATGGGATGAAGGAGCTGGCTCTAGCTCTGGCCAAGCCGCGCGATTTCGACATGAGTGGCCAGAATCCTGAGCCCGCCCGTCGCGAGCCGGTGAAGCCTGAGATGAAGGCGGAGGTCAGGCCCGAGGGCAAACCTCTCGAGGTTGAAGTCACCCGCAGGCCGCAAAACCCGAGAGAGGGGGAGGCCGGTTCCATTGCGGCTCCTGAGATGGCCATCGAGGGAGGGAAGATGGTGGCCCGCGGTATGCGCAGTGCGCTACGCAGGATCGACTACGCATACGAGACTCGCGCCGAGACCATCCGGACCGTCAACCCGGAGCATCCGTTCTCGGGCAAGGTCAGGACGACGCTGAGCGAGAAGCGCGTCACCCGCGGGGAGGCGATCCACAGGTTCAAGGGTGCCAAGAAAGCTGCCAAAAAGCTGGGGGCGAAGTGGCGTCGTGAAACTGCCGACGTCGGAGGCTACGACAACGTCCGCGGTTTGACGAATCGGTCCGAGTTGATCATGGACGGCAAGGCCAAGCCTGAGACGGACCTCGAGAAGCAGTTCAAGGCGTCCGCTCAAGATGGCCAGCTCTACCTCTGGAACAAGGGGGTGGAGATGGGGCTCTCCCGCGTTGAGAAGGAAGCTGGTGGCAAGACCGTCGTCCGACCTCTGCGGGCCCGCAAGGCTTCGATCACCCAGAGACTTCCTGGGTCCAGGGCTAAGGAGGTCTACGACAACCATGGGCTTCGTGAGAAGTGGTTCAAGTTGCTCGCAAAGCTGAATCCAAACATCACCACCGAGATGCTGCGTGAGTCCTGGACGAAGTCGCCGAACGCAAAGTCCACTCTCGAAGACGTTGCCACGGCCCTTGAGCACACCCGCGTTCTCGAGAACGTGCCGCACCACATGGAGGTGACGGACTCCAAGGGACGGAAAGAGACCTACGAGATGCGTGAGTCGGACGCGCTCGAAGTCCTCTCTCACATCGCGGAGCGTCAGGCTGCCCAACTCGCATCTGCGAAGACGCACGGCCAGGACTGGTCGGAGGCCCAGCGGAAGGACTTGAAGGACTTCCTCGCAGAGAACCCTGGCAAGGAATACGACGCCGCTCGCGAGATGGCTGAGAAGCCAGGCATTGCAACCGAAGCTGAGGATTTGATCTCCTCGACTCGGGAAAACGTCAAGGACTACGGCCACATGGGCCGGGAAGAGTTCGAAACCTCAGTCAGGGAGTGGGTCCGCCTGGCTCAGGGTGAAGCGGAGGGCGGTCTTTGGAAGTTGATGCGGCTATCCCGATCCATCGACTCCGTTGCGCGGCCAGCAATGGTGGTCAAGGCTCCGATCTACGACCCATTTGAGGCGTTCACACTGCCAGCCCTCTACGCCGGGGCTGGGCGTGCATGGAAGGCTCTTGGGAAGATCTTCATGGGCCCCAACCCGCTCCATACGATGGAGCAAGTGCGCTACTACGAGCGCATGGGGGCGATCTCGTCCAAACTGTCGTCCCTCATGTGGGAGGCCAGCAAGGGACTCATGGGTAAGTGGTCTAGATTCGTCGGGTCGTTCGGCGAATGGACTGAGAGGATCAAGGGAGCGATTTCGGCGGCGACCGCAGATGTTACGCTCGAGAGTTGGGCGGCTGGCAAGACAACGAGTCGCGACTCGGGCCTCCTTGCCGAGATGCGGTTCGAGCCAGCCGAGCAGACCGCTCTTTTGAGCGGCAAGGCGAGCACCGAGCTTCAGAACAAGTTCCGCAATGAGTTCGTCCAACTGTCGACGAGCCGCAAGGAGGCCGGAGAGGGCCCGCGGGCGATGGACAACCCGAACATCACGGCAGCCCTCCGATTCCAACGCCTGATGTCTAGCCGAACCGGGTCGGTGATGCGCCGACTCAAGATTGCGCACGAGGCTAGCGAGAAGCATGGAGTCTTCAGCGAGCAGTCGGCGAAAGCATGGGGCCGATGGGTCTATCAAGCGGGCACGATGACCTCCAACGGAATGTTCGCGAAGGTGCTCGGCATCATGGTCCAACAGATCCTTCGGAGTGACTCCGAGGAGATCGGCCCACGCTTGCAGCGCGAGATCATCGACAACTTCGGGGCTGCCCTCCTGGACTCCGCGTTCAAGCAGACTGTAGGAGGCCCTGCCCAGACAGCGGCCCAAGCGGGTGGCTCCTCGACAGTCGAGAGAGCGTTCCGCCAGGTGGCCCCGCTTGACCAGGCTGCTGGATTCATGCGTGTTGCCAATGCTTTCGTCTTTGGTGGCGAGTCATTCGTACCATCAACCCTCGAGCTAGCAAAGCAACTACACTACATCCCTCTCCAAGGAGACCTGTCTCGCGCTTGGGATCGTTACGATGACTGGGGCGCGTCAGTCATCGCTGGCGAGGAGCTGAGCCTTCGCGGTCGGTCCATCGCAGACCGAGACTTGGTATGGGAGTTCCTGCAAGGCCCCGGTAAGGAGTTCACCCTCAGAACTCAGCACGAGAAGACGAAGCTCGCAGAGTTCTACAACGGGGTCCACAGAGGCATGGCCGCCTACTGGCGTGGTGCGGCAAACAGCGACGAGAACAACGAAGAGGGATGGGAGCGGGCCATGAGTGTCTTCCAGAGCGTGATCGACGACCAGGGCGAGAAGCCCGCGTCTGTTGCGGGATGGATTCGCAGTCAGCGCACCGAAGCGCGCGTTGGCAAGGACAAGATGGCCGCCTTCATGAAGTATGCAGGGGCAGAGCGTGCACGCGAGGCGATGCAGCGCGATCTCCTGCTCTCGGAGTTGGCCCGCAAGGTCGGCAAGCTCGAAGGCGAGGCTGCTCCAGAGTGGGAGACCCGCGTAGAGGAGTTCCGGAAGCTGGTCGCCATCGACTCTGGCGACTTCGGCGGAATCGTCGAGGACGCAATCGAGTCAGCCCACCGATCCCTCCGTCTGAAGGGGGACCCAGACTTGACTGATTGGTCCCTGATCGACGAGATCGCTCCGATCATCGCGTCGACCGATTATGCGACCACCAAGGTCTTCAGTGGGCAGATCGGTGCTGACCTGATTGGTGAGAAGGACTCCGCCGAGAGAGCCTACTACATAGCCGAGAAGCTGAAGGAGCGGGCCTACAAGCGCACCGTCCGCCACAACAAGGAGGCGGCACTCGAGGAATACCTCAAGAACCAGAAGTGACCCATGACGCGACCCACTACACAGAAGCTCGACAAGTCGACCACGGTCAGCCTTTGGATTCTCGGAACCTTGCTCACGGCGACCGCTGGCGGTGACGGAACCTCTGACCCACAGGTGGCGCACGTCTGCGCCGACTTCCGATGATCGCAATCACCGACACCCTTCACCTGATCATTGCCGCTCTCGGCACATTGCTCGCGGCCGTCGCTGCCATCATCGGCGCGCTCGCGAAGAAGCACGCGGCGGAGGCGCAGGTGCAGGCCACGCTGGCCAACGATCAGGCCACACAAGCCAACGATGCCGTCAACCACCGACACGAAACCGGCACGCCGCGCCTCTACGACCTCGCGCTGGAAAACCGCCAGAGCGTCAACGAGCTGATCGACTGGAAGCGCGGCTATGACGGCGGCCCGCTCGACGACGGCCAGAAGGTCCAACGGTTCTGGGAGGAGTGGCACGAACACAAGAAGAAGCTCGAAGCCATAGCCGACCGACCGTGCATGCATCCCAAACAACAATGAAGAAGATCATCATCGTCGGCGGCCTACTGCTACTCGCAGGCTGCGTGCTTTCACCGGACCAACGCGCCGTCGTCGATCAGCTTTTGGCTGACGAGGTCATCACGCCCGACCAGCACGCAGCGATCGTCGGCGGCACCTGGGACTCAATCCTCAACTGGCTCGGTCAGGCCGCAGGAGCTGCTGTGTTCGCGTACACGGGCATCCGAATCAACCGCGGCCCAAGTGCGGCTAGCGCTGAGAGGGCGCAGCGACGGGCCGCCAAGAAGGCGGAGAAGGCTTCGAAGCGTGCCATGCAACACTCCAACGACGCCGCGGCGCGATAAGATGAACCGAAGTGGTTGATGCGACTGTCCAATGGCGCACCCCAACGGGTGTCCGTCTGACCGATTCCAACAACTCCGTCTCGGTAGATGTCGAGGCTACGGTCGGCGATTCCGAGGGGGGAGTGTCCAAGGTCACCTTCACCGTCAACGGAACGGAGATCGACACGGTCGAGAGTTGGCGTCGCCCGACGTTCAACGAGCGCCCGTCACCGATCACAGGAGCGGACCAGATGTCCAAGCGGCCGTTCTTCGGGGTGACGATCAACGCGGGGGACTATGCCGCAGGGCCGATCACGATCACCGCTGTCGCCGTATCTGGGATCGGGACCCAGACATCGCTCCCGGGCTCGATCGTCATCTACAACGACAAGGGTGGCGCTGACACGCGGCCCAGCCCGAAGACGATCTACCTGAACGCTGACACAGGCGACGACGGGAACGACGGCCTGACCAGGTCGACACCGAAACTCAACGTCCAAGCGGGAGCGACTGCTTGCGCGACAAGCGGCGATCTGTCTGGGGCAGAGCTGGTGTTGACTTCGTCAGCTGCAAGCTACGACTGGGCTGGTGGGGGCTGGGGTATTCCAGACCTAGGCACCACGGGTGACTGGCCCTTCACGATCCGAGTTGAAGACGGCGCCAAGATCACTCGCTCGGGCACCGTCAACGTGAACTCGGGAGGCATCATCTATTCTGAGCCAGGCGACCTCCTGACCATCCGAGGGATCGGAAGTGGTGGCGACTACTCGGCCGCAAAGATCCACATCCGCATGATCCTGGAGGGATCGGACACGCAGATCGAGGATGGCGACCTCAAGACCTATCTGCACCCCAGCGCAACTGGCATCTACTCGATTGAGGGTGGCATCAGCGGTAGCTCGCATTGGTCGCCTTCCAAGAAGTGGAGTGTCCGTTTCGTGGAAGACCGCACGGACCTCTGGGACCCAGCCATCTCGGGGGCGACCAGCTACAACTGCAACTACTACAACCACACTCGTCGAGGTGTCGTCCATGGGTTTGCTCGAGCGGACAGCATCCAGGACTGCGTGGTCGAAGACCTTCTCGGTATCGCCCTTCAGTCGAACTCGCAAGGCGGCTGCGGTGGGTCGGGCATCATCACTCGCAGCCAGAGGTATGACGCTGATGTCGCTGGCTTGGTTGACGCCGAGTTGGGTGACAATGTCTCCATCGCTTTGATGCCGGGAGATGTGATGCGAGTCACCGCTCTACCTGGAGCGAAGATCAATTCGATCGAGGGCGGTCAAGTGACCGCGCGCGCGATCAACATCGCTGACCAGGCTGCTGAACTCGTCGGAAGTCCCTTGTGGGGCATCCGCTTCGACTCCGGGTTCGCCGCCGCCAACCAGGGGGTCTTCGAGGTTACGGCCACAGGTACCGATGGCTCTGGGAATCCCTACTTCGAGGTTCAGAACACTGGGCGACCGACAGACGAGAACCCATCAGGTTCGGCGCAGATCTGGACGCACTACCGGCAGAGCAACAGCCCCCAGGACTACATCGTCGCCATCCACCCGGACATCATCCAGTGGCTCGCCGACCCTGTGGGGCAGATCCTTTCGGGTGTGAGGTGCTCGGACTTTTCGTCTGGGCAGGGCTACTTCGTGAGCTGCCCTACGATGACCCGGTTCGCACTGCGGGACTGCACCGATGGGGGCATGGATCTCCGCAACAACTTCGACGTGACGTCGACATTCACAGATTGCGTATTCGAGCACCTCACTTTCTCGGGGGTCTGGGACTGGAACGCGGGAGCAACCGTGGTCCGGAACACGATCCGCAAGTGTGTCCTGGATGGCTACTCCGACATCTCGAGCACCGGCGGCAATGTTGTGGAGGACTGCCACTTCATCACGGGTTCCGCGATAGGCTCGGGCTCTACGACAGGGGCTTGGTTCGATACCGACCCATCGGTTGACCCTTGGGATATGACGCCCCTCGTATCGTGGTTCGGTGGGAGTGTCGTGAGCGACGCCTACTACCCATCGGAGATCGCCTGGGGTGACTCAGAGCTGCCCACCAAGGGTGCTTGGGCTGACGTCGCCGACGCGGACCACGACTACTCTGATCCGCCCATCATTCCGCCTGTGATCCCAATTCCACCGGCTGGGCCTAGCCCACTCAAGATCTCCCCCCTCACGCCGACCAGGCGGCCGAGGCAGCGCCTACCGAGCAAGGTCGAGCGCATTCGTCAAAAGCAGCGTAGCCAGACCAGACGAGGAGGCATGTCTACTCGTCTTTCGAACCTGCCGAAGTTCGGTCGAAGGTAGCTTCGGTGATGATGACGACCTTGGGGTCCGCGCGGTAGCGGTCCCATCCCCAGACCTCGATGGTGCAGCCAGCCTCGAGGCATGACCAAGCCTCTTCGCTCTCGGAGATCTTCTTCACGCGCGCTGACACGTTCGTCCAGCCGGTCGCTTGGACCAGCAAGACGGCGGGCACGCCTGCCACGTATGGGGTGAGTCTCTTCAGCGCGACGATGTCAGCGAACCCAAGGAAGTCCTTCGAGAAGGGGCCCTGCTTGCGCTCGGCGATGTCCGCCAGCCAACCGTCGTCACGTAGCTTCCTGACGGACCGGGTGATCGGCAGGAGTTTGACCTTCTTGCTGAGCTTCTTCATTCCGTCGAGTCTCCTGGCCAGTGTGCGGGTCGTGCTTGCCTGGCATGTAGTCGGATCGGTATCCGTCCGGGCAGATTGGCCCGCCAGTCGTGTGCTGATGGTCAGGGCTACCGCAGATCCTACACCGGAGATCGCTCACTACTCCCCTCCCGCATCCTCTCTCACGACGGCGCGGATGTCGTCGCATAGAACGTCGAGCTTCGGGTCAATCACCACGAGCACGCGGGTCAGCAACGCTCGTAGTGCGTTGCGCTCCCTGGTCAGCCGCTCGCACTTGATGTGTCGATGCTGAAGCGACCACCGCAGGCTCTCGACGATGCAGTAGCCGGTCTTGCCGCTCAGGCGAGTGACCTCTTCGCGCAGCTTGTCGCGCTCGATGCTCACGCACACGTAGCAGGTGTCGCTTGGGTCGTTGACGTGGTTAAGGCAGCCGGACTCGTATGCGCCGGACTCCGCGAACCTCGCCGCCTTGTCGTCCGCGCTAGTCATTGGTTATCCCCTTGTTCTCGTTCTTGCTCATCCGGGAAGATCGCACGGCACATCGCCACCAGAGCCCGAATCTCCCTCTCGTATTCCGCTGCGCGTTCGGGCTCGTGCTCCTGGCAGATCTCAGCGACATCGCGGTCCCACGCGGCCAGTTTGAGCCGCTCGCAGCCGAACGCCAGCAGGCGACCGAGCTGCCCGGGCACGGTGTAGGCTGCGTAGAAGTCGCTTTGCCACACGCGCACCCCAGTTCCTACCAGGTTGGCGCGGGTCAGGTCGGCGTAGCCCAAAAGGGCGTCGGTCAGGTTGGCGCCGCTCAGGTCGGCACCGATCAGGTTGGCGCCTCTCAGGTCGGCCCGCTCACCCGTGGCCGGGTCGCTCAGCCACTCCGCATGCTTGGCCAACGTGGCCTTAAGGTCGGCGGCGTTCATCGCTCTTGCTCCTCGCCTGGCGCGCGGCCGAACGAATCAGGCATCCAAGAAGGGTCTCCAAGACTACGCCCCACAGAAGAACTTCGCCGAGAGACTACGGAAGCAGCTGGGTTTCCGGTTCAAGCTCACCGACCTCAGAGCATCGTCGGCTGCGTACCTGAGCCACCTCCAAGTGAACCCTGCACTAGTAGTCGATCGAATGGGCCACTCACAAGCCGTGAGCCAGGACAGCTACCTCGAAGGCGTGAACACCCTCCATGTCAACAAACGCGCTAGGACTCTGGAGACTGCAGCCCAGATCGAACCGACCATCAGACGAGTCATCGACACACTCACAATGCAAACCTCGGAGGCGAGCCACAATGGCCGCTAGATCGAAGTGTGGATCGCGCAACGCAGCCTAGACGAGCGTGTTGCCCATCATGAATTGGCCCCCTAGAGTGCAGCAATGGTTAGGGCGATCGACTTATTTTGCGGCTCTGGCGGCATGACTCTCGGATTCAAGAAGGCCCGAGTTGAAACCGTGTGCGCAATCGACAAGCGAAAGGACGCCATCGAGTCATTTGGGATGCACACCCCCGACGCCGACATCCGATGCACCGACATCAGAGGAGCGGATTTCGCCGAATACCGGGGCAAAGTCGACCTGATCTATGGCGGCCCTCCTTGCCAGCCCTTTTCCACGGGCGGACTGAGAAAGGGAACGCAGGACTCACGGAACATGATTCCGTCATTCCTCAAGGCCGTCGAACAGGTCAAACCCAAAGCACTTTGCATCGAGAACGTTCCTGGACTAGCCGTCAGATCACGAATCGGCCACTTGCTTGAGGTTATCGAGTCTATCCGGATGCTCGGATACCGACCTCAATGGAGGGTTCTCACAGCATCCGAGTACGGCGTCCCCCAGAAACGCCGGCGATTGTTCATCGTAGCCCTCCGAGATCACGTGTTTAGGTTTCCTCGCCCAACTCACGGACCAGGGACCGGACGCGCACTCATTCCGAGCAGTAAGGTGATCTCTCACGAACCTCTGGGCGACCCACCTAACTGTCCCGTCATCTTCGCGAAGGCGCCAGACCTGCGCCGCAGCCCATACGCAGGACACATCTACAACGGTGGCGGCAGACCCGTCGACCTCAACGCGCCATGCCACACAATCTTGGCTTCTGCGGGAGGCTACAAGACGCACTGGATCGACACTGAAGGCATCGCCACCAAGTATCACGCACACCTTCTAGAGGGTGGCGAGCCGTGGGAAGGGGAGGTGCCAGGCGCTCGCCGCATGACACTGATCGAGTCAGCGCTCGTGCAGACGTTTCCCAAGTCGATGAAGTTCGCCGGCTCGCTCAGCTCTCAGTACACGCAAGTCGGAGATGCTGTCCCCCCCAAGCTTGCGGAACGGGTCGGGCGCTCCATCGTCGCACAAATGAAGGTCGGCGGCGTTCATCGCTCTTGCTCCTCGCCTGGCGCGCGGCCGTTCTCCTGATCGCCAGTCTCGATGATGCGCTTGATCTGCTTCACGTCGACTGCGAAGGCGGGGTTTCGAATGATCTCGTTCTCGACGGCCTGCTTGCAGTTGATCGCGGTCGAGTGATCTCGTCGGATGATGCGACCAATGTCCTCCCAAGACAGGTTGGTCATCTCGCGCAAGAGGTAGGCGACGATCTGCCGCGGCTGTGAGATGGCTCGGACTCTGTGCTTGCCTCTCAGCTGCTCCATCGTCACGCCGTGGTAGGTGCAAACGGCTTCGGGGATGCGGATGGTGAGGTCCCCGATGGTCTTCAGCTTCTCGCCTGATGTGATCATGGCTCTGACCATGTCGCGGACGGTCTGAAGATCGTTGATAGCCCGTTCGGCCCGCTCGTGGATCACGAGTAGTTGTGCGTTCATGCGTCCTTGCTAGCACAAGTTCCTCATGGTGTCAAGCGTTTGACGACGAGGCCGACTTCTTCCCGTAGTTTCTCCAGAGCTGCTTGGTGGACCTTGTCATCGATGTGCACCCTCTCAGACTTTCCGTTGCGGGCGCTTTGCCGTGCGCGGAAGAGGTTGACCATCTGACGGTCTGCGCGCTCAAGGCACGCCCACTCCAAGACGGTCTCTGGTTCGATGTCCGACTTCCCGTTTGCTTCGAGGATCTCGACCGCACGCTTGGCGGCCTCGAGGTAGGTCTCACCGACGCGACGGTCGGCGAACACGAGTGCGGTCGCGATACGGATGTGGTGGTCGTGGGTTCTCATTCGACTAGGTCCTCTCGTTCACGCAGGGACTCCCACCCAAAGGTGAGGAACTTGCCGCCGGCTTCACGCAGACGGCTGGCCATAGCCTCGCCAACGACGCTCTCGAAGCCACGCCTGTCGAGGTTGGTTGCGATAGCGGTTGGCCGACACGCTCGGTAGCGGGTGTCGATGATGTGCTGGAACGTCTTCTTCGTGTGCTCGGTCATCATGGCCCGTCCGATCTCGTCGATAGCCAGCAGATCGACCTTGGTGAAGGCTTCCACTGCTTGTCGCTCAGTGACGCTGCTACCTTCGTGGTAGGTGTTCTTGACGAGTTCGAGCATGCTCTCCATCGTCGTGTAGCGAGCTTCGCTACCCTTGCGGAGGACGTAGTTCACGATGGCACATAGGGCGTGTGTCTTCCCAGTACCTGGGACCCCTCCCATGATGATGCATCGACCCTGCTGCCGTACCATATCGAAGTTGTGGCAGTAGTCCCTGATCTCGTGGAGTATCGGCCTCATCTTCGGGTGGAACTGCTTCATCGAATACGGGTCCGCTAGAGCGAAGCGTTTGTCGATGCCGGCCTGGGCTGCCCGTTGCTCTGCCAGCAACTGGCGCATCTCGTGGCCATCGATGGTCTCCTTGTAGTGAGCCATCTGCTCGGCGTGCTTGAGGTCGTCGCACTTTGGGCATGACGACCAGAAGTCTCTGATGAAGGGGTCCAGGACTTCCTCGTGGAGAGTGTTCCTCGACTGCTTCTCCTCCCAGCCCTTTGGGGTCACGGCCTTGTAGAGCGATGCCCTGTACGGTCCGTGGTAATCGCAGCTACGGTCTTCGTGCTCAAGAGGGATCCAGGGGGTGTCGGTACGCCATGGAGAGTCCAGGCGTTCGGGGGTTGGTTGCTTGTCATCCATGTCGGTTCTCCAGGCTGCCGAGGATCGTCCCTGCGGCGATAAAACGGTGTTGACCTGCCAGGACCTGCCTAGCGGGAATAAGGGCTCACTGGACGGCTGGGGCGTCCCTGTGCTTCGCGAGGAGGTCCGGGTCGTCCACCATGTCCAGTGGGGACATCTTCGGCTTCGAGCCGGCGTAGTAAGCGGCCGTGAACGACTGCCAGCCTTTGAGCACCAAGTGCTCAAGCATCTCTTTGACGGTGATACCAGCCTTCTCAGCTTGAACCAGGCAACGGTCCCACTGCTTGATGGTCAGCGTCTTCATCCGGTGCTTCTCCTTCCGGATAGCGAGCCATTCCCGGCGGAGGTCTTCCAGATCCTTGTCCTTCAGAGCAGGGGCTCCCCCCTGCACCCCCATGCCCGTAGGGGGTGGGGGTTGTACGTCTCCGTCTCTAGTAACTCCGTCTCCGTCTCCGTCTCCGTGGGCTGACAACGCTGACGCCCTTTTACTGTCAGCATTACGCCGCTTACTACGGAAGCGTGCTTGGGCCTCCCGGTTCTGCCGCCGACGCTCCTCCTCCTGGCGGATGTTGTTGTACTTATCCCAAGTCGGCATCCAGTAGAGGAAGTTCCCCTTCTCTATGAGCTTACGTCCTTCCTCATCGGGGGTCCGGCTCCTCGGGTCCGGCTGACAGAGGGTCTCTATCGCGCCCTCGATGTCGGTCACGTCGCATCCAAGGATGGCTGCGACGATGACTGGATTCAGCTCGACGTACCCGGGTGGCTTACTGTTCGCGATGCAGTAGGTCCAGACTGAGAACAGTACTGGGCCAGTCCCCACCATGCTGCCCGTGAACAGCGACTCGAAGATCTTGCCGTAGGTCATCGAACCATCGGACCATGACAGTAAGCAAAAAGCAACGCTGAGCCATTACGCGAACTACAAGACCTTCAGCCTGTCTGCTCGTAAGCGGCGGATAAGCGGCGCTCCGCTCAGCCGCCGGTTAGAGGGATTCGGCCTGGTCGCAGTGCTCTTGGCACATCGGGCTCGAGCGGAACCTGGTCGTCGGCTTCCGGCGACACGGGGACCCCGTGAACATCCGCCAGTGGCAGTAGGGCCAGGTGTCCAACAGGTCGTGCGTGAGCTTGGCCCGGTGACGCTTGGCCTTCTGCTTCGCGTTCATGGCCTGGCGGTTCTTGGCCCGGTGCCGAGCGACTCGTTCCCGATTGAGCCGGGCCCTCCGCTCGGTCTTGGTCTCACTCAAGGGAAAGTCCGGCCATGCTCACCGAAGCCATCTGGAAAGCACGGGAGGGGGGGGGGTTGCTGGAGCCTCTGCGCATCAGGTGGGTCAAAGCACCGCGCGGGCAAGCATGGCCGGGATGTGAGAAAGCGGTCGCCGTCGAAGCGGGAAGCCGCGTTTGAACGCACAGCTCAGCTTACGACAAAGGAGAAACATCATCAGGTAGCGGCTCCGACGACGACCGCAAGCGTTGTAGCACGTAGACAATCGCTTGACAAGCTGAGACCGTTGGATTAAAACGATTGGCATGAACGCACAGACGAGAGATCTGCCGACCACCATCTCGGCATCCCGCATCGCAGCCATGCTCGGCATGGACAAGTGGTGCTCCCCCTTGACCCTTTTCCACCGGATGCGTGGCAACATGCCGGAGAAGCGGGACGACGAAGCCATGATGCAGGGCCGTTTCTACGAGCGCGCGACTGCCGACGTCGCCTGCCACAAGTACGGCATGAAGATCGTCGAAGGCTTCGAGCAAACGGAGATGGTCGACGGAGCCCTGTCGGGCCATCCGGACTTCCTGGTTCTCGATGAGAACAACAAGCTGGCTATCTGCGAGGTCAAGAACCCATTCAACGCAGACTTCGGCGACGAGTGGGGCGATCCGGGTAGCGACATCGTCCCGCGTGGCTACTTCATCCAATCCCTCGCATACCTGCACCTCTTCCTCAAGTGGGCCGAGAAGGTCAAGACCGGCCAGGCCACCGACTCCCTCGTCTACCAGGGGGAGATCGCCGACTACATCTACGTGGTCGTGCGGCTGCGCGGCGGCGTCGAGCGCTACAAGGTCCACTACGACGCCGAGATCATCGGCCGCATCGAAGCGGATGCAGCAGTCTTCCTCTCACGAGTGCGCAACAACGACCCGCCGACTCCAGAGGACGAGGAGGACATGCGCAACCGCTGGCCCGTCACCGAAGGCAAGAAGGCTGAGTGCAACAGCGCGTTCCTGGCCCAGCTCGAGACCTACGAGTCGATCAACAAGCAGATGAAGGAGCTGGCCAAGCAGCAGTCCGCTCTCAAGACCTTGATCCTGGCCTTCGCTGAAGACGCGGACGGTATCGAATATGTCGACGAGAACGGAGGGCGCACGCCCGTCGTGACTCTCGGCGTCGACCGATCGTTCGATGCCGCGCAGTGCCTGGCCGACCACCCGGAACTCATCGAGAAGGGCTACTACAAGCTGGATGCATCGCGCATCGCAAAGGAACAGAAGGCCCTGCACGAGATGTACATGAAGAAGCCCCAGAACGTCGACCATGGCGTCGGCCAGAAGCGGGTCATCCGCCTGAAGCGCAAGAACATCGAGAACCTTCTGAAGGGGGCGAAGTCATGAGCGAAGAGATCCAACTGGCTCCCAGTAAGAACGTGGGCGAAGCCATCTGCACGACCTACAAGGGCGACTTCGAGAAAGCCCTCAACTACGAGATGGTCTCCGGGCACTTGGCCTTCGAGCCGTTCATGGCGGCCGTCAAGCAGGACGTGCTCAGCAGCCCCAAGCTGGCGCAAGCCTTCGAGCAAAGCCCAGGCTCAGCGATCAACGCCCTGCTTATGGCCGCGCAGTGCAAGCTTCTGCCCGGCGGTAGCTACGACCTGTTCTACCTGATCCCGCGATGGAACAAGAAGACGCGGTGCACCGAGGTGCAACCGATGATCTCCTACAAGGGCATGTGCGAACTGGCCCAGAGGCATCCCCGCGTGCACAAGATCGAGGCGTTCCTCGTCTACAAGGGGGAGCACTTCAGGTTCCTGCCAGGCGAAGGGCGCGTCGAACACGAGTTCGGCCTCGACGTCGACCGCTCAGACGACAACCTGGTCGCCGCCTATGCGCGAGTCGTCATCACCGATCCGTCAGGTCAGCACCCGGTGCACGACGACCCGGTGGTATGGGTCATGTCGCGAGACGAGTTGCTCAAGTCACGCGGGCGGTCCGACGCATGGAAGAACGCCGAGTCGAAGGGCTGGAACAGCAGCCCATGGCACACAGACTTTGCGATGATGTGCCGCAAGACCGTCATCCGCGCAGTGCTCACCAAGGGCTCTGTGCCGCGCGACATGGGCGTCGGCGGCGCGATCCAGCAGGAAGACAAGGCAGACGCCATCGACACCACCAAGGCCAAGCTGCCGCAGCAGTCGATGCGTGACAGTCTGCGCGCGGACCTGGCGATCGACGAGAAGGTCGACCCCATCCCTGAGGACGAGGATGCCTTGGCCCTGATTGAGGCTTGCGAAGACCTCGCGGCCCTCGAGCTGCTCGGCAAGCGGATCGCTGTCTCGACACTTCCCGAGGACTTGAAGGAGAAGGTCGCCCAACTCTACGCCGAGCGCGAGTTTGTCCTGACCCCTGACGCATCATGAGGCAACTACCGAAACCATTCACGCCGCAACAGCGGAAGAAGATCAAGGCGCTCGCCAAGACGATGAGCGCCCCCGAAATCGCGCGCAAGCTACGGACCGAGGTCTCGCGAGTGCGTCGCTACCTCAAGCGCGAGGGCATCACCGCCAGGCGGGCGACTCATGCCCCACTTGCAGGCGTGGACCTCCGACGCGAAGTCCTCAAGCACGGGTCCGTCAAGGCTGTCGCCGATCACTACAACGTCACACCAGCCGCGGTCTACGCGCGCATCGGGGGGATGTAGTGAGAACCTCCACAGCCGCGCTACTCTTCCTCTGCTCATGCCAGGTGCCCGACAGCCAGCAAGATGTGATCGACGACATCCTCAGTCTGGGTGCCCAGGACGGTGTTGCGATTGCTTTGGCTTCGGAGGGGGTCGGTGGCCCAACAGTCGCTGGGCCGTTCGCGGGTCGCTACAGGGTCCTGCACGGCGCCACCGCCTGCTCCTCAGCGACCAAAGGCCAGGGCAACCCGGCCGTCCACACGCAAGGAGTTCCTACTGTCGGCGAGCCACTCCGCATCGAGTGGACCGTCAACCCAACGGCCCCATACGAAACGACCAGGCCCGCCTATCTACTGGTCTGGTTCGACGAGTGTCTCGAGACCGACATCTCCCCGTTCGGCTACCGCGGCTGCACGCTGTGGGCGCCGTTCGATCGCCGGATCTACACGGTCATGCCATCGGCGGGAGGGGTACTAACCCAGAACGGCGGGCGACTCCGATTTAGCTGGACGCCTGGCTCTGAGTTTGTCGGCCGCAAACTGTTTTCTCAGCTAGTCGTCTACTCGCCCGGAGCGAATGAGCGCGACTGGCTTCTGTCCCCCGGCCTCGAAACGTGGGTCGGCAACTAGAGTGGCCGGCAAGCGTGAAGGGTTTCTCCGATATCTCAAGGTGAGGCTCCTGTGCGCCACGCCAGGCGAGAGCATATGTGTCTTCTCCCCGACCCCAGAGTCTCAGAAGCAGCTTCTGTCCGACTTGGCCGAGGAGATCGAAGGCTCTTGCGCAGACTTCACCACGGTCTCGGTCATCGGCAAGCTGAGCGGCAAGCCGTTCGACTACGGGCACCGCATCGACCGCACCATCTTTGACGACCCCTCATCCTGAGGGGTAAACCAACTAACCATGTCCGAAACGATTCAGAAGTTGCAGCGCATCGCTGCTCTCCCCGCAGGCAAGAACCTCGCAGCCGCCGCGTCCTTTGTCCGCAAGTGTTGCGACACGAGTGGCGACGAGGTCCAGAAGTTCCTGGCCCTCACTGCGCACACCAAGAACATGACGCCCGCCGAGCGTGACACCGTCATGGCTCTGGTCGAGGCGTTCGCAGCCAACCAGGCGGAGTGATCGACCAGGTCATAGCGATGGCTGCGGTCCTGCTGGCCACGTTCGCCCTCGGGTGGGTCGCTGGCCGCGACTCCGCGCAGCAATAGCTTTACCCGTCCCGGCCGACGTTGGCCGGGGCAACCGCTCGCCCCGGGGTAAGGGGTTCAGTCCCCTTAGGGGCCGGGGCGAGCGGGTCTTTCCTACTTCGCGTAGTTGACGATCGCCGCCATGATGGCGGGCCTGCGGTAGCCGGTCTGGTCGACGATGTCGTCCAAGTCCTGGCCCTGGTCGTGCAGGTAGTGCACCGTGTGCCGCTCTTCCTTGGTCAGGCCGTCGACCTCGAGGCGCACCAGGCGGGCCGCGCCCTTGCAATCGTTGTAGCAGACCGACGAGCCGAAGTCGTCGACCCAGCCATCGGTGGCTTCGGGGTTGCCCTCCGCCTCAGCGAACTCGAGGCAGCTGACCTCGTGCAGCCTCTCGGCGTCGAAGTCTTCGTCTACCTCGAGCGATACCTGCAACGTGACGATGCGCGTGCTCATGACTGCAATCCTTGCACGACAATCGCGCCTAGGAAAGTCAGGAAGACGATCGTCCAGATGTAGCCAGCCAGGTCAGATCGGATATTGCCCGCGCTGCGACCTTGGCCCCCCTTGACGAGGGGCGGCTCCTCTCGTTGGCAGCTCATGCCGCCACCTCGCTAGCAGCCTGAGCGGTGGCCGCGATTGCGTCGCGCATAGCCGCAGTGTCGGGCAGAGGAATGGGCGCGAGCATCGCAACCGCCGACTGCACGAGCGTCATGTCTCCGCCCGTCTGGTGCGTAATCATGCCGACATCGACGGCGATGGTCAGGATCTGGACAAGTTCGTCTCGGGTCATCTTTCGTTCTCCTTTGTTGAGTCTACGCGCAAAGCCCGCGCGCGGGGCAGTGACCGGGATGCGCTCCCGGGGGCGGTGCTGGCCTAGCCCAGGTGGCGCTTGGCGTGCCAAGCCTCCTCTTGCCGCTCTCGCGCGCTCTGGGCGTCGTAGTCCTCCTGATGGGACTGCCAGGCGCGTTCGGAGCATTCGTCGCACTGGGGGCGAATCTGGGCTCCTGTGAATGGGTCCCGAAGCCAGATGACGTCGGTGTCGGAACCGCACAGCTCGCAGAGTAGTGGGGCGGTCATACGGGATACCTCTCGCGGTGTCTCAGGGCGCGGCAGAGCATCCACTGCGCCAGGTCTCGAGCATCGGGAAGCCAGCAGCCACGCCGCAGCGCCCGCAGGAGCTGCCGCACGCGGGCGCGGTTCTTCGGTAGGCGGCGGCGGCGCATCAAATCCACTCCTGCCTGAGGGCATACCCGCCGTCTGAATCGGGCTCGCCGTTCCGGCGCCCGTGCGGCTCGGGTGTCCCGTCTGGCCAGAGTCGAGCGCCTAGCGTGTAGACGAGGTGGAACCCCATATCCATGCCGCATCCCCCGACTACGATGCCGTCGTCGCCGCTCTTGCCGCCGAGCCGGTAGCCCATGACGCGCGCGGCGTGCCAGCTCAGCCAGAGCTTCACGGGTGGGCCTCCGCCCTCGCCAGGCGCGAACGTGTAGAGGTCGATGCGCCGGCTCATGCCGGACCTCGCAACGTGGCGCAGAACGGTGTAGACGACGTCGCCGGGCTTCAGCCACCTCAGCAGGGTCTGCCGGGACTCTTCAATGTCGGCGGCTTTCTGTGCCGCCTTGGTCAGGGTTGCCATTTCGTGTTTCTCCTATTGGTCCTGCGCGGAGCGACCGCGCGTAGTCTCATCAGGCCCGGTGCTACCGGCACGACGGGGGACCGCCCGGCCCCCGTTTCGACTAGACTGGTCGTCCGTTCTCGTCG
>Ga0070746_10000146_pt1 | contig 37704 bp, 43 predicted proteins | sample VirMetDEL_Mar_21_FD_77016 | JGI IMG/M metagenome (GOLD analysis project Ga0070746, IMG submission 77016) | Aqueous microbial communities from the Delaware River and Bay under freshwater to marine salinity gradient to study organic matter... | ecosystem: Environmental > Aquatic > Marine >...
ATTAGCGTTTGCTGCTGATAGAGCAACTGCTTGTGTAATAGAAGCAAAGATTTTGTTTCGGTTAGGAACAACAGTAGCTTTCATGTTATCTTCTTCATAATGACCTTCTGGTACATCATCACCGCCTTTAACAAGATTAGAATTTAATAAATCAACTAAACCATCTAATTTAATTTGACGGTAACGTAATTTATTAGCAATTCCAATATCATTATCACATAAATAATCAACTAAAGATTGAGCTCTTTCTAACTCTACTCTATGCTTTTGACCATAATCAAAAGATAAAGCTGTTACATTGTCATACTCTGATAAACATCTGAGTAATAAAGTTGAGGAGTCCATCCCCCCTGAAAGACTAACTACGACATTTTTTGCCATGATAAATAATTAATTAAATTTTGCCAGGTATTATTAAGCGTATAGGCAAACGCTGTTTTAAATTTATTATATCTACATTTAAGATAGGATATAACATAATAATAAATACTTACTAATCCAAATCCTCCTGTAAGAAGAGTCCAAAAATTTGGATGCCAGTGTTCTCCACAAAATCCTAATGCGTGTTTTATGATTTCTGCCATGTTTTTTCTATTTTTGGTATCCCGTTAATTTCTCTAAATAATGTTGTATTATGTAAAATAAAACTATAATCTACATATTTAAATTTAATATCAAAATGATCGTTCATGTTAGCTTTAGGTTTTTCAACTAAACCATTTTCATCATATAAAGTACCTTCTAAAGCAGCCATTATAGGATTTGAGGTATCAATTGATTCAATTTGGTTATATCCTTTATACCAACCAAATTCTTGTGGTACTGAACATCCTAATAAGTGGATTCTATCATATTTTTCAATCATTTTTGAAGAATATAACCTACTAATAAAGGTCATTCTTCCTAATGCTTTTCCTAAATCTTTATTTGGGTGGGGGAATAAATTATTATACCAAGTAGCCCCATAAGAAATGGCTAATTTTTTATAACCTAAAGTTTTTAAATTATTATAACACATAACCGCTGCTCCTTCATCTTCTCCTTGTACTACAGCTACAGGGGTAACTCCTTTTGGATATTTTAACTGCACCCAATATTTTGCTTGTGCATGGGTTCTAGCATAATCCATCCAAACATCTGGTACTATAAATTCATTTGGTGTTAACTCTGCTATCCAATATTTTAAACGATCCCATTTATATGCTTCTCCTAATTCATGTAATGAATTATCCATAACAATATATCGTCCTGATTTTTTAGCATCATAAAAATATTGTTTATATTCCTCATCTTGATCTAATAAGTGAGGTAAACAATAATCATAATCGTTAAATTCAGTTGATGCTGATAATAGACAACGAGGTACTTCGTGGCTTACTTTCATTTGATACTTAATTTTTTCATTGGAGGTCTTCCTCTACGCCTTAATGGATAAGGAATAGGTACAACCTTATATTTTTCATCTATATGATAATAAAAATCAATTAGGGAATCACCGGAAAAATTAATCATTTCTTCCTCTACTTGTTTCTTATCTAATCTATAATATTTTGTAAACTCAGTAATAAGACTATTTAGTCTTTCTGCTTCATCTTTTTCAGCATCTTCTATCAAACGTTTTCTCCGAGCTAATTGGACTGCTCCTTTTTCTAAAAACATTTGATAATCATTATTACATTCTTTTAGTAAATCTTCTAATTGATATTCAATTAAATATTGTTGTGCTCTATAACAGGTATAATCAAAATCTCCATTCAATATCCTATCACGTAATGGTTGACGATTATGGAGAGGTTTGTTTTTTGGTTGATACATCCTCCACCACCTAAATTGGTTATAGTTTATTTTTTGATATTGACTAAGCTGTTTTTCTACTTCTTTCCTTGATAGAGGAATACTATACATACACTTTTATTTTAATAACTACCAACCCCTTTCGCATCTTAATTCATATGCATCTTGACGGGCTTGTGATTGGGCTTCAATATCCCAAGCTTCATTTGCTGTTACACAAATTTCTTCTCCATTACGAAGAATAATAGCACATTCATCTCCTGAAATACCGCATGTAAAAAATCTAATTACTGAATCGAACATAACCTAATTATTTTAAAATTAATTTAATAATATTAAATGGTAATAAAACTATAAACTTTACTAACTTAAACACTAAATACCATAAATAAATTACTGCAATTATTGTCATCATAACCTTTATTATTTCTTATTTACTGTGTAAATATACGAAGAATCCCTCAGGTAGCCAAATTTATTCAGTAGAAAAGAAAAAAGTTTGATGCATTCTACAATATTCATCTTCATGCCCAAAATATTGAACTGCAGCATGATAAAATTCACCTCTATAAATTATTGCCCTATTATATACATTACCTACAAAATCAGTAACTTCCCATGCTGTAAAATCTAAACTATCCTTATCAATTTCTTCAGCTAATTTATCATCTTTAGGACGAACTCTACACCCTGTTTTTTTGTGTTTGTATAAGGCAGTACCTGAAGCTAAAGGGGCATCTGGGGTTAGATAGACTACACAAGCCCAGCTAGTTCCCCAATCTGAGTGGATCCAACATTTATCCCATGATTTACAAAGATTATAAGAACCATTATATTCATTCCAATCTACATCCCAATTAGTAATTTTTGTACCAACTGCTTTTTCTAGTGCAGACTTAACTGAAGGATGTCTATCAAATTTAGTTCTTTTTCCTGGGTGATTTCCCATTTTATCAAACCATTCCATCCCGAATGCTTTTTGTCTAATATAATCAGGATCACTATAAAAATTATCTATAACTATAATTGAAGCCATAACTAATACTCTTTTGTTAAATCATCTTTTTTTATAAATTTCTTAACATATTCTTTTAAATCTATCTTTTTACCATCTTTTGTTGTTAAAGATAAATTAGGATTAATTTCTATATCATCATCAAAATCTTCAGCAGGTTCAGAAATTATTTCTTCTTCATCCTTAACTTCAATATCGTTTATAGTATAGTCCCATTTTGGTTCATTTTCTAATCCATCTTGTATAGTTGTATCCCAAACACTAACATTATTGTCTTCTACTTTTTCACCATATAAATTTTCTTTATATTTCTTTTTAGGATAAGCTTTATCAAAGGCAAAGTTGGCTGCAACAACTAATGAAATTGCTAAAGGATCAAATACAAAAATAATAATTAACAATAAAATGTTAATAATTTTATCCATAGGTGCTCCTGTAAGGCCTGATAAATACTGTAGTGGTCCTAATTCACCCGCAACTTCAGTGTTATTATCTAATTCTAATACTTGTAATTGGAATTTACGTAAACTATCCGCAGCTACTTCACGTTGAGCTTGAATATTTTTTCTATTTTCTTCTTCAGTTGCGATACGAGATTGTGCCAACCTAAGTTCGGAAGTTGATACTGTGGTTCTAACGCCTCCAACCACCGAGGTGTCTCGTACCTGGATTTGTTGAGACCTAGCATTGGAAAGAGTAGAAATGTTATTAGAAATTCTTTCAAGTTCCTGGTCATATCTTGTAACATCCGCATCATAAAAGTCAACTTTTTGTTGTATAAAGGCTTTTTCATTCTTAACTATAGATAATTTACTATAAGTTTCTTGGTATGCTGCTGATAGAAACCCATAAATCCCCATACTAGTAATAAGTACAAGTATTACAGCTGCAATAGTTAAATAAGTTCTAAGGATTTTATTTAAAGTATCCCAATATTGGTATAAAAGAGATGCTATAACTAACTTAGCTACCTCCAAAGAACCTGCCATAATTATTACTTCAAATGAAGCACCCGCAAAAAGTTTGCTAAGGCCACTTACAGAATAGAAAGCAGCCGAAGCAGATACTGACAGGGCAGAAAATGCTATTATAAAAGGAAATATACCTTGTTTTAGATTTTTAAGCATAATTATAAATATAGTAAAGTAATAGGACTAAAACAACCTATTTTCTATCACCTTTATGCTTATCTATGCGGTCTAAAATTTGATTTACAACATCCATTTTAATAAAACCAGCCATTGATGCATTTTTTAAGGCACTTATTAATTGTAAAACTACAAGGGGCATTACAACGGTTTCACTTAACCATCCTGCCCCTGGTATGCTTTTTTCTATTACTAAAATTACTGTTAACATAATAACCCAGAAAAGTAGAGTTTTTAAAATTTTAATTGCTTTATAAGTTTTAAATCCTTCTCTTTTAACCCCAGCTATTACTCCAAAAAAACCATCTGCAAAAATTAATGTAGCAATCGCTAAATATTGTTCTGCGTTTTGCATTGTAAGTTCCATAAAATAAGAACATATAAATGCTAGTGACATTGTGCTTCCTGCTATCATTAATTTAATATTACTCATGATTATACTAGATCTTTTGATTCAATTAATGTGTAAGTAAATGAATTACCATATAAATCTTTAGCTTTATGAGCTAACTCCATTAATTGATTAAAATCAGATTCTTTAGAGAAAACTTGACATCCTGCTGACCATTTGTCAATTTGGGTTGAACCTTCTACTCTTGAACCTGCCTTATGGATGTTAATTCCGAAAATACCTTCATGAATGTTTTCTTCTAACATATCATATTTACCGTCTTTGTTATTATCACGATAAACTTTCACAGGTTTTTTCTGGCATAAAGCTTCATATTTACCTTGGTGTTTTCTTATTTCATGTGATCCTCTATATTGATTAGGGACTAAAATAGCTACTCCATCTTTATTAAGTAAATTCTTTTCCCAGTGTGATCCTGGATCTGTTGTGGCATCAAATTCATGATATTTCATTTCACCATCTACTGAATATGAAACTGTAAGTTTATCATCAAACTTATTGGTTACAGTCCCATGGGTATCTGAGTTCCGTACCCCAACAATATTTAAATTGTAGTCACCGCCTTCGAACCATTTATATCCTTTAGATTCTACGGTATTTTTAATTTGTTCTCTTGTATACATTTATTATTCTTTTTTTCCAAATATTTTACCTGCTTCAGCAATCCCAAAAGATCCTAAAGTGATAAATAAAAATGAATCATAAATAAATTCTTGGATTACTAAGTCTTTTCCAAAAAATCCAGTAACAATATCTGCTGCTGCAAATACTACCATAATAGCAAATGAAGCAAAACCAACTACTGATTTTTCGTTAATATCATTATTATCTTTAAAAATGTCTTTGAAAGCCATCCACTTATTTTTTAAATAATTTAACATAGAATAACAAATTAGTAAAACATTATTTTATGATACATATTAAAATTGGAATTTAGAACCAATAGTAGCTGACCAAGTTATTGGGATTTCTGGAAGTGTTGTACCTATTATATTTCCTCCAATATTAAATCTAAATCTTTGTGTAATTCCTACATCAAAATTTGAACCTACTATATAAGTTATATGTTCATTTAATGCTAATTCTCCTTTAAATACAGCTTTTTTAGTAGAAAAAGTATATGATATTGGATTAAGAGCTAAAGCTAGCATAGGAGATATAGTAACTCTTTTAGTTGGGAAAGGTTTAGTACCAAATAAAACACCTGAAGGCATTATCATAATATTATCTTCTACATTTATAATAGTACCTGATAGTGCAAATCCCCCAACAAATCCTTTCCAGAAGTTTTCTTTTTGTCCTAGATATACATTACTTATTCCAAATGAACCTACTTTAGTACCATAAATATACATGAAATTAGCACTAATAGATTGTATAAACATTATACTTCCTCTATTGTAAATAGACCCAAAATATAAATCTTCTTTTTTAGTTTCTGGGTTCCAAAGATATAATTTTTCTTCTTTATCATAATTAAAGTATACATCAGATTGAGATAAACTTAAACTAAATTGGTTTAAATTATCCCATATCATTATATTTGCCGCATAGGTAGTAGTTCCTGTAAGGGAAGATTGGGAAAAACCTAAACTAATAGCATTAGTAAGAGTTCCATCTAAACCAGATTGACTAAGTAAATTAGCAGATACTGCTATTGGGTTACGTTTTTCTGTTTTCTTTTCTTCTTCTTCTTCTGAGTTTTCTTCTTCTACTTCATCTGATTCAGATTCTTCACTTTCCTTATCTTCTGAGTTTTCTGATTCAGTGCTATCTCCTTCTTCGGATGATTCTTGATTTTCTGAATTTTCAGAATTAGATCCTTCTCCTTCTGAATTATTCCCTTCTGAACTTCCTTCGCTTCCTCCAGAAGTTCCCTCTCCTGACGAATTGCCAGATTCGTTATTGTTATTCCCTGATTGAGTATTTGTACTTGAAGTGCTAGAAGATGTATCTTGTGACGAAGTATTTGTAGTAGTTGTTGCATTGGACGTAGCATTTGAAGCAGCATTAGTAGCATTGGATGTTGTAGTAGTTGTTGTTTGCTGGGTGGTTTGTGTTGTTGCTGTGGTAGTTGAACATGGACTTAAATTTGACCACCATAAATATGTTTCATTTAACCAAGCTTCTAAAGTTCCATTAGTATATTCAGCCCAAGTAAAAGTTCTTACTTTATTATAAAAAGCTACTGTAGCAGATCCATTAACAAAAGCTGCAGTAACTATTTTAGTTTCACCAGTACATCTATCTACAAAAGTATTTACAACGTTTTGGGTTTGCCCTAATAAAGGGAAACACCAAAAAAGAATAAGTATGTAAAATAATTTTCGCACATTAATGATCAAAGATACCTTTACGTATCATTCGTTTAACTACTTTAGCTACTCCTGTTTCTAAAGCTTTTTTAGTTGATGTACCTATAGAAGATTGATTAAATTTAATTTCTTCTAAATTTTCGTCATTAAGTAAAGTCATTTCTCTTGTTGTTGTAGCTTTACCTAATCCAGATCCTGTCATATAAAGTCCAGTTTCTGCATCTACCATTTTAACTTGGAGACCTAATCTAGTAACTAAATTACTTTTAACTCCATCTTTTAAACTAATGGATTCATCTTCAGAGATAGAAAAATCATATACCTCTATATAACAGAAGTATTTAGCAAGCATAATTTTACCTTTTATATCAATTTGGTTTGCAGTAAATCCTTTTTGGGATGCCTTATATTGAGTTACCATTCTATCTTTGATTTCGTCTTTTGTTTCAACAAATTCAAATCTGAATGTCTCGTCTAAAAATGCTACTGTAATATTAGTTAATCCTAATCCAACTCTATAATCACCTAATTCGGGGTATTGTGACAATACTTCATCACTAACTCCAATATTAAGTAATGCTACAGTTACAGGATCTCCATTATATTCAGGTACTGACCAAATAGATTCTTTTGATTCAAACCCTGCTGTATAATCTTCAGTTGTTGTCTTCCCTATTACTTGCCCAAATGCTACATTTAGCCCAAGTAAAAATACGATAAGATATTTCATTTTTATCCTAGTGTATCAAAAATACCAAAAGTGGCATTTTCAAATTGAGCTGGGTTTGTAATAAATTGAAACACTATAAAAGTCCATCCAACCCAAAACATAGATATTAGCACTGTTATCCATAATGCTATAATAAAATCTAAGGGTTTTTTGGAATTTATAGCTGTTTGCCATAGCTCAACCACTGGAATAAAAAAGTACAAAATAAATTGGATTAGCCAAAATTGTTTTGTACGTTGTAATAGATAATTCATGGTTTTAATTTTAATTGTTACACTTCACTTTATTTAAAATTTAACTGTGAATAGGGGAACCTAGTTGCAGCTGGGTTCCCATTTTTTTACCAGTCAAATTCTTCTTTTCTTTTTTCTGTTTCAGATTTTTTAGGTTCTTCTTTTTTAATAATTACTTTAGGTTGTTCTTTTTGAATTACAACTAAGGTATCTTTTTTAGATTCATTATTTTCTACTTGTGTTTCTATTTGTTGGAATTCTTCTTTAACCCCAAATAAAGATTCCATATTAGTTACTACTAAACCCCCAGCAGCTGTAATAATTATTCCTATTGTAGTTATAATTTGGTTTTTGATTTGACTAAAAAACCCACCTTGTTGTTCTTCACTCATAATTTATAATTTAGAAAATGCTGTCACACCTATTAATTCATGGTTTTCAGTAGATAACTCTAATTTATATGAACTTTTTTCTAAAGCATTTACATATATTTTTAAAATATTATCTCCTTCTTTTCCTTGAATTTTTTCTTGAGAAATTAATTCATTATTTAAACCATGTTTAATTTTTATTCTATATACTCCATCAGCTGGGAGTTTTACATTCATAGCTACTCTATCAGAAACAATAGCACTAGCTAATTTAATTCCTTGTAGTTCACCTATAAACAATACATCAGGGGTTTCTACTACTGGATCTATAATAAATTCTTCATCTCTTACACATCCTAGTACTAATAATAATACTAATATTGATATTAATTTTTTCATACTATTCTATATTAAATTTAATTTTAGTTCCATCTGCTTTAATACCTTCAGTTAGTTTGAAAGTAATTAAACCCGATGTATTTGTTAAAGTTTCATTAGGGGTAAATAATAATTTATAAGCAATTCCTTTTTTAATAGATATGTTTCCACTTTGGTCTAAAGAACCTATATTAACTTTTGCTTGGTTTTCTTTATGATTAGCAAAATTAGTCATTTCATTTCCTGTATCAAAGTAAATATCATCTAATGTTAAAATTGTATTATCATAATTTATATTAAATTGGGTTCCTATTACTCCATCTTCTTGTAAATTAATAGTAAATCTAACTCTATTATCTTCAGTTAGTTCTGATGTAACATCTAAATTAACATTAATAGGGTCTTTCATAGCATTTGTAGTTACACTCATTCTTGCTTGTGAAGTTGAGTTTTGAGCATAACCACTTCCTTCTGCTGTTGGTGTATAACCATGAGAAAAATCAACATCTCCTATTAAAGCATGCCCAAAATTAAATGTTTTAGTAGCATCAGTAGGTTCTATAATAAACTTTTGTCCGAAATAATAGTCATTAGTTGATACACCTAATTGTTCTACTCTTCCCCAAACGTTTTTAGATCCATTAGTTGAATTAGTAAACCATTCACTTAATCCTTCTACACCTTGTACATGCCCTAAAGCTTGGTAGGCATCTGTAGGAGTAATATTACCAGTATTATCTAATTCACCCAAAAGGTATTGAATAGGATAATCAAAAGTATTTTGATTTCCAGTATCACCTGGGCCTCCTCCACCTGTAGCATTTGCTTGTTGGAAAATTATATAGGCATCTGTAATTGTTAATACATCATCTAACCAAGTAGCATTATTGCTTACTTTTATTTCTACATAATAATTTTGATCTACAATTAAATTACTAGTAATTACTTGTCCATTTGCATCAAAGTTTCCTGTTTCAATTGCATCTCCTGTTTTTCCATTTATTCCATTAGCATTATATATTGCATAAGTAAAATCAGTTGCATGGTTAGCTTTTGCGGCTGAGTTTAGATTTATTGTTACATTTCCTGCATTTACTCCACTAACATTAGATAATGTAATATTTTCTGTACCAGCATTAACATCTAATAATCCAGAACTTGCACTTATATCTTCAAATCTAGCAAAGTTAAGATCAGTAACATTATTATAATTAGAATATCCTGTTCCTTGTCTATCTTTAATTTTAAATCTAACATAAACCCAAGGAGTTGAAAGTGGTAAATTAGATGAAGATTGTATAATAACCCTAGCTACAGACCAATCTGCAGTAGTGGGGTAAGAATCTCCTCCTCTATTTAACCAACCATATTGGTATTGAAAATCTAAATCATGTTCTGGGTATTGAACACCTGCATAGCTGGTTAAAGGGTTAAATCTATACCCGTTCCACACTGTCCAAGAATTTTGAACATCCGCAGGAGCTTGATTACCTGGGTCAAATGTATGTGAAACATATTCTAATAATTTATTATTCCATTCAAAATCAAAATGGGCAAAATCAGGGGACATTCCACTTCCATTAATCCCTTCAAATTTTACAGTTATAGTATCACCTACTACAAATCCATTAGTATCATCATCTATATAGCTGTGACTTAAATATCCTTCTTGTCCTAAGAGGGATAGGGGCAGTAAAATAAAAAATAATAATTTTTTAATCATTTTTTCATGTGTTTAGTTAATCCTGGGTACATACTATATCCTATTTTTGTTAGCCAGTTATCAACTTTAATTAATACTCGTTTTAATTTTTTCATAATTTTAATTTGTCAATAAGTTGTTCACATACTTTTTTAAGGGCACTTGACACTCCTACTTGAGAAAACTTACCTCCATCATCTATTATTAAAGTAGATACAGAAATAGATTTAGAAGTACCTTTTGCTACTACTTCCTTAATTATCTCTCCATCTACTATTAATCTTGCTCCTGCTACAATTTGTGTTATATCAACTTGACGTCCATATACAGCAAATTGTGCACTATTATTCTTTACATCAAAATAAAGTAATTCGACTTTAATGCTTTTTAGTGCATTATCATCTAAATAATAATCTCTATCTTGGATAATTTCTTCTAGGATATTTTTTACACCAAAAGCCAAGTCACGGTTACCCGCAAAAGGGCCCATAACAATGTTATTGGTAACTTCTTCTATCTTTATAGTTTCTTGGCTATAAAGGTTCATACCCAAAAATAGGGTAATTAGACATAGTAATTTCATATTTAACATTTTTGCTAAATACAACTATTAAAAAAACTTTTGATATAAAATTTAGAAGTACTGTTGCAGCAGTACGGGTATACATATAAAAAAGGGGACGCTTGGCGACCCCTCTTTTGGTTAAGTTTTCTATAAGTTCTTATTTTTTAAGAATATGATAGAGAACAAATGCGCCTACTAAACCGAGTAGACCTTCAGCACTTAGTGATCCTAAAATTCCCATAATATTATCTACTACTGAGATGTTAGGCCAGAAAGGAATGTTAGCTCCTTTAAATAGTACTTCTAGTACTACTCCTAGTGCAATTAAACTTACACCTATTTGTGTTAGGTGATCAGCCCAAGAACCAATTTTCTTTAATAAATCCATAATTAAAAGATTAAGTTATACAATAAAATAACTCCGGATTTTAGGCAATTGCATAATATAAATATGAATTATCCATCACAAGACACACAATCTGCCATTCTTGAACCAAGATCACCTTTTATCACACTATCAGTTCTTAGGTAATATAATGTTTTTACTCCAAGTTTCCACGCTTCTAAATGCACTTGATTTATCCATTTTGGTGAATCATTAGGATCAAATGACAGATTCAGAGATTGAGTTTGGTCAATATATTGTTGTCTTATCGCAGCTTGTCGTATAAGTTCTAATTGATTTATTTCAGAAAACGTTAAAAATAATTCTTTTTCATCAGGAGATAGAATATTATCTGGGAGATTTTGTACGGATCCTCCATCTTGTAGCATTTGATCCCACCATTTATCTTTATCCTCTCCTTTTTCAGTTAACAGTGCTTGTAATACTTTATTTTTTCTAATAAATGTACCTTTTGCACCATTAAAAGTATAAATGTTTGCGGGTAAAGGTTCAATACCTGCACTAATACCCCCACAAATAACAGAATTAGAAACTGTAGGAGCAATTGCTAATAAATGTGTATTTCTCATACCTGTACCTCTACACCATATAGGTTCTCCATATTCAACAGCTAAATCACGAGATGCTCTTTCTGCTTTATTTCTTATGTCTGAGAATATATTATGGGTATGAGCTGTTGAAGCAATAGAATTAAATGGTAATCCTTTTTGTTGTAAGAATGTATGCCACCCCATTACTCCTAAACCTAATGCTCTACCTTTTCTAGCATGATTATTGGTTCTTCTTAGTGAATCTCTACCATTAGATTTATCAATAAATTCTTGCATTACACCATCTAAAAACCAAGTAGCTAATTCTACAGTATCTGTATCTTTCCACTCTTCATATTTAGCTAGATTTAAAGACGATAAACAACAAATAAAACTATGTTCTTCATCTGTAAATAAAGTAATCTCAGAACAAATGTTTGTCATTGTTACATTTAAGTTATTTAAACGATAAGCAATAGGATTATCTTTATTAACATTATCCTTATACATGATATAAGGTTCACCTGTCTCCATTCTTGCTTTTAAAATAGTAGCCCAAGTATTCATTGCGTCAGCATCTCTAGCTTCTAATTTACGCATAAAAGAATCATCTACAACTACACATTGATGTAGATTTAAACACTGTCTATTTGGGTCTCCTTTAGGTCTTCTAATTTGTAAAAACTCATCAATATCTGGGTGATTAATATCTAGGTTTACAGATGCAGCACCTCTTCTTACATTTCCCTGATTTGTAGCAATAATTGCAGAATCATAAATTTTACACCATGGTACTACCCCTTCAGATTTTCCATTTCCTGAGATGGTAGTTCCACGTGGTCTAATACGGGATACACTAATACCTACACCCCCGCCAGATGCAGTTAATTTCATTAGTTCTGCGTTAGTTAAACCGATTCCACGTATAGAATCAGGTGTATCTACACCAAAACAAGAAATAGGTAAACCTCGGTCTGTTCCCATATTTGATAAAACAGGTGATGCTAAACCTACCCATCCTTTCCAAAATAACTTAAAAAATTTAGGAGAAAGTTCTGGTTTTTTTAATCTATTAGCTGCGGCGTCCGCAACTCGTTTATAGGCTTTTCTAACATCTTCTCCGGGAAGTAAATATCCTTTAGATACTGTAGCTAAAGAAATTTCATCCATCCATTCAGGATATTGTTTACCAAGTTCCCAATTTGTATAATCTACTTGTAATGCGTTGTTTTCCATATTTTAAAATAATGCTGCTGCGTCCCAGTTTTGAACACCTTTTGAATAATTTGTAACTCTATTTGCAAAGAAATCTGTATGTTGTTTTCCAGCTGATAAACTATCAAACCATTTCATTCTTTGTACTGCTTCTTTATCTATTCCATTTACAATAGGTCCATATCCTAAATCACCCATTTTAGTATTTACTCTATGTTTAATAAAAGATACTAAATCATATTTTGAACATCCTTCTAAATCACCCATTTCATAAACTTTATCAATAAAATCTAATTCAAGTTTTAACGAAAGCAAAGCTGCTTCTTCAACTTGTTGTTTTAATTCGGGAGTATTCAATTCTGGGTGTTCTTTTAGAAGTGTTCTAAATAACCAACAACCTGCATCTGAGTGGAGTGATTCATCTCTGATAGACCATTCTACTATTTGGCCTACTCCTTTAAGTAAATTTCTAAGTTTAAAAGATAATAAAATTGCAAATGAAGAAAATAAATTTACACCTTCTGTAAATGCGGAAAAAATAGCTAAGGATTTAGCTCTTTCATGCCAATCAGCAGTTCCATCATGATTATCTCTTACATTCATTAAGGTTTCGATTTTAGCCATTGTAGTTTCATCTTCTAAAAATTCACTAAAATCATCTAACCCTAATTCTTCATTAAGTAAAGAATAAGCTTCGGCATGAATAGTTTCGAAAGCACCAAATGTAACAGCCATTTTGATTACTTCGGGTTTTCTAAACCATTTTGTAACTAAAGATGACCAATAATCATTTACTACAGTTTCAGTTTGAGCAAAACCTTTTAAAATAGAACCAATTATATTTTTTTCAGTAGCATTTAAATTTTGTTTCCAATCATTAACATCTGACATCATAGGCACTTCAGTATGTAACCAATGAGCTTGTTGTTGTTTCATCCAATAATCGTGTGCCTCTGGATATTCGAAAGGTTTATAAACTACACGTTCCTGCAATAATGATTTTTTTGCCATTTTTTTAAATTAATAAGTTAAAATTATTTTTTAGTAAAACTAAAAACATCGTCATAAACCTCCTTGTACTTATTCTGCATGCTTCTTTTGGTGTAGGAATCTACATCATCATATTCATTAGATTTAGTTTTAGGGGCATAAGTTTGATCTTCACTTTCTATATTAGGATTATAAGGATGAACTTCAAAATGACCTGTTGAAGTATCAGCATACGCTGAAAAAGTAAGTCCATCCATACCATATCGGTTTTTCATAATGTGAAGTCTTCCGGTTTTGTTGACTTTGTCTTCTTTTTTTCTTGATAAAGACATAGCAAAATCTGATATCATTAGCTTATCATATGAACCAGCTGCTTTGTCTCCCTCTATTATTTCATCATTTGCACCAGCACGGTTAACCTGTGATACAGACCAAATAGGAATATCTAGTTGTTTAGCTAACCCTTTAGTGCTAGTATAAATATCATCAATTTCGTCCTTACGTTCACGATTTTTTCTTTTTGATGAAAGTAAATCAACATAATCAATAATTACCAAATCCGCTTTAATCCCCATACCTTCAACTTTTTTAATATGAGATTCAATTGTTGACATAGTTGCACGTCCAGTTGGGAACTCTTTAATAATAAGTTGACCAGGAAGTTGAGGAATTAATTCTTCAACTTTTTCTTTATAATGAGAAAGTTCTCTAACATCGATTTGAGTAAAGAAAGCGTCATATCTCTTACCAACATAATCTTCACCTAATTCTAAAGTATAATGTAAAACATTATATCCTAATCTAACAGCATATCCCCCTAATGCTACAAGAGTCCATGATTTACCCCCTCCAGGACTACCAAAGATAAGACCAAAATCTCCGTTTCCAAGTCCACCTTGTAATAAGTTATTAATAGGTTCCCAAGGGGTTGATATAGTTGTTCTTGAATTTTCTCTATAACGTTCTTCAATATCTTTGTTATATTCATGACCTATGTTTTTATCTTGACCTGCTTTTAAAGAATTATCTATAATACTTCTAATTCCATCATAATCCCCGGCTTTAAGTAAATCAACAGAAGTCATTAAAGCTTTTTTTAATTGTTGGTTTTTACAGAAATTAGTAAATTCTTCCTGGACATATTCTAAATCTTCATCTGAGGAAACATAAGCTAATTTTAATTGTTCTTTAATAGCAATTTGTAATACTTCATTATCTACTTTTTGTAATTCAACTTTTAATACTTCTAATGAAGGGGTAGTATGGTATTTGTCATAATATTTTAAAATCTCTTTAATAGCCCATTTATGAGCACTTTGATCAAAGTATTCTTCACTAATAATATCATGGATATTAACTAAAAATTCTTTATGAGTTAATAATGACGATAATACCTTAATCTGAAAATCGTGTCCGTATTGATTTAATGTTTGTAATGTCATTAATTTTTATAACCTTTAAAATGTTCAAAAACGTCTTTTAACCAATATTCTAAGTTTCTAATCATTCCTCCTAATTGATCTTCATTATAAAACTGGATAAACATTTCAGAATTTAATTTTGGAATATCTTGATCAATTAGATTATTTAAATACTCAATTTGTTTTGAATCAATAAAAGGAGTACTTAAGTCCATAATTTTATAACTAGTTCTAAGTTTATTTTCATCTTGTAATATTCTAGAATATACAACATGGTCTTTAAATTTCCTAGTAGATATATCAAAAATATCATCTAAAGTTAATTCTTGATCTTGTAATTCAGGAAACTTTTTATATATACCTTTTGCACCTAATCCTTTAACCCCTGAAATTTTATCTGAATTGTCTCCTAATAATGTTTTGTATAGGATAAAATTTTTAGATAAACAACCAAATTTTTTTCTTATAGTATCTGGGGTGTAATATTCTTTTTCCATTGGTCTATATAATATAATTTTGTCAGTTACTAATTGAACAAAATCTTTATCACTAGAGACTATAAAAACAGTTGAATTGAATTTTTCTACTAATTTGTTAGATAACACTGCTATAATATCATCAGCTTCTACCTTATCAATTATAGTGGTTTTAACAGGTAATAACTTTAAATATTGGATTACACGTACTATTTGATCAACTTTTGAATTATGTTCTTCATCTAAATTATCAAATACTTCCCAGTTAGTAACTCGTTGTAAATTTCTCTCTGATTTGTATTCGGGGAGCAAGTTTTTACGGTTGGTTGAAGAACCTGCTCCATCGAATACTACATAAACAGAGGTTGGTTGGGTTTGTCTAATCATTGCACCTAAAGAACGAAAGAATCCACCTAACCCACCAACGTGAATTCCTTCAGGATTAACCATATTCATCATGGCAAAGTTTCTAAAAAATAGATTTAAACCATCTATTAAAAGGACTTTATCATGTCTTTTTGCTTGAGGTTCCTCCCCTTGCTCTTGGATATCATCCAACAACTTAAATAGTTCTTTATGTTTCATTATTTATTCTGGTTCTTTCTCAAAATGAGAAATGTCTTGAACTTCCTCGTTTTCTTCTACTACATCGAAATCCATTCCCCCTAATACTTTAGACCAATCTGCGGCATGTGCATTTTTATAATCTTTAAGTTCATTTGGATCATCATTAATAAAACCATGAGGTGTCATAACAATTTTACCTCGGGTTGTAATACCATTAATATGGTTTTTATCAATCTGTAAGTTTGTACGTTTAGCAAATTCTACTTGTTTACTATCCTTAATTGCTTTAATTTTAGAAGTACCCGCAGACATAATATTACCAAATGTAACTACAAATGTTGAATCAAACCACATTGCATAACCACCTTTATTCATTAATTTAGGTTGCCCCATTGGTGATTCTGGTTTTAATGTCCAAACTTTATTAACACATACTAAAGTATTAGTATAGGGTGAAGATTCTTTTCTTGATAATGTAATTTTTTGATTTACATTATTTCCAAATTGAGTTGACATAGCACCTGCATTCCATTCATTATTGTTTTTATTAGATTTAAGTGACATTTCACAAGGTACAGAACCAATACTATCCCATAGGAATAATAAATCATAAGGTAAATTACCTTTTTTCTGTTCATCCATTAAATCTAAAATAAATGCTGCTACATCTTCAATTGAATTAATAGTTTCTCTATCAACATAGATAAAATTACCTTCATAATCTATAATTTCACCTTCATCATTTCGAGTAATATTAATATCAAGTCCCATTTGGATAGCATGTTCCCAATTCCACTTCATCTCAGTGATAATGAAGACAGGCAGTATCCCATTATTTTGGGCGGATACTGCCGCTTCAATCATTGCCGTTGTCTTACCTGTATCAGAGTGGCCTCTAAGTAAAACAATATGCCCCATAGGAATTCCTGGAACGGAAGTAACTTCCCTAAAGGCAGGCGAAAGGGGGATCCATTCTTGATCTTTAAACTTAATATTTTTATCTAAACCTTTTTTAGATTTAAATTTATTAAGATCAAAATTAGCCTTAATCTCAGCAGACACTGCTGCAGACAATGATTTACTTTTTCTTGCCATAACTAAAATGGTAAATCATCTACTTTTTCCTCAGTCTCATCAAACAAATTATCAAATTGATCTTGTTTTGTTTGTTTAACTTTAGAAGTATCTAAGCTAAAATGGTTTGTAGGTTGAGTTGTATCTTCGAAGTCATCATTATCTTCATCAATGATATCACCCTCATTAGCATCTTCAGGAGATAACCATTTTTCAAGGGCAGATTTCATTTCATCAAATGTAAATCTTTTGAATTCATCAGTAGGGTTTGGTTGTTCTTTAGTCCAAGTTTCTACTAATGAAGAATCTTCACTTAAAAGTGAATCTTTTAATCTTACTCTTACAGAGGATTTATTATAAGGAGTACCAGTAGATTCAGGTCCTACAGTTTCTACTGTAATATCTCTACCATTAACAATATCAGTGTAGTCTCCAATTTCATCATCTACAGCTAATGAAAGTAATTCTTCATATACTTGTTTTCCAAACTGCCATAGTCTAACTCCTTTATCTTCTTCACCTCTAACAATTACAGGAGCAAATACTCTAACTTTTGGATCTAACTTTTTAGCTAGAACATAGTTTTCTTTAGTATACTCTTCTCTAAGTTTAGAAGCAAATAAAGCAATAGGATCTTTTTCACCAAAATTAAGAGGTGAAATCATAACTTTATTTGTAATCCCATAATAAAACTTAAGTTCAGTAAATGGGTTTTTTGGGTTATAAGCACTAGGTACAATTCTAATTTGCTGTTTACCCACTGTAGGTCTCCAAAAGATTAAACTATAATCTTTCTTAGGTCCGGTCTGTTGTTTTTGTTGTAGACCATCCAACTTCTGTTTGATTGCATTTAAATCCATAGAATAACTATTTTTTATGTAACATTAATATAATAACCTTTTATCTAATATCCAAACTATACTTCAATTATTTTATAAATCTTTGTATTTAATTGGTTTAGTTCATTATGCTGGGTAAGTAAGATACAGTTATTGTAGTGTTGCCAATTTACTTGGTATTTAGTATCTACTACACCCCCATTTAATTTTTTAATTAACTCATTAAGGGCGTTAATTGTATATAAAGTATTGGATTCTTTTTTTCTATGTACAAGAATTGTATTTTCAGGAATAGAATGAACGTTGCCTTGATCAACATTATAAGTAACAACATATTCATCTTTTCCAATAATTTCTAAAACAAATAATTTATTGTAAATTATAGTATACTTGTCTTGTATTTCAGCAAGAAGGGCATCCAAACCCCCTAAATCCGTAAATGTACAGAATAACTTATTATTCAAATCTCCTAGGTTTTGTATTGATGTTAAAACATCATAATTCGTATCATACATATTTGGAGCTCTATCTAAAGTCGTAATCATAACCTTGTTTTATTTTTATATTAAATTCGTATTTTTTGAAAATATTTTTAATATCTTCTAATATTTTTTCTTCTTTTTTATCTACATCAAACAAAAATGAATCATAAGTATATAATATCAATTTTGTCTTATATCCCCTCAATATACAAAGGATATCCCACAATATCAACACATTTTGCGAAGTTTCTAAATTTTGAAGTATATAATTAAACAGTTTTTGCGGGTTCATATTCTCCAATCCCTCCTTTGTATATACAAAGTTTGAAATCGGACATTTTATAAAACCATCCTTATTAAATTTTTCCCAAGTTTTTTCTATATATTGTTTTACCTTACTAAAAAATTCCAGGTGCTCATATTGTTTAAAAACTCCTCCGTATAACTGTTTAAATGTTAATTCTTTTGACTTATCATAATCTACATTGTAGAGTTTCGCCATGTGTTCGTGAATATCAACAGTGGGGAAACTATAATTAACGAGACGACAAGACAAGCTAGGATGATAAGCGCTAATATCAATTTCATACAAAAAATCATTGCTTGGTATAAAACTTTTCCTACATCCATTTTCTTTATTAAGTGCCGCATAATTTACTCCATTAAATTTATTTGATGGTCTTGTTGTTGTTGTTTTTAAGTTGAACTGAGGGTAAACGTGTTCACCATTAAGGGTATGGAAGTATCCTTCGAAGGTAGGAACGTGTACTCGTAATCCACTTCGCTCGATGGAGTTGAATACCACTGAACATTTGTTGTTAAAAAATTCATCATATTCTGTTTTATCTTTATTTATATTATCTTTTAAATCATTGTAAATTCCCTCACAATATTCATAATGTTTTACTACCGGAATAATACAATTTACACATTCTATATCTTTATGTTTACTATAATATATGTTATGTGCTGTTGTTTTAGTAGGTATATACGTAGTAGGTGGTGTGTTTATGTCAAAGAGAGCTTTTAGCGGAAAATAATGTAATAATAACTTTTTATCTCTACAATATAATTTATTAAACCTTTTTAATAATCGGTTAATCTCGGTTATATTAATGCTTAAAGTTTCACTATGATTAAGGCATAACATAAACCCTTTACTCGCTTGTATAGGTCGAATATACACCAAAGATACGCGATTGATAGTAGGGTGGATAGTATCATTATAAGGAATTACTTCAATGAATGCTTCTTTATAACTACTATTTAATAAAAACCCTAATTGTTCATTGTCCTCTACTAGCCAATACATAAAACCATTTTTCGATAATATAAATAACTACTTAGTAACCTCCACGAGGTATATTTCTTCTTCTTGAAGTACCTACTTCTTCAGTAGCCCCAACTTTTCTACTTTTTAATGCTTCCCCTTCTTTAATTAATATTAAAACTTTGTGGGCTTGGGGTTGGTGAAATCTTCCTTCCATTAAAACCCCACTATTAGGATGAAGGTGGAAATAACCAACATATTCTTCATTAGTATCAAGAACCTTTAATTCCCCTCCTTCAGTATAATTAATATCTTCTTTATTTCCTTTATAGTACTTAGCAAACCTATATTTAAAATATTCTTCAAATTTTACCCATTCATTTATTTTAGCAACATATTTTACTGTGTTATAATTTTGTTTATAAACATCAAGTAATTTTCCTTTTAATTTCCAAGTTAATTGTAAGGGGGAATATAAATTGTATTGTACTGAACTGTCTTGGTTTTCGAATAACTCAAATTCATTTTGAGTAGTTTCATTATATTGGAAATTTGTACTTTTCTTTAAAAAATATCTTTGAAATGTTTGATTTTCATAATCAGAAGATGTTGGTTGCGGGATGCTATTAATTATAGGTCTTTGTGCAGTTATAGGAACACCTGAAGCATTAATGTATGCTTGAGGGGCTAAGCTATAAGATAAATCACTATCAGCCGGTTCTCCTTTTACTTCTACTTCATTATATATATTATCTACTTTAATTAAAGAACGTACATTCTCATCTTGGGGATTTTGTCCAGTGAAATATTCTCCCTTTGAAGTTTTAAAATAAGCACCAATATAAGGAGATTTATCTGTAAGAAGAATAAATTCTCCTCCTGCGGTATATAAATTAGATTCTATTTGGGATAAAGGTATGTACATTTTATTTTAATTTATAAAATTCTTCATATAGTGTACTTAGTGGGGAGTATATTTCAACAAATTGTAACTTTCCTGTAAAATTGCCTTTTTCATCAGGATATTGGTCAAAATTATCAACAGTTATAGTCCCTGCTTTAAAATAAAGAAATTTACCATTGTCCTCAATGTAAGGTTGGCTACTAGTTTTGTAAGTAACAGCATATCCTAATTGTCCCTTATATTTAATTACTACAAAGTTTCTAACACCAGAAAATTCCTCTCTAGCTTTTGGATCAAAACTTTTTTCTTTTATTTCAAATATCGTACCTTCTTTAGCAATAGCTACCCCAAATTGACTACTTGGATTTTCTAATGCACTTAAGTTTACTGCAGAGGGGTTTATATAATTAGAACTAGCAGGGCCCCAATATTCAAAATGCCATGCTTCATCTCTTGATCTATTGTCTGCTAATCTCCAGGGGTTGTACCAACCATATCTTGCTGCTATAGTAGCTACTATTTTCCAGTTTTCTTTTAATCTATCATTTAAATTGGCCTCAGCACTTACACCTCCAGTATAACTTAATCCAGATATTCCTAAATCAATAGCACCCCCCCAACCATGTGGAGAACTACCTACTGGAGCGGCAGCTGGGTTGTTTCCAAATGATGCTTGGTAGGCTAGGTTTCTATATGCGGTTGTGATACTGATGTTAATTCCTGCGGCTTTAGCATCTGCTCTCCATTTTTTATAGGCTTCCCAAGCATATGTATTTAATTTCCAGTAATCTTCTCCATGGTATGTTTTTAATTTTGAACCACCTTTTTCATCTGTTAAAGCTAATAATTGTGGGGCAGTTTCTTGCATTTTACCATTTACCCCTCCTTTAGCTATACTATCTTGAGTTATAGGGGCATATGTATAAGATTGTGCCCCGTATTTATTAGGATTTATTATGGGTTCAGGATCTCCTACAATACCACTAATAAGAGCATTACCATCCGCCCCAAGAGTATATGATAATGCTGAATCTGATAAATCATATTCTACTGTAGTAAATAAATCAGCTGTTAATACAGTATTTTGAGTATTTGCTGTTGAAATTGTATGTAATTCAGTTGTCCAATCGTTTTCGTCAATTTTGTGGTTTACTTGGGTAATAACAAATTTTAAAGCATTTGGATAAGCTCTAGGTAAAAATTCTTGTCTTATAGCTAATTGATTATAAATTTTAATACCCGAAAGACCATCACAGGTTAAGTTTAAATCTATAGGAATAAAACCTATTGTGTTTGAAGGTTCACCTGTTTTTCTATATATTTCATTACTAATACCATTAACAAATCCTTTAAAACTATTTTTACCCATTGATATAAAATCAGGATCAAATTTAAAGTAATAAGGAGAAATAATAGGAATTCCTCTAACTTTTCCCCCAAAAGCATTAGCTAAATAAACCATGTAACTTACATTTTTTGGGTTTTGATCTTCTTGCTTATTTTTTAATTGTTGATATATAACCCAAGCCCTAACTTTATTTGAATATTCAATCCAAGTATAATCAATAAAATCTTTTCCTGTTACAGGACATCCTTTAATTTCTTTATGTCCTTGTTTAGTTATACCAAAATTAGTTTCTTTAAATTCTCTTCTTGGAAAGGGACCCCAATGTGTATCTTCTTCTGATTCATCCCATTTTTTGGATATTTTTGTGATTTGTTCTATAGTTAATGGGTCATATTCATTTGAACCAGTGGAGGGAGATACAAGAGGAGGAGTTTCAGGGTCATCATATCTTACAGTATATCTATCTGTTAAACCCTTCATCCATTTAGAAAAAGCAGTAGCATCATAGTTTTTAGTTTTTGTCCCTTCTGCTGTAGTACCAATAGCTATCATTGAAGCTAGTTCAGGGGTTATTTTTGTATCAAAGCCAAAATCTCTTACGAAATTAGAAGTTTGTGCCTTATTTTTAGTAGCAGGATTATAACCAAATAATTCAAATGGAACAGTAACTTTACCGAACCTATCTTTATATTTATCTGAGGTTTCAATTGATGGAATAGGGTTTTGATCTATAAATGTAATTATTCTATCATCATTAAGAACACATTCTATATTATTTATACCACCTAATGCTCCATTTATACCATTACATATATTTTGCAAAAATTTAAATAGATAAATTTGTCCTTTTTCATCTGTTGTGTCTGAAAGTAATGTAGTAACAAAATCATAATTTAAATAAATATTCATTATATTACCATATATAGCTTTATTATCTTGAGTCCCAAAATTATTTACACGACTTAGAAAAGGCCAAAAGTTAATTACCCCAGTATCTAATCCACCTGCAGTTTTTCCACTATCAAATTGATCTGGAGTATTAAATGAACTTCTATCTAAGAAAAAAGGTTTTATAAAACAAATTCTAGGATCAAATGATACTTGATAAGGGTATATAGCACAAATTTGGTCATCACTTAAATCTATACCTAATATTTTATCACCATTTATAGAAGGTAAAACATATTTTTGGATTTTTATTAATAATTCTCTAAAAGTAAGAAAATAAGAATACCTTATAGTATTAACTCCATCATCTGTTCCTTTTTTAAGTGGTATAGTAGGGACACTATTAGTAAATCTAGCGGCATTTTCAGCTTGTTTTAAATTTCTTCCTACAACCCCTAATAAACTTAAATAGTTATTTTTTACTCCATTTTCTGACCCATCCCATTTTCCAACATCAGGAGAAACTATATCACTATAAAGAGCATAAGATAAATTTGAGTCTCCTGCATTAGTAATAATAGCACTATTAGCATCTGCTAAACCTACTGTTACTTTACTAGTTGCTTTTTGGATGGATTTTTGTAATTCTCCTGCATCAACTATATCTTGAGGTAAATTTACTTTTAAGGATTCAATAACATCTCCTACAGTAATTAATTTTAAATTAATATCATATGTTCCATCTGGGTTGAATTTCCAACTAAAATTAGTTACTTTACCTAAAAACCCATCATAATTTCCTTCGTATTCCTTTCTTTGTTGTCTAATTTTTCCTAATACCTCAGTAAATGGAGCTTTTTGATTGTAAAACCAATATTTTTCCATTAAAGTACTCCCAGTTGTTTTGTAAGTATCTTTTTGTATTACTTCACCTTCTACTTCTATGGCGGAAGCACCATAATATTTATTCCAACCCCATTCTAAAAGCATAGTACACCCTAAACGAAGATAAAGTAATTCTAACATTTCAAATTGGAACTTGTTATGAGCTTTAATTTCAACATTAGCTTCTCGTATAGAACCCCTATTTTTAGCTTTTATATTAGCACTGATAAGTCCTGGTGGTGGGGTAATACCAAAGGTTGTTCCTCCTAATCCATAGGCTGCTGCATCATTCCAAAGACTTTGGTTAGAATTGAGTACTCCCGAACGCATATTATAATTTCCTACACTAGATATATTTCCTTCATTGTCTCGATTAATATCTAAACTAGATAAAGAATTGAATAATACTGCTTTTTCGGCCAATCTAGTACCTATAAAATTTGCGGGATTAGTAAAACCAATATCTGTTAACCTTTTTCTTCCTAAGTCATCATCATCAACAGAAATAGAAGAGCCTAATTTTAACCAGGCATTTTGATTAGATAGTACAGTTAATTGTTCATTACTTCTTACTTCTAACCCATGGAGATTTTGCCGGATTTGGATTTGGTTTTCAACCCAAGGTTCAAAAGATTCTCCTATTATACTCATAACTCATTTCTATTATTTAATCTATAATATTCTGTTTGTATCCTTCCTATATTTTGAGGTATTCTAATTTGTACCCCTAGAGGAGGGAAATAAGAATTTTGAGAGAAAGAACTATTAGCACAAGAAATTATCCACCATAAAGAAGAATTTCCATAATAAGTTTGAGCTAATTGATCATATCTATCACTTTCTTCAGCATAAACATATATATCAGATATACTTAAAGGAATATCAGGATACTTAACTGTTTTATATAGTCTTTTTCCTTGCTTTCCTTCCGGAGAAAGTGATCTAGTAAGTCCTATTTCATTATATCTTCCCATTATTTTTTAGGTAAATAATTTATATGTTTATTATTTTTTATATCTAATCCTCCATCATAGTTATTTACCCCTCCTTGATTTGCTAAAGCAATATATTGTTCTTTACCATAAGATGAAGCAAAACTACCTTCACCAAATGCTTTTCCTGCAAATGTATTATTTTGTACGGCAGGAATAAAATTATGAATTGGGATAAATTGAAATCCAGTTACTTTAACTATCATTGGTAATTCTTTAACAGAAGGATCAGTTATAATATCACTGCCGTCTGCTGATAATCCTATATTTCCTGCATCTGGAATTGCTATTTCCCATGGTGATTCGGTTGGTACTCCTAGTTGTATTCCTTTCATTATTCCTACTTGTTCATAACACCATCCTCCTATAGTTAAAGATATTAAGTTACCTCCCATATATCCAACACTTGAGTATTTAGGTGCATTTACCGAAGCAAGATAATTTAATTTTTGATACATTGGAATTAGTTCTTGCTTTGATTGAGCTGCTACTGTCCAAGATAATGAAATATTTCTGTCAAACCCACCATATCTATAAAACTTTTCACCTCTACCCATATATTTAATTTCACTCCAGTCACTAGAATAAGTATCAGACATTTCATCTATAATAGCTCTAAAATGAATATATGTTTTTTGGGATGGATCATCATTATCTATAACACCAATCCTAAATTTAACAAAATCATTTTTAACTGCTTCCCCTTGAGCTACAGTTGAGGATTGGTAAATTGGTAAAGCATTAATTTTATCTAGAGCATTATTATAATCAGCATTGCCTTCTACAGTACTAATATTACTCCCTATATCTCTTCTACCTATAGTATAACTACTTCTATTTGCTTTAATTCCAGGGTTACCTAAATTTACTCTTTGTTCAAATTTATTAGCAGAGGTATAAGGTAAAGTATTTGGGATTGTATCACTTCCACTAGGAGCAATTACTTTCCTAAAATCTGTTATATTATCTGCTTTATTAGTTCTAGAAAAAGGTACTTTAATTTCTACTTCTTGTTGGGTCCAAACTTGTCTTTCAGTACCTCTAAGTATTCCACTTTTAAATCCTTCACTTGATTCTGGGGTTCTTAAACTATAAGGATTTGAAGTAGTATCATAAATATTATTACGTATTATAGTTCCATCTCCATTAAATTGATTAAAAAATGGTGGAATAAAATAATCTGAGTTTACTCCTGTTCTAAAAATATTTGCATTAGAATAAAAAGCAGCTGAGGCTCCAACTCTATATAATTTATCATTTTTAAGATAATCTTGTACTTGTAAACTAGGATCATTTACAGTAGGTGATGGATTTGGTTTATTTGGAATATAATTTATAGTGGGTACATCTTCTCTTTCAGCTACTATTCTTGTTTCTTGAAGAGGAAATATAGGGTTATTTTCTTGATTATATGCTATATTAGAAAAATTAGGAACTTGTCTAAAACCGGAAATAACACTTCCTGTGCCATATACTGGTCCTGCTTTACTAACAACAATTTTACTATTATTAATACCTGTTCTATATTCAGAAATCATATTAAGAGAAGTTCTACCTACTCCTAAAATTGCCCCTGGACCTCCTGTGTAACTATATAATTCTGGGTCTCCACCTTGATTTTCTTTAATTTTTGGTAGTAGTCCTTGTAATCTACTTTTATTACCTTCATCCCCCCCTGTAGTTATAGTATTTAAATAAGTTGGTAATCCTAAAGGGGTATTACCAAGTGGAGCTCCTACAGTTGTTTTTGTAAGGGGGTTTAAACCTTGTTTATTTAAATGGGCTCCTAATGCATTACCTGCGGCTTGTCCTATGGTTGATAAAGGTGTATAAATTCCTTGGTTAACAGCAAAATTATTTACAAAAAAATCAGCTATACCTGCTATAACATTTCCAACACCTGTTTTATCATCACTTTGACTATTTCGTTGTTCGTTAAATGAAGTATACCCTGTTTGAGAGTTTACATTTGATAAAGATAATACATTTTGTTTAGCAACAAAAAGTATCCCATTAGGTGATTTAAAATCAACTAACATTTGTGTTAACCTAGAAACATCATTAGCTACAATTCTAGGAAGTAATGTTCCACCTCTTAATAAAAAATCAGGTCCACCTGTCCTGCCTGTTTCTGATAATCTAGTGGGTAAATCTCTTACTAGATATGGTTGGTTACTATTACCACCACCTACTCTATCCTTACCAAACCTTAATGATTTAAGATCTGTTCTTAAATCTACTAAACCCATATTTAGTTAGGTAAATTATTCAAGTACTTTTCAGCGGCAGGAATATTTCCTCTATCTAAAACAGAAGGATTAGGTAAAACACCATTAGGTGGATAAACTTGACTAGCTATAGGATTACCCTCATTTGAATATTCCTTATGTAGAGTAGAAATTTGTCTATTAGGAATTGGAGGGGTTGTTCCATTTAAGCTAGTTAAGCTAGAATCGCCATTAATTAATTTGTCTTTTAAACTCATGATCAATTGTTTTTATTATAAATATTAAATTATTGTACTTCGTATAAACTTAAAGGAGCCATTTCAGGTGTTTTCTTAATTAATTGTTCTAATAGCATATTAGTTTTATTAGCTTGCTTAATCATTGGGGAATTATCTCCTAAAGGAATTACTGCTTCAGGACCAGCTTCACCTATAAGTGCTGGGGTAGGGCCTGTTACTGTTCCACCATTGGCCATTTCGTATAAACCAGCAGAAGTCCCCCAATTTTTTTCCATGGAGGATTCAACATTTCGGCCTTGTCTATCTATGGCAGAACCAAATTCATAATCCTTACCAAACCAACTACCAATCCAACCTATTATATCTTCTATTAAAGCAGCAGCCATCATTAAAATTTGAATAACAGGATCTAAAAGGGATATTAAACTAGCTACAGCACTTAAAATTGGCATTATAGCGTTTGCAACTGTAACAAAAATTTCTTTTAATTTTGCTATAGTTGCATTAAATTGTTCTTGTACACTTACTTGATTATTTAATTGTTCTACTCCTTTTTCTTCTAGCATACGTTGAGCTTCAGCTACTCCATAAGTTGCTTTAAGTATTTCAAAATTTTTCTTTGCTTCCTCAGCTTTTTCTCCAGTTAAACCTTTTAATTGATCTTCAAGTAATAAAGTAGATGCTAATTCTTCTCTACTCATTCCAACTGATTTTGCTAAAGCATCTTGTTGGATTCTATTTAATTTTGTAAATTCAGCTGAGTCTCCTATTTGTTCTGATATTTCTTTTGCTACAGTAGCTAAATCATTATTTAAGGCAGCTTGTCTTGCTTTTTCTAAATTAATATCTTTACCTAATAATAATTCAGCTTGTAATTCGTTTTCAATTGACTGTTCAAAGTTAAGTAAACTTTCTGCTATTGCATCAACTTTACTTAATTCCATACCTAATGATTTAGCAGTTGCAACTGCATCTGCTATTAATTTAGGATTTTTACCAAATGATAATGTAGTAGCAGCAGAAACTTTTCCTATTTCTTTTAGTAATTTTTGTTCATTAAGTAAAACACCATTTTGAGTAGCAGATATTTTTGCTTGAGCTAAAAATTGACCTGTAATTTCATCTGTGGTTTTGTTTGTTCCTAATTGAATACGGGCTATACCTTGTAATTCTTCATTAGTAAATCCAGACTTTTCCCTTAACTTAGTAAAAGAAACAGACATTTCATCACTTAATGCAACATTAGTTCCTAAAGCACCATTTATAGCCTTAAAAGTTTCTCTAATCCCTTTTGTATTTACAAATATATCTCCTGAAGCGGCAGCTGTTTGGGTAAATTCTTTATTTAATGCTAAAGCATCATCATAAGTCATTCCAAATTCCTTAGCCATTTCACCCGCAGCTTTATCTAAACCTTTTATTGCTTCATAAAGTTCTAAAAATAATGCTGCGGGGCCTAAAGCTTTTTTTAACACTCCTTTAAGCAATTTACCCATACTTTTAAATAGTTTGGTCATTCCTGCTTTTAATGGACTTTTACCGCCTGTTATACTTTTAGCTAAATCGTTTCCTGCTAATACTTTTCCAGCTCGAGCTTGGACTGATTTTCCTGCTAGCATTTTTCCGTCTTTGCCCATTACTAAATCTTCAATACCTCCTTTTTTAGCAATTTTTCTTACTTTGTCTTGGTCTAAACCTCCCCCTACTACTTCATCACCTATATTTCTTCCTTTACCTTTAGTTAAAGCTTTTCCTTTATAATCTTGGATTTGTTTAAGAGCTTTAATTTGTTTTTTGCTAAGACTTTCTGTTTGGCCTGCTAAATCCATATTAGTTTTAGCAGTACGTTCTGCTTCTTCTCTTGCCTCTTTGAATGGTCCAGAAAATGCCTTTAGTCCAGGAATACTTTCGGTGAATTCTTCCATAAAACTAAAGGTTTTTACACCTACATTATTTTTAATTTTTTCTGTTTGTTCAGCAATTTTTTCTATGGTTGCTAAAAATTTATCTGCAGCTTTTAAATTATCTTTAAATTCTTTAAGGTTAGATCCTGTTATTCTTCCACTTTTAATAGCTACCTCTAAACTATCTCTTTCTAATTGGGCCTTTTTCTGTAGTTTTTCTAATGTTTCTTTTTCTATTGCTAAGCCTTTTTCATTCTCATATCTTAACTCTCTAGCAACAGATTCCATACCCCGTAGAGCTTTTTTAGCATATCCTAATTCAGTATTCATTTTAGAAACTTCTGCTATACTATCACGAAAAGAATCTGATATATAAGATAATGTAGAATTTACATCATTTAAATCCTCATCAAGTTTTTTGATTTCCCTTCTAGCAGCTGCTATTTCACTTGCCTTAAAAACAGGAGGAGTATCCCTACGACCAAGTTTTTTATACATTTGGTCGATTATTTTATTTAAGTCCTTAATATCGTTAGATAATTTTTTAGGATCAAAATTAGCCATATAGGTATTTTATTATAAATATTATTATTTATAACTTGTTTTACCTTTGTAATCTTTTGTGGCATTTAAAAATTCAGGAGTATTTACTTTACCATCTGGGGTAATTAGAGTTTTAGTACCTTTCTTTCCAGATCTAGCATTTTCTATAGCCTTTTTTTCATTTTCATAAAAAGTATTTATTTCAGAAAGAGTAAATTTTCTAAGCCAAATAGGCATATTATAGATAGTAGCATAATCATATCCTCCTTTACCGTGGAATACTAAACTATGGATTTGTTGAAATAAGTTTTTTCTAAACTCAGGTGCGAACTCAGGCGTCAGGCCAAAAAAAGTTAAGCCCAATGGGCAATGTCGCCTCCTCTCCACTGTCGAGCACTACAGTTAAATCTAAATCAGGAGAAACATTTCTTATATGTTCCCTAAATGCTCTTGCATCGCGTGCTAAAAAATAGTTATCAACAAAATCTCTAATATCTTTGGTTTCAGTTTTACCATCAACTGAAGTAATTAAATATTTTAATCTAGTTGTTAATTCTGCTGAGTTGTTTGGACTGATTTTTTTTATTCCAGCTAATTCTCTGTCTATTTTTTTCTCATCATGACCATTTAATAGTTTAAATGTTAGAATTGTTCCTGTACTTTCTAATTTATAAGAAAGTTCATTATTTCCTCCTTCAAATACAGATAAATCTATTTCTTTTGGCTCGAGTTGAGTTAAATCAATTACTTCTTCTTTCCCAGCAATTGTAACTTTATATTCTTTACCATATCCTAAAATACGAGCAGCAACAAATAAAGCATTTTTGTCACCTACAAATAAATCATCAACATCAATATCTTTATTTACAATTAAAGATGTTAATAACTTATCTAGTACTATTCCTTTTTGGATAAAAGATTGATTAGTTAAAATATCCTCTTCTTTAGCAGTCATGTATTTAAGTTCTACTTTACCACTTGATAAAGGACTGTCTTTGGGGTACAAAAGACCTTTAGAAGGTAATTCTACTTCTTCGGTCGGAAACTTGAATTCGGCCATAATCTATTTTAATTAAAACGTTTTTGTCTATAATAAATACTAAAAAGGAAAGTTCTTAAAACAGGTTAGTAATTATTTTTTATTAATTTTATTTTCAAATTTATCAAATCTTGAATCCATTTGTCTATAAATTTCATCAATTTGATTTTGGTAATCTAATTGTAAATCTTTAAATTGATTATTAAAGTCTTTACCATATTCATCTATAGCTAAATAAACATTATCTACAGATTGGTTAATATCTCTAACTTTGGTTTTTACCTTAAACACTCCTATCGAAGCATACCCTACTAAGAATACACCTACTGTGGATAGGACACCTAAAACAAATTCTAAATTTTCCATATCTTATTATTTTTAAATGTCAAAGAACTGTTCCTTTTAGTATTGACATTCAATATAAAAAAAAGCTTGACCGAAGCCAAGCAATTTTTAAAAAGGAGGGTGAAATATATTAGAAGTTTAATATACAGTAATCTGGTTGTACAGTTAAACTAATTTCTTGAGCAGCATTTTCATTGTCCCAGCTGTAATCACCGAAGTTAGCTTCTGTAATTAAAGCACCTTTAATGATCCATTCTGATACGATATCACCAACGGGCCCTAAAATGTTTAAGGTAAGATCTTTTTTATAGAAATCAGAGTAGCCATCTCTACCAGTCACTGATTCATGGTGTAATCTTACCCACTCCATACAAGCTTGAGCACCACTAGGGGTAATTGGATCAAACAATGTCATTGATATTGTGTTCCAAAGTGTTTTACCCTTTACGTATCTTGCAACGTTAATGTGGTTTAACTGAACTGTACCTTGAGTAAGTGAAACAGCTCCCATTCCTTTGATTTGGTATGAAGGAATACCATCAACATAAAGAATAAATCTGTTCTGCTGTTTTGGCTCAAAAGCTGTATAAAATATTTCGTTTGGGTCTAATACTGCCATTTTATTTTATTTTATTATAAATATTCTATTCTTTTATTTTTATGACGGGAATGTAGCTCCTGTTGGTAATACATTGAAATCTAAAATCACAAATTCAGCTGTTTTAGTTGGTTGTAGGTAAATTTGTCCTACTAACTCATTTCTATCTATAACATCTGGTGTGTTATTGCTTTCATCCATTACAACTTTAAAAGCATACAATCCTTGTCTTTGTTGTACTGATTCTAAGTATGGGTTAACTTGTGCTAAGAATGCATTTCTTGTAGCAATTGTATTTTGTTCAAATACTAAGTTATCTGATACTTGAGAAATATAGCTCTTAAGTGAAATTAACAATCTTCTAACATTTACTCTATCTAATGCACTTGCTCTTTTCTGTAGTGTTTTCTGACCAAATACTACAACTCCACTTCCTGGGAATGTAGCGATTGGGTTAATATTAGCTTCATATAAATTATCTCTATTTCCTGAGGTTAATTTTCTTTCAGCTCTAATTACACTTCCTAAAGCTCCTCTAATTAAACCTGCTGGTGCGAACCATGGGTCTGAAGAAGCATCTGTAAAAGCATAAACTGCTGGGATATAAGTTGAAGCTGGAGCCCATACTGTTTGTCCAGTTCCTGCATCTATTGTTTGTAACCAAGGCCAATAAGTAGCAGCATATGAACTATCAAATGAAGCAGCATTATTAACTACTGTTCCTATTGTTGAGTTATAAGGAACTAAATCAATTACTGAAATGCAATCTGTTCTGCTTTCAGCTAAGCTTACCAATGAATTTACTTGACTTGCATGTAAGGAATAAATTAAACCTGGAGCTGAAAGTACATTAAATTGGTAATCGTCTTTATTTGATAATAAATTTATTGATTGTGTATAATCGTTAGCGCCAATTCCTTGAATATTACCTGCTGTAATATTTTCGTTGAATTTAGCATCATTATTATAGTAATTATTTCCTGTAGCACTTGTAAATGATCCTGATCCTACTGCTGGTAAACTACCTGTATAAGCATTTTTAGGATTACCATCATTATCAAAATATTCTGGGGTAGGAGTGTTTACTGCAGAAACATAAACGTAAGCACTTCTATTTACATAATTACCATTTGTTTTAACATAATAATCTGTACCATCTTGCTCTACGCTAAAGTAAGTATCTCCAATTGCTTTAGCTATATAGTTAGGAGCCGTTGGGTCCATAGATAAATTATTATAAGTCTCTAAAATTGATTTTTGACCAGTTGTATCATTTCCTCTTCTAATAAGTAATGAGAAATTACCTGAAGAAGTGTTTACTGAAGCGATTTCCCATCTTATGTTATCTGCTGAACCGCTTGCTAAACTACCACTTGCAGATAATGAACTTGAAGAGTTCATAATTACTCCTTCAGAAATAGTTTTTAATTGGAATGAGGATTTTTGGTACCCTGCATCTTGAGAATCTGCAAACCCTATTGATACAATTCCACTACCATTTGCTCCTGCTGTACTTCCTGAAGTAAATGCAGAAGTAAATGAACCAGATACTACTCTAGTTACTAATAATGATTCACCACCGTTTGCGAAATAATTTCTAGCTGCAATTGAATTTAAATAAGTGTAATATTGAGAACCGCTTTCTACAGCCCCACCAAAAATAGCTTCATATTGAGAAAATTAAGAGACAGCTGTTGGGATTTCAACTGGTCCTTTTACAGCGGGTCCTATGATTGCGGCACCAAATGTAACAGGTCTTGAGCCAATAAATGACTGGTCATTTTCTCTTGCTAATACACCTGGAGATATTAATGTTTCTGCCATTGCTTATGTTATTATAATTGTTTATTTTATTATAAATATTAGAAGTTGTTTCAAAAAATTATTCTGCGGTAGTAATCTCTCCTTTTTCTAAGTCAATATTTCCCTCACCATATTTTTCCTGCAGTTCTTGAGCCGTTTTACTTTGCTCTTTTTGCAATTCTTTAAAATCTTCTAAAAAAATATCTTTTTGGTCTTCTAAAGCTGCTAGCTGCAACTCTATTTTACCTAAACCACCAACTATGGTATTAGTTTTAATTTGATAATCTTTTAATGTTTGTAACTCTTCTTCTAATAACTTTTTTATTGCCATAATGTGTAGTTTGATTTGTTATAAATATATATAAATTATATTAAAGATTCATTTATTGTAAATCTCTTAAATTTCTTTTTCTACCATCATCGGTAGGATTAGCTTCAGGGTAATATACACTATCTATATCACTTACCGCTTCAGATGTAATAGTAACTTTAGCTTTTGAATTGTAAATTTTAGTTGAATTTAGTTCTTTTTGAATAGTATCTGGAAGGATATATCCTCTTAGTCTTATGTTAAATGTACCTTTTACTAATCTATCTTGACCTTGAGTTAGTTCAGTTGCTGTTGTAAAAGAATCAATAAATGCTCTAAATTGAAATCTTTCAGGATTTCCCCAATATGCATCAGAAGCATATTCACATGCTTCAATTATTTTATTTAATTGTTCCATATAATAAGTTTGTACTAAACAACTATATTCCATAGTTACATAGTCAGGTTGGGCTACTACATGAAATTTTTCAACAGGTTTTCTATTATTTAAAGCTGCAAAATTACCATAGAAGTTTTTTGGGCTATATTGTTTAGACCATTTGCCGTATAAATTAGGTTGATTTGCATCTAATTTATTTGCTACTGATCTATCTTTAGCTATATTATCTCTTTTAATTACTATAATGGGCATCATAATTGCACCTGATTTGTCTCTATAATAACCATCTCTTTGAAATGATTTCCATCTTTCAGGAGCACCATATATTACGGGAACATTTCGTCTTTCACCATTTTGGTATACAAAGGGTTTTATAGTATTTTCAAAATAATAAAAAATTGCTTCATCTATATCTTTAATCCCAATTGAATATTGTTTAGTGTCATCTCCTTTTTGGCTCATTTTAGTAGACCTATTAAAAGGTATACCTGTTTCTTGGTAATTAGGATTAATAGGAGACTTTGCTCTATTAGGATTACCCCTCTCTAAGTCAAAAGCTTGATGTTTGTTTTGACTTAAAGTTAATTGATATTTTGGTACTGGTTTTCTAGGTTTTGCCATTACATTCTTTCTATATATGGTGAAATAGCTACTTTATCAGCTGGTATATAGTATGTTGATACTAGAATTGATACGCTATTACCAAATTCATCTAAATCAGGGTTTAATGGGTTTGGAGTACCATCAGAATCATTATTAGGATATGATGGATTCTTTCCACCCCAATATTGGTTCGCAATTGTACTTTGAACCCCATAATATCTTTCTTCGTATAAAATAATATCACCTACTCTAGGTACTATATCTGCATCTACTAAATCATCTCTAAAGAAGAAAAAGTTAATGCCTTGCTCAAATTGTACTCCTTCATACTCGCCTTCAGGATATTGTTGATCACCTCTATCTATTAAAACATTAAACAAGAAAGGACCATTATAATATTTTTCTTCAGCTGCTTCTCCGTATATGTTTACTTTAGTTTCTTCTAGTTTAAATTGATAGACAGCGGCTTGTTGAGTAATAATATTACCCATTAACTCTCTATTGAATTTTCTCATTAGAGATACATCCCTAAGTCTAGTGTACATTGCCATATTATCCTACATAAATTGTATAAGGTACTTGTTGTAATTCTTTCATTTTAGAATCTGCTTCATTTGCTCTTCTTTCTAAAGAAGCTGCTCTAGAAGTTTCATCAAAATAAGCCCTTAATCTTTCTATTAATGACGTTTTTTCTGCTGTTGCAGCTGCTAATAAATCTGATTGATTTAATGTAACATCTGCATTTGGAATAGGTATTGTACCATATTTACCTCTTACATACCCTAACATTTCTTTTGATAATGCTAAAGTGTATTCAAATATCCATTGTCTACCAACTGAATTAATAAATTCATAAGTTGGGTTTTCATACGGAGCATTTGATACATTAGTTACTCTATCAGGGCGTTGCTGTACAGCACTATTAATTCTATCATCTCTTAAAATATATTCAAACCATATTCTAGCAGGGGTTGATTCTTGTGCAGCTGTACTAAAATTAGGGATTGGGAATATTCTTAATTTATCATTTCTAATTTCAAATGAATAATTACTTAATCTAATCATTTGATTCATTTCAATTTGTTGGATCACTTGTAAATCATAATTTAAAGGAGCCATTAAATACCCTAAACCATCACCAAATCCTCCTATACCAATAACACCCGCAGCTAGTACTCCACCAAATCCAAATCCATTATATGGATCTAAATAACGAGCAGATGCCGGATAGGGTTCTTGGTAAAATACTCTTTTTACTTCAATACCATTTTCATATGCTGATCCAGTTAAACCACTTTGAGTCATAAAAGTTTGAAATGAATAATCTTGTACACTTGAAGTTAGTACAAATGAACCTGAGTGGTAATCTATATTACCTCCTGTACCTGCTTCTTCAGCATATTGTTCAGTTAATCTAACAATTGGTTCAAAACTCGGTGTAATCAATGCTTGATTTAAACTTGATCCCGTGGTAAGGTTTTCTAGAGACAATTGATTATCTCGTATTTTATACGCATATAATTCGTTACCATATGTGGTTACTGCTTCTTCAAATGCAGTGAAAAATGAACCAGATTGTAGTTCAATATCAACTAAGGGATAACCTAACCGTTGGGCACAAAATTTAGCTACCTTTACAGCATCAGTTTGGAAATTAGTATCTGAATTATAAAATCCAAATGGTACTGAATTTGCATTCCAAACAGGACTACCATCATAAATTGGTACATTCATAATATATTTTATTTATAAATATGAAAAAAATTTATTTAGATCCAGATATAGTAATACTCATACCATCTTTAACAGCATTATCATAATAATCTAATAAATCTTCAACAATTGGGTCTCTATGGTTAGTAAATAAAGTAATAGCTGAAAGATTTTTTATTTTTCTAGATGCAGTATAAAGAAATTTAAAACCAGAATCTGCTTTTCTTTTTAAATCAGTTTGGTTTGAATCACCACATATCATCATTTTACTTCTTAAACCAATACGAGATGTAATCATCTCCATTTGTTCATGAGTAACATTCTGGGCTTCATCAACAATAATTATTGAATCTAAAAATGTTCTCCCTCTCATAAATGATACGGGTACAATTTCTATTTTACCATCAGCTATTAATTTATCAATTTTTATTTTATCATATAATGCATAAAAATTTTGATAAATTGGTTGAACCCAAGGATCCATTTTTTCTCTTAAATCACCAGGTAAAAATCCTATTTCTTCTTTAGATACTGTAGGTCTTGTAATAATGATTTTTTCGTATTGTCTTCTCATTAACCCATCTAAAGCTACATTACATGCTAATAAAGTTTTTCCACTACCTGCACTTCCTGCTAATAGAGTAATAGTATTTTCTAGGATTTCTTTTTTAGCTTCTTTTTGTTCATCATTTAATTGTAACTTAAATTTGATCGGATTTTTTGGAATCCTTTTTTGACGATACACGTCGTCAGTATGAGGTTTACTCGTCATATAAAATAACTTTGTGTTCAATAATAAATATTTAAAAGATAAAAAAACCCGGTCAAAGACCGGGTTAATTTATTAAGAAAATAAATTAAATCTCTAATTATAGAGTATTTAATCCGTTTACTTTGATAGTACCATAGAATTCTGGTCTTACCATTTTCTTAGCGTATCTAGTTAACAATCCTTTTCTTGGAGTGAAAGTATCTGGATCGTATACTAGAGGAGTCATGATTAATGGAATATAAGGAGCAAATACAGCA
>Ga0070746_10000152_pt1 | contig 36983 bp, 47 predicted proteins | sample VirMetDEL_Mar_21_FD_77016 | JGI IMG/M metagenome (GOLD analysis project Ga0070746, IMG submission 77016) | Aqueous microbial communities from the Delaware River and Bay under freshwater to marine salinity gradient to study organic matter... | ecosystem: Environmental > Aquatic > Marine >...
AGATGATGTCGTATCGTACAATGGTTCGTCATACATTTGTATACAAGCAAGTACAGGAAACCTTCCAACTGATACAGCTTACTTTGAACAAATGTCTCAAAAAGGTACTGATGCAGACTTATTATCAATCGCAAGTACAGCACAAGGTGACATCTACTATAACAATGGTGGTGCAATCGCTAGACTTGGTGCAGGAACAAGTGGTCAAGCATTAATCACAAATGGTACTGGTGCAAATCCTTCGTGGGGAGATGTATCTGGTGGATTAGTACAAGTTAAATCAGCTACTAAAACTGATACTCAAAGTTTTAGTGGAGGAACACGTTTAGATATTACTGGATTAAGTGTAACTTTAACACCAAGCTCAACTTCAAATAAAATTTTAGTTAGATTTATGGTTACACATTGGGGAAACGATAGTCATTGTCAAATTGAAAGAAGTATTAATGGTGGTTCTTATTCTATAATTTCAGCACCAACTGTAACAGGAAATAGAACTCCAACTCACTCTGGTGGTTCACATAGAGATATAAATGAACTCAATACTGCAACTATGGAGGTGCTTGATGCACCTAATACTACTTCAGCTATTATTTATAAGATGACATTTAATAATGGGCCAGGTGGTGGAAATACTGGATATATAAATAGGTCGAGTGCAGATAATAATACAGATGCTAATGTCGAAAGAGCAATATCAACAATAACAGCTATGGAAATAGCAAGTGGAGCATTATAATTATGAAACATGAAGCAATATATAATCTTTATTTAAATGTAAAAACTATTGATGAAACTAATGGAGTTCTTTATCCAAAAGATGAAAATGGAAATATAGTTTCTATTGATATGTCAGCAGTTAATACAAAAGCTACTGAACTTCAAGCTGAAGCAGATACACAAGCACAAGCTAAAATAGATTTAAAAGCAAGTGCTAAAGCAAAGTTAATTGCAGGAGAAGCATTAACTGAAGAAGAAGCTAATACAATAGTTTTATAAACTTAAAGGCTAGGTAGAAATATCTAGCCTACAAAATTCACAACAACAAATTATAGGAAATAAATAAATGACAAAAGCTAGAGATTTATCAAATCTCATATCAACAGGTGTACCTAATAGTTTAATTACTTTAGATGCTAATGAGATACCAAACATAGATGCAAGTAAGATTACTACTGGTCAATTTGCAGATGCAAGAATAGCAGATTTAAACGCAAGTAAATTAACTGGCTCTATAGCAGACGCTAGAATACCTGCTAGTGCAGTATCACAACACGCAACTTCTTTTGATGATAATAAAATTGTAAATGATATTTCTACACTTGCTTTAAGACAAGCATCTAACGAAAATAAAGGTGCTTACAATACTAACTCAATGTATGTTGATGTATTCCAAGATGCGACTGGAATTACAAATTTAACAAACTCTTTAAGAAATGCTAGTGAGTATATGACTTCTGAAAGTTTAGGAAATTCAGATAGTTCAGTATTTACAATATCAGACACGAATGTTTCTTCATATTTAACTGGTACGCAAGGCTCATACAAAGTAAGTAATTCTGCTTTTAATTATTACGATAATGATAACGACAGTAGTGGTCAGCATCCTTTAATTATTTTTGAAAATTCACAAACATTTGCACCTGCTACATCACATTTTTATCATGTTTTTAGATTAGATTTTGGTTCTGGTAAATCATTTTCTTTAAGAAGTTTAAGTTTTACTCATAGAAGTGGATATGGCGGTTTGGTTTCTAATGGAATAAAGTTTTATGGATTTAATACACTTCCTGCAAATAATACATCAACACCAAGCGACTTACAAGTTATTCAATCTTTTTATAATCAAACTAATCCAACTTCTCATTCTCATACAACTACCTCTGGAGTACAACAAGATTTCTATAGATATATGGGAATTACTTATCAATATACTAGCAATAATGAACCACAAGTAAATGATGTAGAATTACAAGGAATTTACAGACAACAAGTACCTCAATTTAATGCTACTGGCTCATTTGAAAGCAACGCAATCACAGCTCCATCAAGTACATCTTCTATGGGTGCTATTATTACTTATCAAGACAACGCAGGTACTAACGCATTAAACACAGATATAGTTTTACAATTATCAGCAGACAATGGTAGCAATTTTACTACTGCTACAATGACAGCAATGCCAGACTTTGCTTCTGGAATTAAGATGGCTAAAGTAAATGACTTGTCTGTGACAGCAGGAACACAATTAAAATATAAAATATCTTTTGCTAATCAATCTAGTGGTTCTAAAGAAGCTAGAATTAGAGGCGTTTCACTTCAATACTAATGGCTAGAAAAAAGATAACACCAAAAGAGTTTAGCGAAGTCGCTACTGGTGTTAGACTTTCATCACATGAGAAACTTTGTGCTGAACGAATGAAGGTATTAAACGAAAGTATAAATGAATTAAAAAAAGAAGTTAAATTATTAAGAACAGATGTATCAAAAGGTAAAGGCGCTATTAGCGTATTAGTATTTATAGGAACAATTATTGCAGGAATTGTAGGCTATTTCACATGGGATGGCTAAAAAGAAAAATTCTCTTCTAAATAAAGAAGAGCACGAAACAAGAAGTAGATTTAAAAAAACTTCAATCTCTACCAATAAATCAAAAATTAAATGGTCTTCAATGAACAAAAATAAAAGGAGACAACATAAAAAATGAAATATGTTTTATTCCTTTATATTTGCACATTAAATCCACAACCTTATTGCACACAAGACCAAGTTATTAATGAGAAGTTTGAAACTTATTATGACTGCATAACTAAAGGTTATCTTTATTCATATAGGCATCTAACAGAAATGTATGACAAAGATGAAATAGAACAAGATAAGTTAGCCATTAAATTTCAATGCAGAGATATGAGTACAGCAACATGATAGATAAATTTTTTTATAAATTTTTTAGTAGCATAGACAAACTGTTTATGAAGGTAGAAGAAATTTTAACATTTGATTTTCCTAATTGTAAAAAGAAAAAGAAAAAATGAGAGACATTAAGTTGTTGGAAAGTTTCAAAAAAAGAATTGAAAAAGAATTAAAAGAAAAAAACTTTTTTAAATATTTAAGAAAAGAAGTTGATATTGGTGCTAATGGAACTCAACGATATGTACTTAAAAAAGGTATTAACAAAGGTAAGGTATTATGAAGATTTCAGATAACACTTCTATAGCTATGCCTATGAGAAATCTCATAAGTATTGTAGTAGCTGTAGCTGTTGGTGTTTGGGCTTATTTTGGAATTGTTGAAAGAATAAATACTTTAGAAACTTCTAAACAACTAATGGAAGCTGACCTTTTAAAGAAGGCAGAACAGACACCTAAAAATTTAGAAATGCTAATGTTGATTGAACTAAACGCAAGTATTTTAGAAAAACATCAAACTCAATTAGACGACAATATTCATACAAAAGTTTTGCTTATGGAAGCACAAAAGAAAATAGAAAAACTACAAGAAGATGTAGAAAAATTAATTAGAAATGGGAGTACGCACTAATGGTTGAGATAATGGCATTATTAATGTTTGTTGGTGCAGAACAAAAACTTACTGAAATGATGTATATGCCATCGGTAAAAAAGTGTTTAGAAAAAAAGAGAATAGCTACTCGTAATAGTAATGCTCTATATATTTGTTCAAAAGTAAAAGCAGAATTAAGTGACGATATGAAAATTATTAGAATTGAAAGAAACCAATGACAAAAACATTAAAACAATTACATGAAGTGTTAGCAACAGAATTGCTAAAGAGGGTAAAAGACCCAGAAGCAAAATCTTCTGACTTAAATGTTGCTCGACAATTTTTAAAAGATAATGGTATTGAGGCTATTCCAACAGACAACTCACCACTTAAATCTTTAGTGGATGAACTTCCATTTAATAGTGAAGAGGAAATAGTTCTACATGGAAAATCAAATACCAACTAAATTAAAAGATTTTAGAAACTTTTTATATTTAGTCTGGAAACATTTAGCATTACCAAGACCTACACAGGTTCAGTATGATATTGCTAATTTTATTCAGTCAAAAGAAAAACGAATTATAATTAATGCGTTTAGAGGAGTAGGTAAAAGTTGGATTACTTCAGCTTATGTATGTCACCAATTATTATTAAATCCTCAATTAAACATATTAGTAGTATCTGCATCCAAGAACAGAGCAGATGACTTTTCTACTTTTACATTAAGACTTATTAACGAAATTGAAGTTTTAGCTCACCTAAAGCCTAGGGATGACCAAAGGCAATCTAAAGTGAGCTTCGATGTAAAACCTGCAAGAGCATCACATGCTCCTAGCGTGAAGTCTCTGGGAATTACAGGGCAATTAACAGGTAGTCGAAGCGACCTTGTTATTGCAGACGATGTGGAAAGTGCCAACAATTCTGCAACTATGGGTATGAGAGATAAACTTTCAGAACAAGTTAAAGAGTTTGAAAGTATTCTAAAACCCCAAGGTCGCATAATATTCCTTGGTACAATGCAAAATGAAATGTCTTTATATAACCAATTACCTGCAAGAGGTTATAAACAAAGAATATGGACAGCCAGGTATCCTAACGAGAAACAAGTAAAAAACTTCGGAGACACATTAGCTCCATTAATTAGAAATACTTGGAGTATTGATGAACAAGGAAAACCTACAGACCCAGAAAGATTTGATGATGAAGATTTAAAGAAGAGACAATTAAGTTATGGAACTTCTGGATTTAATCTTCAATTTATGTTGGATACATCCATTAGTGATAGCAACAAATATCCATTGAGTTTATCTGATTTAGTGGTCATGTCTTTAAACCCAAAGACAGCTCCAGAAAAAGTTATATGGGCTTCTAGTCCAGAACTAAAACATGAGGAGCTTCCATGTGTAGGTTTACATTCGGATGCGTTCTATAGGCCAATGCAAATACAAGGTGACTGGATGGATTATCAAGGTTCAGTATTAGCTATTGACCCTAGTGGGAGAGGAGATAACGAGACAAGTTATGTCTGTGCAAAGATGCTTAATGGTAATATTTTTATTACCGATGCAGGTGGTTTAGTTGGTGGATACACCGACAAGACACTTCAATCTATTGCTACTATAGCGAAACAACAAGAGGTTAATCTTATCTTGGTCGAGGAAAACTATGGAGGTGGTATGTTTACCAAACTTCTACTTCCTTTTGTCACTAAAACTTATCCAGTCACTATAGAAGAAATTAGACATCAAGAAGCTAAAGAAAAAAGAATTATAGATACTTTAGAACCATTGATGCAACAGCATCGTTTAATTATAGATAGTAATGTAGTGCACAAAGACTACAATTCAGCAAACGAAATGTATACTTTAGAGAAAGCTTTAAGGTATCAATTGTTTTATCAGATGAGCCGAATAAGTAATATTAGAGGTTCATTAGCTATAGATGACCGATTAGATGTACTCTCAATGGCTTGTAGGTATTGGGTAGACCAACTGGCTAGAGACCAGCATACTGCTCAAGCACAGAGGCGTGAAGAGGCTTTAAAAGACGAATTAGACAGGTTCCTAGACACACAACAGTTCCACAAAAGAACATCCAACAGATGGATGTGATAACAGATGGACACATTAGATAGAGGGGTTAAACACTAGCTATACCCATAGGTTAACTACTAGAGAGTGTTAGCTATCCTAGCTTTATTATCATTATGAATATTAATAATATTATATACCTAGCTAAACTTATGGATGAAGATGTAGAGACTTCTTATCATAAGCCTATGGTACAAGAATATTTTAAGTTAAATAAACCTAAATTAGTCTTGGCTATAGACAATACAAAAAGAAAACCTGTGAGAAGAATTGGTTTTGACACTTATTTAGATAAGAACCTAAAGGATTTCTTTGGTTATTTATTTGATAAAGCAGATGTTTAAATAATTTGGTATAAATTTATGAAGGGGTCACGCATATACCCCTGGAAAATAAACCCCCTTTAGGCCAGAAAAAACAATAAAATAGACCAGGGGGTGCACTGGTGCACAAAAAATATAATGTATATGGCCTAGAAGTATTGATAATCTTTACTTTGTAGGTAGACTTTACATCCTTAACCACACAAAAAGCTTAATTTTTACACAAAACAACAGCAATTTTTTATTGCTCGCTTGTGTGCTCTTATCTGTTTTAAAGTTTTTAAAAATATGAAATGTAAACTTTGTAAGATTATAAAAGCTTCAATAACTTTTAATAATTATAATTATTGTTTATCTTGTTTTATGTCAGCAGACAGCAGGACACTATTAGAAGAGAACCAACAGAAGACCAGAAGCAAACCCAGGATTAAACCAGAAACAACACCTACACCAGCGTAGCTACTTTATAATCATTCTAAACTAATAGATGTAATTACTATTAGTTTAAACCTATAAAAAATAATTTATTTAAGGTATTGACTACACCAGCGTAGCTATAGTATAACTACTACACCAGCGTAGCAAAAATATATATTAACCAATTACACTGGTAGAAAGAAGCACACTATGAGTACAAGAAGTATATACAAACTTAACTTTGGTCAGACTAAAGTTATTATCTATAGACACTGGGATGGCTATATAGCTGTTGGAGGTAAAGACTTCGCCAGCTTGCTTAACCATTACAAAAAAGGTGAAGACCTTATAAAGGGTATGTTGAACAGACAGAGGGGTATCTATGTCACTGATGTAGACCAACCATTATATAGTCTGGAATATACTGACAACATCGGCCAAGACTATGAATATATTGTAAAGCTACCAACATTTGAAGCTAATGACAAAATGGTGGTTGAAGTCAGAGAAAGAAGCCTAATTAAAGTGGGCGAAGAATACGCTGACAAGTGGAAGACAATATATAAAAAGTCTGGAGCTCGTGAAGATGTTGTAAAAGACTTTTTAAGCTATTGCACTGAAGAAGAGACAAAAGCAGACAACGCCTACAGGGCTAGATTGGTTGGTGCAAATGCTTAAACAATTAGAACTATTTCCAGACTTTATAAAAGAGCAACAAAAGCTGGCAAACGATAATTATGAAAAAAGAAGGGAAGAAGGAAGGCTCAAAAATGTTGAGAAGCACAGAGCCTCTGGACATCCTATTTATACGCTTGAGTTTGAAGACGAAGGCGAAGAAGGTGCAGAAGTTATAGAGTACGAGTGCACACACTACGCAGTTGTCCAAGCTTATGATGAAATGATAAGCGAGCAGGCGATATTGTGCGAGTTTGACGACTTCCTTGAAGATGTAAAAGGTGGGGAATATATGAACCTAGATTTGAGGTGCTACGATATACCTTACGAATTACAATAACTAAAATTCTAAAAGGCCTGGGGGTTTATCTCTTCCAGGCCTTTTTTAATGTGCATTTAAAGTGCACTAATGCACAGAAAACTTTTAAAAAAATTGAATTATTTTGTTGAGTAGACTTAAGTAGATTTTTTTATTTTAATCAGTCTCTTACATTTTAAATATTATATTGATATATCTCTTACATGGCACGCACACAGAAAACAAAAAAGATACCTAAAAAAGTTTCAAAATTCATAAATGATAAATTTTATGATTTTAAAGATGAGAAGACAGGAAAAAAATACGAATTTAAAAAAGGTTTAACACCACAAGACGCTGGCTATTTAAAAAAGCAGGATGATATTGGTTCTCTTGAAGATTTTAAAAATGACTTCAGCGATATATTTGAAGATTTTTTTAAAGATTATAAACCAGTAAGAACTAAACCTCTTTCAAGTATATTTGAGGGTTTTTTTGAAAACGAACAAAAAGCATTAAAAACTATTAAGAATTGGAAGCCTGTTTCAAATTCAGCTCAAACAATAAAAAAGATTTCAGAGAATACTCAATCTCTTACACACAAAGCACAAAGAGAACAGCATAACAAAGCCACAGATATGGGTGGTGGTAAGAGAAGAAAACAAATATTAAAACAAAGTAAATTAATACCTCTTGTTCCAAGATTTTCTGAAAGAACTAAAACAGGTGCAGATGGAAGCAAACATGCAATTGTAGGTGATGATAAATTTTTAAATTATATGTATGAAAATGAATTAAAAAGTCCATACGATATAATTAAAGCCCATGGTAAACAGAAGAAAAAATTTAATTTAGAAAAGGATGACTGGGAAACTCTTACAATCATATTAAGAAGTATTAACATGACACCACAGGAAGCATTAGATTATTCTATTGGTTCAGTGCAAACTAAAAAAAGGTTCCTGGAGTTAAGATTATTTAGGGAGTACGAAAAAAATTCTAAACTAGCTATTAATAACTTTATAAAATTATATAGAAAACATTTAAAAACAAAACAACCTCTTAAGGTTTTTGCTGTTTCAAAACCATTTAAAGATTGGTGTATTGAAGAAGATTTATATTTTAATTCAGATGAAAACTTGAGACAAAATATAAAGTTAATGATTGTCTCTTGGAATAAAGATAATCCAAAAGATAAAATTCCATTAAAAATAAAATAAATCTCTTCCACCACAGAGCAGTGGAACAAACAAGCTTCCACCACAAAGCTGTGGAATTACCACCATTTAAATTTTGTATTGAAGATGTTATCTCAATGATGTTGGCTCTTGCTGGGTTTTTGGTTAGCCTTCCTGGTTAGTCATTTCTTTCTACCACTGGAGCCAACATTTATTAACAAGTGAACAAAGTGAGGAATATATGGATGCAACACGATACAAAAGCGTAGCTATTAATAGTTTAAGCTACAGCCAACTGAAAGACCTATCAATTTATAATAAAACACCAATTAGCAAATCAGCTATGTGTACTTATTTAATTGATAAAGAGTGGAGACAAATGTTTTCAAAGAAACCTAAAAAGGTTTTTGCGATTGCCTCTATTAAAAAGCTCTTTTCAAGGTCTTCAAGCGAGGTGTCAATCAAATGACAATTGATAAAAAAGTAGTCCTAGTGTCAGACAAAGGACTAAATAAAAGACAACTATTCGTAGAGAGTAAGCCTGTAGTTGCAGGCCATATACGAAGCTATATCAATTCATTTAGAGAAATAAGAGACGCAGTTAAGGAGACTTATCCTTCTGCTAAATTTTATTTTAAAGAAATAGATGAATTGGAAAAACCAATCTTGGAATAATAGCAGGTTGTAATGTTTGACTATTATAAAATTAATACTGTGGGATTACCGAAATGCACAAAGTCTACAATGTTATTCACACATTCAAACTATGAGTGTAATTATTTTTTAAAAACTATTAGTTTATGTTTGACAAGCACCAGGCAAATCGCTTATTTAGTAAGTAGTTCTATTCGGAACAATCACTCCATTAAATTTTTAATTTTAAGAATTTTTTTTTTTAAGTTCTATAGATGTTCTATTGGGAATTAAGATTAAAATGTTAAGGAGTAAATATTATGAAATATAAAAATATAGATTTTACTATTGAAGATGTTTCAGTATTCGTTCCAGCTAAATCTCTTTATAAGCAGACTTTCAAGTCTCCTATAGAGTTTAATAAGTATAAAAATGACCATGAGAAGACCTACATGTTTAGGCTCTTCAAGTGGCGTTTAGTGGTCTCTATAAATAGGCTAATAGAATTAGCAGATGCAGGACTTTATGAGCTGGATACCCAATTGCAGGATACTGGTACAGAAGCAAATAAAATTACAACTTTGAAGAAGTAATTACGCTACAAATAATACTAGACTAGCGTAGTTATTTTTGATAGAAATTAAGACAATTGCAAGTGATATGATAAATGTAAGACATTACATTCTGAAACAAAACGCACACATAGGGGTGCCAGGAACTTTTGCAGAGAGTTTCATGATAAGAACAACTGCTATCCATAACATTTGCCTAACTAAAACAAAGGAGCAATCAATGGCTAACTTCGGTGAAGTAATGTCAAAGTTTTATAAGTTGGGTAGAAACAAAGGGATGGATAATGGTTTGTACCTACACACTTTGATGTTATTCCATTCGATGTGTCACCTTAAAGAAGGGGAAATGTCGGTGGAAAATGCAAACAAAAAGTTCGCAGATTTATATGGAACTTTTTTAAACTCTGCATCAATGAGTAGAAATTGTGCAGTGTTAGTAAAACTAGGCTTAATAAAACTTTCAGAAAGTGTGCAAGACAGAAGACAAAAAGATGTCATGCTTACTACTGTAGGTCATAAGTATAAGAGCCTATTCAGCAACATACCTAAAGCAAAGGAGGCTATATAATATGGGTATAAGCAAGACGAGTAATGGCAAGTTCAGAGTATTCGTATCAGTAAAAGGTAGAGGTAGAAAAACTGCTACTTGTGATACGCATGATGATGCTCTTGCAAAAGAAGAAACGCTTCGTAAAGCTTTAATTGATGGTAAGAATGTACCAGCAGGAAGAGCAACTACTGAAGCAACATTAGAGCAGGCTTGTGAAGCTTGTTATAATGACCCAGAGAGTGGGTGGAAAGATACTGAACATGGTAAAAGACAAAAATACTTCTTCAGTTATTTCTATTCCTTTTGGGGTAAAGATAAGCTGTTAAGAGAAATAGATAAAACTGAATGGTATAAGTTTATTGAGCAGTTCTCTGATACAGCTACAAATAATAGAAGGGCTTGTTGTATAAACAAAGTGTTTAGACATGCTTTTGAACAAGGTACTATAACAGGAGATAAATTGTTAAAGATACCTAGAAAAAAAGAAAAGCTAACAAGGCTTGCTATTTATACATACGAGCAAGAAGAAGCTATCTATCAACAGTGTAAAACTTTTGGTTTCCACGACTTGGAGGACTTTGTAAAAGTTCTTATTGATACAGGTTGTCGAGCAGAAGAAGCTATTAAGTTTGCGCCAAAGGATTTGCAAAAGAATAAAGATGGTTGGACAGCTCATGTGTATAGACAAAAGACTGACACTCATACTTCGATTGGTCTAGCTACTAGAACAAAAGAAATATTGATGCGTAGGTCTAACATGAAAACATTCTTTGAGACCAGCTACAGGCAAATGACTTACAAGTGGCAGATGGTAAGACAGCAACTTGGACAAGCTGATAACAAAGACTTTGTTTTCCATACCTGTAGACATACTTGTGCTTCAAGGCTAGCTGAAGCAGGAGCTACATTTATGGAAGTTTGTGACTGGATGGGATGGAGTTTTAATTCACCTGTTGCAAGAAGATATGTTCATTTCTTTCCTAAAGGTAAGATAAGTATGGCAAAGAAACTGGATACATTAAGAGACGAGTTAAAAGTTGTCTCTGGTGGTAAAAGCTAGTAATAATAATGTGCATTTAAAGTGCACTCGTGTGCACTAAATGCAAAGCTTGAGGAGGCGTAAGTGAATAAGTTAAGTAAACCAACACAAAAAAATTTGTCGGTAGACTTAAAAACTACGAACACAATTTACGCCTCCGAGTTATCTACTCTGGCGTAGTAGAATACCTTATAAATCAAGCGAACTAATCAGTTGCATAGTTAATATGTGATTGCTACGCTGTCGTAGTAGATGTGCACTTCAATGCACACAATCTACGAACAAACTGTAAACACTAATGAGGTTAATATGGAAATAGACGCTAAAATATTAGAGAAATTTAACATTCTTAAAAAAGACGAGAATGTGCCTTCAACTCTTCATGAAAAAATAGAGGCAGAAAAACAGTTAGAACTAGCAATGATTAAGAGTGGAATAAAAAGGTTCCATAAAACAATCAATAAAGCTAGAGCCAAAGTCAAAGAAAAAGATGGCAAGCAAAGAGAGACCACTGAAAGTACAACAGTATATGGTCAAGTCTTAATTCAAAGTGGCCTGGAGCCAATGAATAAAGCTATTAATAAATACTTCATAGAAGCATTTGATGGCCATGCTAAACGCTATGCAACAGAAGCTACATTGTTAGCTAAATGTTTACCTATTAAGGAAGTCCAAAATGATAATGATGAAAGATGGGCTAGTTTAAGCTTCATATCTTTGAAGGCAGTATTAGATAGTATTACTGTCTCATCCACACAAACAAAAGCTGTGCTTAAAATAGCTGGAGCTGTAGAGGATGAAGCTAGATTATTATACTTTAGGGAAAGTGATAATAAGACTTACAGCCAGACTAAAGAATGGCTGAAAACCAAGAACAACTATAGGCATAAAAGGAAGGTATTCCAATATGCTATGAATAAACACCAGCTTGAGTATGCAGGTTGGTCTAAAGAAGAGAGGGTAAAACTCGGTAAATTACTCCTTGAATTATTAGCCAGTACAACTGGGTTTGTTAAACTCACCAGAACATACACTCTCAAAAATAAATCAATTGTTTATGTCCAGGCCACCGACAAGACTATGGAATGGATAGAACAAAAGAAAATCCACGCAGAAATATTAAAACCTTTTAGAGAACCTATGCTGGTACGACCTAAAACCTGGGATGAAAACCCATATTCTGGTGGCTATTACATCAAGGATTTAAGGCCAAAGGAATTAAGTGCCACTGTAGGAGAACTCCACAATCAAAATCAACAATCTAACAATGAGGTAAAAGATGCACTATAATATGATTAAGAGAGGAACTAGGACTTACCTAGAAGAAATGGCTAACAAAGCCCATGAAATGCCAGAGGTTTATAAATGTATAAATACTCTGCAACAAACACCTTTTATAATTAACACTCCAGTATACCAGGTGATGAAAACGATACAGGACAAAGGATTGTCTGTAGCTGGTTTACCACAAGGTAAACTTCCACTTCCACCTAAACCATTTGATATAGCAACAAATGAAGAAGCTAGGAAAGCCTACAGCAGGAAGGCACTAGCTGTTCATAATTATAATGCAACAATAGATAGTAAGGCTTTACTTACTGAAAAAATATTTACTGTTGCTGATACTTATGAAGCGTTTGCTGAATTTTATTTCCCACTTCAATATGATTGGAGAGGTAGAATTTATTGTGTACCAGAAGGACTTAACTATCAGCAGAATGATTTAGCTAAAGGATTATTATTATTTAGAAATGGTAAACCATTAGAAAATAAAAATAATGTTGAACGATTGATGGTACATGGCGCCAATATGTATGGTCATGATAAAGATACATTGGTTAATAGAGTTAAGTGGGTTGAAGATAATGAAAAATTTATTTGTCAATCTGCTGAAGACCCACACAATCATTATGAATTTTGGGCTGAAGCTTCTGAACCAGTACAATTTTTATCATTCTGTTTTGAATGGAATAACTTTGTTAAAGCTGGAAAGAAATTATCATTTATAACTAATGTAATTTGTTATTCTGATTGTACTAATTCTGGATTACAAATATTTTCTGCATTACTAAAAGATGAAGCTGGTGGTAAAGCAGTTAATCTAGTTCCATCTGCTAAAGTTCAAGATGTATATGCTGAAGTTGCTAAAGCAACATTGGAATTATTACATCAAGAACCAGATAGTCAGCTAAAAGATATATGGTTGAAGTATGGAATAGACAGGAAGACTACAAAGAAAGTCACAATGTGTATTGTATATGGACTAACTCAATTCTCTTGTAGAAGATATATTCAAGAACACCTGGAGGAAATGGATGAAGATGGTACAAAAGATAATCCATTTTCAACAGACAGAAATCCAATACCAGGACAACCTAATATGTTTAAAGGTTCTGCGTATTTATCTAAATTAGTTTGGAAAGCTTTAGATAGAGTTATTGTATCTGCTAAAGAAGCGATGAAGTGGTTGCAACAAACTTCTAAATTAGTTTCAGAGAATGGTTTACCAGTTGTGTGGACTACACCTACAGGGTTTATAATTCAAATGGTATGTCCAATATTAGAAACTAAAAGAATAAATACTTATATGGGTGAAAAAATATTCAGACCAAAATCTGGAACCTATACACCAGATATAAGAAAAACATCTATAGCAATTGAGACTAATAAAATTAACAAAAGCAAAGTAGCTAATAGTATAGCTCCTTGTTTTGTTCATGGATTAGATGGCGCTATCCTTCAAAGAGCAGTGTGTAAAGCTAATGATTATGGGGTGAATAACTTTGCCTGTGTTCATGATAGCTTTGGTGTTCTAGCAACAGATGTGAACCTAATGAACCAAGCTGTAAGAGAAGCTTTTGTAAATATTTTTGATGGTAAAAATTTACTTGAGGAATTTAAACAAGAGATAATCCCACAAGTTCACAAAGATAGTAGAGACAAAGTTAAGCAAGCTCCAGCACAAGGTTCGTTGGAGTTGAAGAATGTATTAGGTAGTTATTATTTTTGTTCTTAATTAACTACGCTAGCGTCTTTAACAAGACACTATAGATGAATAGAAACTTCATCTGATTGGGTAGTCGAAAACAGTTATATGTTGTGTGCGAATTTTAACTGACTACCCAATTATTAAATCAATCAAACATACCTAGGAGGGTATTTATGCAAAAAGCAAAAACCTATACCTCTCCTTTTGGCAAAGCCATATATCCACATTTAACAAAATGTGATGTAAGGTTTAAAGCTGAAGGTGAGTATAAAGTAGACCTTGAATTAAATGATGTAGATGCAAATGACATTCTAAAATTATTAAAAGAATATCAACAAAAAGCTATTTCAGATGCCAAGGATAAAACTGGTAAGAAGCAAATAAAAGAAGCTTCATTACCTTACAAAGAAGAAGATGGTAAATACATCTTCAAATTCAAAATGAAAGCCAGTGGTACAAATGGTAAAACTGGTGACACATTCAAACAAAGGCCAGCATTATTCGATAATGAATTAAAACCTATTAGCCCAGATATAAATATTTGGGGAGGTTCAATTCTTCGAGTAAGCTTTCAACCATACCCATGGTACACGCCAGCGCTTGGTGCAGGAGTTTCATTAAGACTTAAATCAGTTCAAGTAAAAGATTTAGTCGAAGGTGGAGGTCAGTCTGCTGAAGCAAATGGTTTCGATAAAGTCCATGGCGACAGCTCAATCAAAAACACAGGGTCGGAAGATAATGAAGTTTCGCAAGAAGTTTCCAGCGCAACCGACTTCTAAATTTAAGTCAAAGCTTGAGGAAGATTTTAATGATTATCTTATTCAGAAAAAAATTAAATTCGGATATGAGGATTATAAAGTATCTTACCTCAAGCCAGAAAAACCATCTAAATATACACCAGATTTTAACTGTCCAGCAGTAGATACATATAAAATAATTTTTGAAACTAAAGGACAGTTCTTAACTTCCGACAGGAAGAAACATTTATTAATTAAACAACAACATCCAGATTTAGATATTAGATTTGTATTCTCAAATTCTAAAACAAAAATCGGAAAGAAATCTAAAACAACTTATGGCAAATGGTGTGAACTAAAAGGGTTCAAATACCATTGTGTCTATTCAACAAAGAAACTTCTACCAGATGAATGGGTCAATGAAGTTTTAAATCAACAGGAAAAATTATGAGTAGAAAAACAACAGACTATTTTATTATACATTGCACTGCCACTAAACCTTCAATGGATATTGGCTTCGAAGAAATAAATAGATGGCACAGAGAAAGAGGATTTTTGTCGTGTGGTTATCATTTTATAATTAGAAGAAATGGTGTCATTGAAGATGGAAGAACTACAGATGCAGTTGGTGCTCACTGTCGTGGTAAAAATCATAACAGTATAGGTATCGCTATGGTCGGTGGTGTCACACAAGATGACCACACTGTTGCAGAAGATAACTTCGAACCAGCTCAATGGGAAAGTTTAAAAAAGTTATGTGATGAATTACACAACACATATCCTAAAGCAGAAGTAAAAGGTCACTATCATTTTTCAGATAAATTCTGTCCTTCATTCGATGTGGATGAATGGGCTAAAGCAGATTTACTCTGGGTAGAAGGAGACCTATTGCCTGGTGATGAAGGTTATGAAGAGCCAGGAGAATAATTCAGACTTTGTAAGACACGAACCTTGCCCACAATGCCAATCCAGAAATAACCTTGCCAGGTATTCAGATGGACATGGGTGGTGTTTTGGTTGTGGCTACAGAGAACCAGCAAATGGAGAAGTCAATAGTTTTACAGACACAAAACAAAATTCAGATATGATTACAGGACAAGTAGAGGCGTTATCAAAAAGACAAATAGATTTTGATACTTGTAAATTTTTTAATTACCAAGTTGGTGAATATAAAAATCAACCAGTACAGATAGCTCCTTATTATAATTCACAATACCAAGTAGTTGCTCAACACATTCGTTTTCCTAATAAAGATTTTATTTGGTTAGGCGATATGAATGAAGTTAATTTATTTGGTCAGCATAAATGGAAGCCTGGTGGTAAGATGATTACAATTACTGAAGGTGAAATTGATGCGATGTCAGTTTCAAAAGTACAAGGTAATAAATGGCCAGTTGTATCAGTTCCATCTGGTGCAAAGTCTGCAAAGAAATATCTTAAAAAGAATTTAGAATATTTAGAAAGTTTCGAAAATGTTATTTTAATGTTCGATAATGATGATGCAGGAAATCAAGCATCAATCGAATGTGCTCAATTGTTTACTCCAAAAAAAGCTCTTGTCTCCAAGTTGCCTATGAAGGATGCCAACGAAATGTTGGTGTCCAACAGAGGTAAAGATATTATTCATCACATTTGGAACGCAAGACCTTACACACCAGAAGGTATTATTGCTGGAGCAGATACTTGGGATTTAGTTATTCAAGATGATAGTAAAGAATGTACTCCATATTTATGGCAAGGCTTAAATAAGAAAACTAAAGGAATTAGAAAAGGTGAAATAGTTTTATTTACAGCAGGAAGTGGTACAGGAAAATCACAAGTGTGTAGAGAGATTGCTTTTGATTTAATTAACAAAGGTAAGAATGTTGGCTACATAGCTTTAGAAGAAAGTGTAGCTAGAACTGTAAGAGGTTTAATGAGTATTGATTTAAACCAAAAGATACACGAAGAAGATATTAGAAAAGATATTGATGAAGAAACTCTAAAAACTTCTTGGAATAAAATTCAAGGTAAAACATATTTTCACAAACACTTTGGCTCAACAGATAGTGAAAACTTAATGTCTAAAATTAGATATTTAGTTAGAGGATGTGATTGTGATTATATTGTATTAGACCATATCAACATGGTTGTCTCTGGTATTGAAGGAGACGAAAGAAAATTAATTGATTATACGATGACCAGGCTACGAAGTTTAGTTGAAGAATTAAACTTTGGATTAATATTGGTTTGTCACTTAAGAAGAATACAAGATAAGAATGGCCACGAAGAGGGAGCAATAACTTCTTTAAGTCATTTAAGAGGAAGCCATGGATTGGCACAGCTCACTGATATTTGTTGTGGACTAGAGAGGTCACAGCAGAATGAAGAGACTAAAGATATTCTTACAATAAGAGTTTTAAAAAATAGATACACAGGAGATACAGGTGTTGCTTGCTCGCTTCATTACAATAGACAAACTGGAAGATTATCTGAAGGTGATTTTACAGATGTCGAAGAATGAAAAATATATTGACGATGTTCTTCGAGAGTACATAGAGCAAGATGAAGACTTCGAACATTTAGATGACGATGATAAAATCTATATGTATTCAACTTTAAAAAAGATTTTAAAACTAATGAATGTAGTTTTGAAATATCCGAATGTATGTCCAATACTTTTTGTTCATACACCAAAGACCAAACAAATTTTGGAAGACGCATTTTTTCATGTGGCTCCCATTATTCCAACAATCCTAAATATAAAAATAATTGTGATGCACTAATATGAGATTAATATTTGATATAGAAACAAATGGTTTCTTATCAGAAGCAACTAAAATTCATTCAATTGTTATTAAGGACATAGATACCGAACAAATGTATTCCTATCATGGAGACAAAATCGGTAAAGGTTTATATCTTTTAAGTGGTGCTAGCTTGTTAGTTGGCCACAACATTTTAAAATTCGATATACCTGTCATTAATAAATTATATCCAGAATATAAAATTGAAGGTGATGTATTTGATACATTGTTAGTTAGCAGACTGATATGGACTAATAGAAAAGAACTAGACTTTCGAATGAAAGAACTGCCATTAAAATTAGCAGGAAGACATTCATTAGAAGCCTGGGGTTATAGACTTGCTTTAAGAAAAGGTGAGTTTGCTAAAACAAATGACTTCGCAAATTGGTCTGAAGAAATGCAAAAGTATTGCGAACTAGATGTTGAAGTCACTTATGAATTTTGGAAATTAATACAAAAACAAAACTACTCGCAAGAGGCTATTAAGTTAGAACACGACTTTGCCAGATGTATATATCTGCAAGAAGCACATGGATTTCATTTTGATGTGGCTTCTGCAAAGAAGCTGTATGCCTCACTTGCAAACAGAAGGTTGGAGTTAGAGAAATCTTTAACTTCAGCCTTCCCTAAATGGAACAAGTATATTGGTACCTTTATTCCTAAAAGAGATAATAGAACTTTAGGTTATAAAAAAGATGTACCAATTAAAAGGTATAAGGAAATAACTTTCAATCCTAACTCAAGAGACCATATCAGTGACAGATTAATGGACAAAGGTTGGAAGCCAAAAGAATTTACGCCAGATGGAAAACCAAAAGTAGATGAAAGTATTTTATCTACATTAACTTTTCCAGAGGCAAAATTATTATCAGAACATTTTTTAATACAAAAACGAATAGGTCAATTAGCTGAAGGCAATAACGCCTGGCTAAAATTACAAAGGGATGGAATTATATATGGAAGCGTTATCACGAATGGTGCAAACACTGGGAGGTGTACTCACCAAAAACCTAATGTTGCACAAACACCTTCTGTTGGTGTTCCTTATGGTAAAGAATGTAGGTCTTTATTTATTGTTCCTGCTGGCTTTCGTCTTATTGGCTGTGATGCTAGTGGTCTTGAACTTCGTTGTCTTGCTCATTATCTCGGTGCTTTCGATGAAGGTAGTTTTGCGAAGCAATTACTCGATGGGGATATTCACACCTACAATCAAAAACAGATTGGCTTACCAACGAGAGATATGGCGAAGAGGGTTATATATGGTATCATCTATGGCATCGGAGATACGAGGCTTGGTGAAGTTGTTGGAAAGAGCTCCAAAGAAGGAAAAAGAATAAAAGCAAATTTATTTAAAGCTTTACCTGCGTTAAAACAATTAAGAGATAATGTTATTATCGCAACAAGAAATAAAAATTATTTATTAGGTTTAGACAAAAGAAAATTAATTCCAAGGTCTGAACATTCAAGTTTAAATTTATTAATACAAAGTTGTGGCGCATTAATTATAAAAATGGCCACAATAATTTTACACAAAAAATTAAAGGAAAAAAATTATGATAAAGATACCTGTGCTATGGTTGCTCATGTTCATGATGAGCTACAACTTCAGTGTAAGTCTGCTGTTGCAGATGAAGTAGGAACTTTAGCAGTTCAATCAATTAAAGAAGCAGGTACTCATTTTAATTTACGATGTGAATTAGATGCTAAATATAAGATAGGCAACAACTGGGCTGATACCCATTAGGTTGTTGGTGCCCTCGGCCAGACTCGAACTGGCACTCCCAAAAGGGCAAGGATTTTCTTACCACTATAGCTTTCGCTACGCTTACGCTTTGTGGTCTGGACTATACCTTCTCCATTTTACAGGAGCCTGCTGTCTAGTCTCTACACCTTACATCACTCGAATGTCTTGGCTCGGTATTAGCAGTTAAGCTTTCACCGAATTTAACAAGTTCTACTTTTAAGCTTTCGCTTAAAGCACTCAAATTTAATTAAGTCCTTTGTGTCTACCAATTTCACCACGAGGGCTTCAACAACAAAAGGTTTTTACAAAATTATATCATGTTTAACAACACAAAAGATTTCGACTTTGATTTAGCTAGGGGAGTTCATTCTGAAAAATCCATAGGTAAAATATTGGGATTAGATAGGGATAAATTTGAAGTTAAGTCTGAATTTGGTTTTTGGCAAAAGTCTGGAAATCTTTGTATTGAGCTTGCTTATAAAGGAAAACCCAGTGGTTTAAGAAGTACAAAAGCCAAGTGGTGGATACATAGATTTATGCTCACAAAAGAAGTGTGCATTGGCCAGTGGATTACTGAAGTTAAAGTTCTCAAACAAATAGTCAGAAAATTTATTAAAGAAAATAAAAATCGAAAATCACAAATCATTAGGATGTTAGGAGATAACTACCAGTCAAGGTGTGTCTTAATTCCTATGTCAGAATTTGTAAACCTATGGAGACAAATTGAAATCAAAAATAAAAATACCACAGCTAACTAAAAAAGAATTTCCATTTACTTTTTATTTAGCTCATTGGATTGATTGTAATTCTACTTGTTCCTGGGAAACTTTAAAAACAATAAAAAATTATAAACCAACAATTTGTATTTCTACAGGTTGGTTAGTCTCAACAAATAATAATTCACATACATTCGTTAGTGATGTGAATTTTAATGAAGATGGAACTTTAGGTGATTGTGGAAACACAACAACTATTCCATCTGTAAACATAATCAAACTAACGAAGATTAGGATATAAAAATGATACAAAGAATAGATGCAAAAAAAAGAACTCTAGTAGTAGATGGTTCTTTATTTGTATATAGAATTGCTTCAGCATTAGAAGAAGCAACACAATGGGAAGATGACATCTGGACTTTACATGCAGATGCTAAACTAGGTAAAAAAGTTATTGATACTACTTTAGGTAATTATCAATCAAAATTAAATTGTAATAAAATTATTATAGCTGAAGACCATAAGAGTAATTTTAGACACGACATTTATCCTAAATATAAATCTCATAGAAAAAAAGTTAGAAAACCAATTATTGTAAAACCTCTTAAGGAATACTTAAAAGAAAACTATGAATGTATTTCATTACCAAATTTAGAAGGTGATGATGTTTGTGGAATATTAGCAACTAAACCAGAGAACAAAGATAAAGTTGTAGTTTTATCTGGTGACAAAGACATGAGAACTATTCCAGGTATTCACCATTTTCTACATGATGACAGCACAGAAGTTGTTGATGAGAAAACAGCTAATTATAATTTTATGTATCAAACTTTAGTAGGAGATTTAACCGATGGTTTTGGTGGATGTCCAACTATAGGAGGTGTCAAAGCTTCAAGAGTTTTAGCAAATAAAAAAGACTTACCAGAAATGTGGGAAGCAGTTGTTGCTGAATATAAAAAACAAAAACTAGATTTAGATTATGCACTTACTCAAGCAAGATTAGCTAGAATATTAAGAGCATCTGATTGGGATAACAAAAAGGAGAAACCAATATTATGGAACATTTAGTTAGAGATATAGCTTTAATTATTACAGGAGGATTAGTGACTGTGATGATTTACTTATTCAATGAATTAAGAAAATCCAATGAACAAAGAAGATGGGAACAATGGTATCGAGACCGAAACAAAAGATGACAAACAAAGATTTATTTGAAACTTTAAAGTACCAAGAAGGTGGCAATCATTATTCTAAAATGAAGGTGCAACCAGCTTACTTTATAAACGAAAACAAACTTCCATTCGCAGAAGGAAACGCAATTAAATACATTTGCAGACATCCATACAAAGGCAAAGAAGAAGACATTAAGAAAGCAATTCATTACTTAAAAATGATTTTAGATAGAGATTATTCATAACCAACAAAAGGACACTTTAGATATATGAACGAAAAAGACTTAAATATTGCCTTACCAGTCTTAACAGATGACTTGTTAAAGGCATTAAACCAATATTTTCCAGAAAGAACTCCAGACATAAACATGGAGCCGAAGGAAATGTACTACAGAATTGGGCAACGAAGTGTTGTGCGATTTTTAATTCAAAAACAAAAAGAGCAATCTGAAAATATAATGGAGAAAAAATAATGTGTGTTAGTGTAAAAGCTCCCAGTCCTCCACCAATGCCAGACCCAGCTCCAACAGCTCCACCACCAGTGTCACAAAAAACACAAGGTAGTGCAAGACCTGCTGGATTTGCCGAGGCAGAAGGTAGAAGCTTGAATAAAGCATCTTCTTACGACAGGAAGAGAACTGGTTCATCGAATTTACGAATACCTATTGTTGGTGGACTATAATCAATGGCTAAACTTTATGATGGTTCTATGAACCAAGGTGAGACTTTAGAAAGTAGATATAATTCAAAAGCTCAAGAACGAGAAATGTATCTTGAGAGAGCAAGAGATTGTTCTGAATTAACTATTCCTACTCTGATACCAGAAAGTGGCTCTACATCTTCAGAAGAATTTCAAACTACCTATCAAGGTATTGGAGCAAGAGGAGTAAATAATCTCGCATCTAAATTATTATTATCATTATTACCTCCTAATGCTCCATTCTTCAGATTAAACATAGATAATTTTAAAGTAAGAGAATTAGAAGAAGACGAAAATTTAAGAACTCAAATTGATAGTGGATTAGTTCAAATAGAGAAAGCTGTCATGGATGACATAGAAATGTCTAATGATAGAGTTGCTGTATTTGAAGCACTTAAACATTTAATTGTTGGTGGTAATACATTATTATTTGTAGGCAAAGAAGGTTTAAGAGTTTTCCCATTATCACAATACATTATTCAAAGAGACCCAATGGGTAATGTTTTAGAAATTATTACAAAAGAAAGTATTCATTATTCAGCATTACCAGACAACATTACAGAACTGTTAAACCAACAAACTAAAGATTATAAAACAGATGGCACTTGTGATTTATATACTTGTGTTAAAAGAGATAAGACAAAATTTCATGTCCACCAAGAAGTAAAAGGAATTAAAATTCCAGAAAGTTATGGTGAATATAAATTAGACAATTCACCTTATATTCCTTTAAGAATGATACGAGTAGACAGCGAAAGCTATGGTCGTAGTTATGTTGAGGAACATCTTGGCGACCTCATATCTTTAGAAGGATTAACTAAAGCAATTGTAGAAGGTTCATCTGCATCTGCAAAAACATTATTTATGGTAGCTCCTAATGGAACTACTAGAGCAAAAGCAATAGCTGAAAGTGAAAATGGTGCAATCATAGAAGGAAATGCTAATGATGTATCAGTATTACAAGTAGGTAAGTTTCCAGATTTTAGAGTAGCTCAAGAAACAATGATGAAGATTGAGCAACGATTATCTTATGTATTTTTATTAAATGCTTCAGTTGTTAGAGATAGTGAAAGAACTACAGCAGAAGAAGTAAGAATGACTGCGCAGGAACTACAAGATAGCCTGGGTGGTATTTATGGAATTTTATCTCAAGAGTTTCAATTACCTTTTGTAAATAGAAAATTATCAGTATTAAACAAAACTAAAAAATTACCTCAACTTCCTAAAGGAATTGTATTTCCAAAAGTTATAACTGGAATTGAAGCTTTAGGAAGAAGTACAGATAGAAATAGACTTATTCAATTTCTTCAAACACTCGCAGGTACACTTGGAGCTGAAGCAATTGCAAAATATGTCAATGTCACTGAAGCTATTAAAAGATTAGCTACAGCAGATGGTATTGAAACAAAAGGTCTAATTAGAACTGAAGAAGACTTACAAGCTGAACAACAAGCTCAACAACAAGCGATGATGGATGAGCAACAACAATCAGCGATGATGAGAGCAGGTGAGAAAATTGCAGGGAACATACCTCCTAAATCTTTAGGAGAAACAATCGCAAATCAAAACCAATAGGAGAATTATAAATGGTTGATAAAGTACAAATTGTTCAAGAGGACAACAATCCTTCTTTAGAAGAACAATCAAAACAACAAGACGAAGTAAGCACACAAGAAGCTCAAACTACAGAGACTTCTAATGAAAGACCTTCATGGCTTCCAGAAAAATTTTCTAATGCAGAAGAATTAGCTAAAGCTTATGGTGCACTAGAGAATAAACTTTCTGGCAAAGCAGAAGATACTTCTAATCAAGATGAAAAAACTGAAACTAAAATCCAGGAACCTAAAGAGGTTGATAATAAAGCTGGTCAATTAGATAAGTTTTATCAAGAATATGCAGATAAAGGTGAGTTATCAAATACAAGTTATGATGAGTTAGCAAACATCGGATTAAATAAAGAAGTAGTTGATGCTTATATTTCTGGACAACAAGCTATGGCTGAACAAAAAGCTAATTCAATTATGTCTACTGTTGGAGGTAAAGAACAGTATACAGAAATGGTTAATTGGGCTTCAAAGAATTTAGCTCCAGAAGAAATAAAAGCTTTTAATAACACAATAGATAATGGTTCTTTAGAACAAGCACAATTAGCTATTGCTGGTGTTCAAGCTAAATATTCTCAAAATAATAATGAGCCAAATTTATTCAGTGGAAATAAAGCTGAAGCAAATATTGGATACAGGTCTGTTGGTGAAATGTTAGCTGACATTAATGACCCAAGATATACGACAGATAGTGCTTTTAGAGCAGATGTCGAAAACAAAGTTAAACATTCAAACACAATATAAATAACACCTATTTAGGTGGGAAGGAGAAATATGTCATTATATAGAAATATTAATGCAAGAAAAAAAGCTGGTACATCAAGACCAAAATCTAAAAGTACCATATCGGCAAAATCTTATTCAAATATGAAAAAAGGTTTTCCTAAAAAGAAAAAGAAATAAATATGTTAAATTTCATTTTGCCTTTAATGAAAAATCCACTCACTCGGATTATCGCTGATAAAACTGTTTCAGCAATAAACCATTCGATTGAAAAGAAAAAAGTCATTAGGGCAAAAGAAATTGAAGCAGAGGCCAATGTAAGTATAGAACAAATTAAAAGTTCTAAAGGTTCTATTAAAGATGAGATTTTAACTATAAAAATTACAATAATCTTTCTTGCAATATTCTGGCCAACTACACAGCCTTGGATGGAAAAAGGTTTTGAAATATTAAAAAATGCTCCACAAGAATTTTGGTGGGCTGTTTTAATTGTTTACTCTGGAAGTTTTGGATTATCTACTGTTAATAAAATCAGAGGTAAGAAGTGAGCAAAACAGATAAACCTTTAAATAAAATTATATCTGAAGTTAAAGGTAGTAAAAAATATAAAGTATTTGTTAAAGATAAATCTACTGGAAATATTAAAACTATTAGATTTGGCGATAGCTCAATGCGTAATAATAGAGACAAGAAATCAAACAGAAAAAGTTTTATGGCAAGACATAAAGCTATTTTGTCAGATGTAAAAGGTCAAAAGAATTTAAGTCCAGCTTATTGGGCTGTTAAATCTTGGCAGTTAGGTACTAAAATATCATAGCACTCACACACTCTTCTTTAAGAGGAGTGAGCCTTCACAAATATAGAATTGCCTCAAAAGATTTACTTGCGAGTAAGTCTTAAGAGATAACTTTTTGAAGTATGTGCAAGGAACTAAAACAACAAATCATAATTTAAAAGGAGAATAATTATGGCAAACGCAACAGTGTCCAGACTTGGACAGGTTAATGCTTCAGGTGATGCCAATGCTCTTTTCTTAAAAGTATGGTCTGGAGAAGTTTTAGCTACTTTCCAAAGAGAAAACAAAATGTTAGGAATGACTAATGTTAGAACAATCTCTTCTGGTAAGTCAGCGCAGTTCCCTGTAATCGGAACAACTTCTGCTAGTTATCATACTCCAGGAAACGAGATAGTTGGTACATCTGTAAAGCATGCAGAAAAGACAATAAACATTGATGACCTTTTGGTTTCATCTGCGTTTATTGCAAACATAGACGAAGCTAAAAACCATTATGATGTAAGAAGTACATATACATCTGAAATGGGTAGAGCATTAGCTAATACAGTAGACAAAAACCTACTTCAATTAGCTGTGTTATCTGCACAAGCTTCAGCTACTATCACTGGTGGTAGTGGTGGAACACAAATCACAGATGCAGATGCGAACACAAACGCTACTTCATTAATCGCTTCTATTTTCGAATGTGCTCAAGCACTTGACGAAAAAGACGTACCTAGTGAAGATAGATTTTGCGTGGTCAAGCCCGATGTTTATTATCAAATCGTACAAAACGATAAGATTTTAAATAGAGACTTTGGTGCAAATGGCAATGGTGTTTACTCTGATGGTACAGTAATTAAAGTTGCTGGTATCAACATTGTTAAATCAAACACTGCTGTCACTGCTTTCGCAGATAACTCATCTGCTGTTTCTGGAACTAACAATACTTATAATGTAGATGCTCAATATGTAGTAGCTACAGTATTTCATAAGAGTGCCATCGGTACTGTTAAGCTTATGGATTTAGGTATGGAAAGTGAATATGATTTAAGACGTCAAGGCTCCCTAATGGTAGCTAAAATGGCTTTAGGTCATGGTATCTTAAGACCAGAAAGTGCAAGTCTTATTAAAACACAATAATAAGAAAACAGAATACATAGGCGTAGAGATTAACACAGACAATCTACGCCTGTGTCCTAAAAAATAATGTCCACAATAACAACAAGAACTTCTCACTTGGAAGCAATTAATACAATGCTCTCAACTATAGGAGAAGCTCCAGTGAACTCATTAACTGGAAGTTTACCTACAGATGCTTCAATGGCTAAAAATATTTTAGATGAAGTAAATAGAGAAGTACAATCAAGTGGGTGGAAATTTAACACATCATACAAAGCAACACTTTCAAGAAATACAGATAACAAAATTCCAGTTGCTAATGATACGATGTTAATAGAATTTAATCCTTTATTAGAAAGTAAAGCATCTTATGACCCAATCATAAGAGGAAACTTTTTATTTAATTTAGCTACAGAAAGTTTTGTCTTTGATAAAAATTTTGACAATGTGACTATTGTATCTTTATTAGATTTCGAAAATATTCCAGAACAAGCTCGAAGATATGTGACTATAAGAGCATCAAGAATATTTCATGACAGAACATTAGGTGCCAATGCTTTACATAGATTTAGTCAGCAAGATGAATTAGTTGCTTTATCTATTCTTAAACAAGCAGAAGCTTCAGTAGCAGACCATAATATATTTAATAGTCACGACCAACTTACAACAGTTGCAAGAAGCAGGTCATATAAATTAATTGATTAAGGAGGACACAACATGGATTTAATTAAAAGAAAAATGATGCACTATTGGTCAGACCATAAAGTTGCAGTCATAGTAGTTGCTATAGCTTTAGCAGTTGCAATTATAGTGTAATACAAATGCCTTTAATAACTAGAAGTATACCCAATTTGATTGGGGGTGTGTCACAACAACCAGAAATATTAAGATTAGAAAATCAAGCGACAGCTCAAGTAAATGGTTTCTCTGGTGTTGTAGAAGGTCTTAAAAAAAGACCATCAACTAAACACATAGCTAAAATTTCTAGTTCAACATTATCAAACGCTTTTATTCATACAATCAATAGGGATGCCTCTGAACGATATATTGTGGTTATTACTAATGGTAGTGTTGTTGTTTATGATGTTTTGGGAAATTCTAAAACAGTTGTAAATCAATCAAATGCTACAAACTATTTAAACTCTAGTAATCCAAGAGCCGAATTTAAAGCTTTAACAGTTAATGATTACACCTACATTTTAAATACTAATAAAACTGTTGCTATGGACAGTTCAACAACAAGTCCAGCAAAAGTAGAGCAAGCTGTTTATTCAGTGACACAAGGTATTGGAAGTTCAACAACTTCTTCTCCATATTCAATAACAATTGATGGAAGCACATATACTTATAATTCAGCTACCACAGATACTAAAACTATTAGAGATGGAGTAAAAAGTGCAGTTGGAAGTCCAGCTAATATTACCTTAACAAATATTGGAGACAGTAGTTTTTCAATAGTTAAATCTTCTGGAACACTTTCTGTTTCAGCTTCGGATGGTTATGGTAATCAAGCTTCTCAAGCTATCAAAGACACAGTACAAAATTTTTCTGATTTACCAGCAGTAGCTCCAAACAATATGGTTGTAGAAGTACAAGGCGATGCTTCAAATAGTTTTGATAATTATTATGTAATTTATAAAACATCTACAAATGTTTGGGAAGAAACAGTTGCGCCTGGTTTAGAAATTAAATTAGACCCAGATACAATGCCTCATGTTCTTATCAGAACAGCAGATGGCCAATTTAGATTTTCACAAGTAGATGGTTCTTCTTATACAATATCTTCTACTTCTTATGATGTACCTTCATGGGGAAATAGAATTGTAGGTGATATAGATAGTTCACCAAATCCAAGTTTCGTAGGTACAAAGATTAATGATATTTATTTTCATAGAAACAGATTAGGTTTTCTTGCAGATGAAAATGTAATTTTATCTAGGTCTGGAGAAGTATTCGAATTTTTTAATGAGACTGTCACAGATAGTCTTGATACAGACCCAATTGATATAAATGTTGCTCACACAAAAGTCTCAATACTAAAACACGCTGTGGCTTTTGATGAGAAGCTTTTATTATTTAGTGACCAAACACAATTTATTTTAACTGGTGGTGCAAGTTTAACTCCAGGAAATGTTTCTGTTAATGTCACAACTGAATATGAAACACTAGATAGTGTTCAACCTAAAGGTTCTGGTAATAATGTATTCTTTGCATTTAACAAAGGTCAGTTTACTGGTGTTAGAGAAATGTATGTTGAAAGCGATGGTGAAACAAACCAGGGTGAAGACATTACAGCTAACATACCTAAATATATTCCTTCAGATGTTTTTAAATTTGCAATTGCTTCTAATGAAAACATATTAGTTTCATTAAGTAGTAAGTCTGGAGAAGTAAATAGCTTGTATGTTTATCAATGGTTTTTTTCTCAAGGAAGAAGATTACAAAGTTCTTGGCACAAATGGACTGTTGGAGCTTTAGCTAGTACAACAATATTAAATATAGATTTTATAGGAACGACTTTATATTGTGTAATTCAAAGGTCAGATGGTGTTTACATTGAAACACTAGATTGTTCACCAGCTTCTACAGATGTAGGTGAAACCTATCTAACTCATTTAGACAGAAAGCTTGATAATACACAAATAACTGAAAGTTATAATGCAGGCACAAATGTCACTACAATAACTCTGCCATACGCAATTGATGCCACTATGAAGCTAGTAGGTAAAAGTGGAGCATCAAATAAAGCAGGAAGAGATATAACTTTAGCTTCTCAAACAGGAACAACACTTACTGTTTCTGGAGATATTACAGGATTTAATTATTTTATTGGTGAGCAGTATGAATTTTCTTATACATTCTCACAACAATACTTGGCTTTAGGTACAAACACTCAAGGCTCAAGAACAAGAATTAGAGAAGGTAGACTACAAATAAGAAACTGGACTGTATCATTTAATGACACAGGATTTTTTCAATCAGAAGTCACTCCAGTTGGAAGGTCTACATCAAGTTCTACATTTACAGGTACAATTGTAGGAACAGGACTTGCAGGTACAGTTAATCTTGAGGATGGAGATTTTACTTTCGCAGTACAAAGTAGAAATGAAAATTTAACTATTGAATTAAAAAACAATAGTCATTTACCATGCAACTTTGTAAATGCAGAGTGGGAAGGATATTATGTTTCTCAAGCATCCAACTCATAAACCTCATTTAAGATTAGCAAGTGAAAATGATTGTATATATTTATCTGAAAATTTAAGAGAAGAAGATAAACAAGAAATAAAAGCAGTCACAGGTTTACCACCATTACTTTCATTATTGTGTGGACTTAAATTAAGTGCAGTACCTTTAGTGATATGTAATGCTGATAGTAAACCAGTTGCTATGTTAGGTGTCGTACCAAATGGATTAATAGGATTTATTTGGATGGTCGGTACCGATGATTTAAAAAAAATTAGTTTATCATTTTTAAGAAACTCAAAAGATGTTTGTGATGTTCTTAAAGGTAAACATCAAATTCTACATAACTATGTAGATAAAAGGAATAAGCTCCATATTAATTGGTTGAAGTGGATGGGTTTTACCATCTTAAAAGAAACCACTTATGGAATTGAAAATAGAAAATTTTATGAATTTGTTAAAATATAATGTGTAATCCAACTTTAATAGTCGCTGGCGCATCTGCTGTGTTGCAGTACCAAGTACAAACTGCACAACAGAAGGCCATTAAACAACAGCAAAAACGACAAAACGAAATAGCGTTAAGAAATAGAGACGCTAAAATTACATCTTCTCAAAGACAGTTAATAGAAAAAACAAAAGCAAGACTAACTAAAATTGGTGATGCAGAAAAGATTTCAAGAAAGAAAAGGTCTATATTTAAAACTAATAGAGAAAACTTTACAGGTAATACATACGATAGTTTATTAGCAAACTACTATGATACTGAAGGTACATACAGAAATAGAATTTTAGGTAATATTGAAAGAAGTAAATTTAATTATTTACAAGGAACATTACCAGCAATTGATAATCAATATGATGCTCAAAGTACAATGGTTTCACCAGTGACTAGAGGCTACAATGCTATGTCATCTGGATTATCATTCGCTTCTACATATTACGATTACAAAGCAAAACAGAATAGATATGGAACTAATGAAGAGCTTTATGGTTATGAAGACTATACTTCAGATACAGACATATATTCAGACAGTGGATACCAATACTAATGGCTAAAAGAGACCCAAGCGCAGAGTTTAATCAAATGCCAGAAATGACTATTGAAACTGTTGATTACAATATGTTTTATAAGCCAGAGAAAGCATCTGTAAGTGATGGTTTAGTGTCATTATCTAAATCATTATCTAGTATAGTTCCTTCACTTACTAACTATGCAATCACTGAAGAAATTAAACTTTCTGAAAAAGAAAAAAATAAAGCAATAGCAGATTATAATTCTAATAAACAAGCTTTTGCACAATTAGTTAAAGGTGGAAAAATTCCAGAAGGTGCTAATCCACATTATTTTAATAAAATGATGGAATTAGATTTAACTAATAAAGCTAGAAAATTTAAAAATGAATTTGATAATTTTGCTTCAGAAAACAGAATTGAAGAAAATTTAACACCAGATGCCTGGAATGAACTTTACGAAACTAGATTAAAAGAATTTTTTGAAAGAGAAAAAATTGGTAATTATGACCAAGTAGCTCAAGCTAAAGCTTTCTTTAATGAAACTTCTTCTTTTAGAAATGAGAGAGAACAACAGCACATGGCTTCAAGAATGGCTTTCATTAAAAAGAATACACAAAATAATGCTATAAGAAATTACTCTGGAATATTTATAGAAGCTCAAAGTGATGGGCTAGATATGAAAAGTTTATTTTCAAAAATACAAACTGAAACAAAATCATTTATGGATTTAGGCACGAGTGGAGAAAGAGCCAATGATTTATTTCTTGCAGGCTTTAATAAATATTTAGAAGTTATTAATGACCAAGATGGATTTGATTATGCAAGACAAGTATTAAATGGTTTTTCAGATTTAAAATTAGGTACAGGTTTCTTTGCTGGTGAAAAAGGTGGAAGAAGAAATGAAACTATTAGAGCAGAATTAATAACTTCACTTAATGCAAAAGAATTAGAATTTTTAGAAGGAAATAAAAAATCATTTAATGTTAAAGAAGATATTAGAAAACAAAATTTAGGAGTAGAGTTTTTTAATTCATTTAATAAAGATGATTTTGACTTAAGCACTTTCTTAAATCAAAAAGTTGAAGATGATAATGGTGAAGTAAATTACAAATATTCTAATAAAGATAAATTTTATATTAGAGGTCTTAACGAAGCTTTAAATAAATCTGTAGTAGTCACATCAAGTGACAGAGGTGGCCTAGAAGAATTAATGATTTTAGAAGACAACGACCCTTATTTAGTAAAACAAAAAGCTTTAGAGTTGGCTAGGGATGGAAAATTAACTAATGCAGATTTTAAATTTTATTTTAATTCTACAAATAGAAAACAAATATCAACTAGAAATAAATTTTTTGTTTTAAGTACGCCTTATCAAGAATATACAAAATTATTTAAAAATAAAGATATAGCTAGTGTTCCAGGCTTTGCTATGGAGCTTCCATTACTTCGAGGTAAATTTGAAGAAGACATGGTGGCTTGGCACAGAGAAAATTCAACAGACCCAAAATTTGAAAACAAACCTTACGAATATCAAAAAGCATTTAATGGACAGGTTAAATTATTAATGGGAGATATATTAGCAGACAGTCAATTTATTCAGTCTGTTTATGACACCTTCGGTAAAGAATTATCCAAGAAGTTTGGAATATTAATAGAAGATAGGAGACCAGAATAATGGCACAAGTAGTAAATGGAATGACATTTCCAGACGATTATACTCAAGAACAGATAGACGATTACTTTAAAAAACTAGAAGGTAATGAACTTCCAGCAGAAGAAAGAAAGGAAGAAGATAATGAGAGAGGAATACTTACAGATGTTCCTGTTCAAGCTGTTGGTGGTGTAGCCGATGCTGGTAAATCTGCATTAAGATTAATTGAAGGTGTAGGCCAAGACGCTAAAAGAAAATTTAATGTTGGTGGCTTTACATTTGGAGACAATGCTGAAAATGGTTTTGTTCAATACCATACTTATGATGATGTAATTAATAATAATATTAAATTACCTGTATCTGGAGACCCAACTGTTGTTGGTGATAGTGCATTTGAAAAAGCAATTCCAGACATAGATGATGCTGATACAGCAACAGGTGCAGTCACAAGAAGTATTTCACAATTCTTATCTGGCTGGTATTTAACTAAACCTGCTAAAGGCTTACAAATGGTAAGTGGTGGAAGTAAAGCTGTAAACTTTGCTAAAGCAACTACAAGAGGAGCAGTAGCAGACTTTGTAGCTTTTGATGAAGAAACTGGAAGATTTATGGATATGGTTAATACACAGTTTCCATCATTACAAAATCCATTATTTGAATATTTATCTTCAGAAGGTAAAGACGAAAGTTTTTATGAAGCAAGATTAAAGAACGCTATTGAAGGTGCTTTACTTGGTGGAGTTATGGAAGGTACTATTAGAGGTACAGCTCCATTTCTTAAAAAACAATTACAAGGTTTTTCTACCTGGATTAAATTAAAAAGAAAATCTTTAGGTGGTAAGAATGTAGATAATGCTAAATTAGCAAAAATAGAAAAAGAATTAGCTCAACAAGCAGAAGAAAATTTTACAGCCAGTGGTAAGAAGAGTACACAAAAATTAATAAGTAGTATTATTGATGAAGCAAGCACTTCAGAAAAAATAGCTGGTGTAGTTCAAGATATTAAGAAGACAGCTACAGATGATGAATTAAGTAAAAGAATTGTAGATAATTTCTCTGGTTATATGGAGAGAGTACAAAAAGGTGGTAAGACTAATTGGAGAACTATAGATGAAAGTTTAGATTTAGGTTTATCTCCAAGAGCATACGCAGATACTAACTTTGGAATTATAGCTTTGAACGCTATGAGGAAAGTTATTAATGCAGAGAAAAAGTTTGATGTAATGTCTACAGAAATTATTGAGAGACAAGCAACTAAACAAGGTTATGACATAATACAAACTACAAAAATGTTAGGCCAACTTGGTAATAAAATGGAAGAAGGTCTTAAGTTTATGTATGCTTCTCAAGCTATTCAGCAAAATATTGCAGATGCTTTATATAAAATGTCTGTTGGTTTAGCTAAAGGAACTAAAGAATATACAGAGAATGAAGCTAAAATAACTACAGCTTTATTAATGAGACTTATGAGATTTGATGACAAGGTAGCATCTAATCTTGGTAGAGGTCTTAACTTAAGAGGAATATTAAAAGACAGAAATGTTGATTTAGGTAATGACCAAATCCTTAATTTAGTAAGAAATATGGATAGTTGGAATGGTGATTTTAAAGCCTTCTATCAAGGTGTTGCTCAAGTAAGAGATAAAAACATGCTTACTAGAATTGTTGATTTTGTATTTAGAAATAGATTTTGGAATAGAGCAAACGAAGTATGGATGTCTTTTGCATTATCAAATCCTAAAACTCAAATAATAAATGTCGTATCAACAGCAAACAATTTATTTTTAAGACCTGCACAATCTTATGTTGGAAGTAAATTAACTTGGGGTCTGGATGATTTTACTAAAGCACAAATGAAAGAACATGGAGAAGATATAGCTCATACTGTTGCTGGATATAGAAGTTATTTATCAGATGCTTTAGTATTTACAAAAAAAGCATTTAATGATGAAGATAGTATTTTATTTGCTGGTAGTACAAAATTTGACACAAACACAAAAGCATTAGGAAATAGTAAGATTGCAAAAGGTATAAGAATACCTTTAAGAGGTCTTACTGCTATGGATGAATTTTTTAAACAAATATCATACAGAGCAAGATTAAGTTCTATATCAACAAGAGAAGCAATTGAAAAAGGAGCCTCTCAAGATAAAATTGTAATGCAATTAAAAGATGGAACTAAAATTTCAGAGTTCGATGAAATGGTTGCAAAAAGATTTAGAGCAGGATTTGATGAAAGTGGAGTTATCGCATTAGATAAAGAAGCTTCAAGATTTGCAAAAGAAGTGACATTCACAAAAGAATTAGATGGTGTACTTGGTTATATTCAAAGAATTACAAATGAAGTTCCTATTATAAAACAGATTTTACCTTTTGTTAAAACACCTGCTAACCTTGCAATTCAAGCACTTGAAATGACACCTTTAGGTCTTGTTGGTAAAAATTGGAAACATGCTACAGGTACATCAAGAGACGCTGTTAGAATAGCAGAAGTAAGAGGAAGAGTAGCTGTAGGAACTACAATACTTGGAACAATCTCATTATTAAATTTAACAGGAATTATTACTGGTGGTTATCATCCAGATAAAGAAATTAGAAGACAACAACAATCAGTTGGCTTTCAACCTTATTCAATAAAGATAGGAGATACTTATATTGAGTATGGAAGATTAGACCCAATAGGTATGTTAATTGGTTTAGTTGCAGACTATGGAAATATTTATAGTGACTTAAATGATAGAGACAGAGAAAAAGTAGAAAATAATTTATTATCATTTTTAGTTAATCAACAAACTGGTGCAGAAGAAGATTTAGAAATGGGTAATAAAATATCTAATATGGCTATTGCTACATATAAATCTGGATTTAAAAATATTGCATCTAAAACTTATCTTAAAGGTTTAGTTGATTTTGTGACTTCATTTGATGGTAATGCTGTAGATAAAAAAGGTTTCTGGTGGTTAGAAAATAAAGCAGGTTCTTATGTTCCAAACATATTAGGTAAAATATTAAATGACCCATTCTTAAGAGAAACTGAAGGGTTTATGCAAGCATTTCAAAAAAGATTAGGTGGAGTAGGTTTACCTAAAACTTACAATGTATTAGGTGAAAGTATTGTGGATAGCACTAATGCTCCAGGTAGATTATTTAATAATTTATTTAATCCTTTTACTGTTAAGAAACAAAAAGATGATGAAGTATTAAAAGCTTTTATTAAGCATGAAGTAAATATTCCAGCATTACAGCCAGTTATCAAAGGTATTGATTTAACTCAATTTGTAAATCCAAAGACAGGTAAAACAGCTTTTGAAGAATATAATGAATTAATAGGTAAATCTGGATTAAGAAAAGATTTAGAGAGAACTATAAAGAGTAGAAGATTTATAGATGCTCCAGACCAAATAACATTAGATGAAAATAATAAGTTTGGTGGTAAGAAAGCGATTGTCTACGATAGAGTAAAATTTTACAGAGATTTAGAATTTAATAAAATTCAGTTCTCTCAAAAGTATGTTTCAAAAATAAATCCAAAAATAACACTTGGCGAAGCCTATATTAATAAAGATATTATTAAGAGAATAGGTAAAGCCACAAATAAATTTCCTACTGGTATGAAGAGTGGTGTCTATGATTTTATAGACCAGACCAAGTAATATCATAAGAGGACACTTTAGATATATAAACGATGTCATTTTTAGCAAGGGTGTCGTATACTGCCAATGGTAGTACAAACACCTTCTCATTTTCGTTTCCATATATCCTAACGAGCCATGTAAAGGCTTATGTAGATGGGGTAGAGGACACTAGCATTACATTCCCTACAGCATCTTCAGTTCAATTGTCATCTACGCCAGCTAATGGAGCTGTAGTTCTTCTTCAAAGAATTACTCCTTCAGATGCTAGGCTAGTAGATTTCCAAGATGGAAGTGTATTAACTTCATCTGATTTAGACCAATCAGCAGACCAGAATTTTTATTTAGCTCAAGAGACTACAGACAATGTTGCATCGAAATTAGGACTAGATACTTCAGATAGATTTGATGCTTTAAACAAAAGAATTATAAATGTAGCTAATCCAGTAGACACACAAGATGCTGTCACTAAAAATTATTTAGAAAACACTTGGTTATCTTCAGCAGACAAAACAGCTTTAACTAATGTAAATAATAATATTGCAAATATTAATGCAGTAAATTCTAACTCATCTAATATTAATTCAGCAGTTTCAAACGCTACAAATATCAATACAGTTGCAACCAACATTGGTTCAGTAAATACAGTAGCTACAGATATTGCAAAAGTAATTGCAGTAGCAAATGATTTAGCAGAAGCAGTTAGTGAAGTAGAAACTGTTGCAGATGATTTAAATGAAGCAACTTCAGAGATTGATACAGTCGCAACTAATATTGCAAATGTAAATACAGTTGGAACTAATATTGCAAATGTAAATACAATAGCACCAATATCAGCTAACATCACAACAGTTGCAGGTATTTCTAGTGATGTGACTTCGGTTGCAAACAATGAAACAAATATTAATACTGTAAATTCTAATTCAGCAAATATCAATACAGTAGCAGGTGCAAACTCAAATATAACTTCAGTTGCAGGTGCTATTACTAATATTAATACAGTTGCTACGAATGTAGCAGGAGTAAACAGTTTCGCTGAAAGATACAGAGTTCAATCTGGTACACCAACTACAAGTTTAGATGTAGGAGATTTGGCGTTTGATACAGCTTCAAATACCATGAAAGTCTACTCAAGTGGTGGTTGGATTAATGC